>Ga0247609_10007819_pt1 | contig 10145 bp, 10 predicted proteins | sample 172DNAGHGlowgp2_FD_193487 | JGI IMG/M metagenome (GOLD analysis project Ga0247609, IMG submission 193487) | Sheep rumen microbial communities from Palmerston North, Manawatu-Wanganui, New Zealand - 1728 DNA GHGlow gp2 | ecosystem: Host-associated > Mammals > Digestive system > Stomach > Rumen ...
CGGCTCGTGCAGTTTTTTATTCGCGTAGTAGAACGGGTTTTTATACGACGCGTACCGGTTCCAATGATACCACGGGCAATAATCGATGACCTGCGCCTCGTTTCCGAGCGTCTCGAGCTTGTGCTCGAGCGCGTAGCATTGCAGGATCGCACCGCAGTTGAACGGAAAATGGAACGTGATAATGCCGACTTTCATGGTTCGTTTTCCTCTGGTTTCCGGCGATCCCGGATCCGTGTTTTCCAATCATTGATCTTTTCTTTCATACTGTCCCCTATTCTCCAAATCCGCATAACGAACGCCAGCAGCCGCGGCATCTTATGCCGAACGGAAAAAGCGATGCAGCGATTGAAGAACGATTTAGACTTGGGCTTTTGCGACGCCGCCCGGATCGATTCCGGGAACTGCATCAGCACGCGATATTCCTCAATCCGCTCTTTATGCTTGAGGTTCGGCGCTTTCGCGATCTTCATGGCGGTTGTTTTGATCACCATCAGAAAGATCGCGTAAAGTTTCGGGATCTGGTCGTCCATGCCGTGTTCTTCCAGAAGCGTTTGTCTTCTGTGCAGGCCGTGCACGAGGAAGCGGAACGTATCCTTGCGATACGCCTTCGACAGTGACTGATCCGATTGACGGTACCGGTACAGATTGTCGCCGAGCCCGACGGCGGAATGTACGTACGCAAGATAGTCGGCGTTGAAATTGCAGTCCTCTTCATACGTGATTTCCGGGTCGAACCGGATATGATGCTCCCGGATCAGATCCGCGCGGTACATCTTCGCCCAAATCGAAACGCCGAACATGTTCGTCCGCGATTCCGTGTACAGCGTCAAAAACTGCTCGATCGTTTTTATCCAGACGAGTCCGAACTTCGTCAAAAGATATTCCTGCTTCCACGTCCAGCGAAACCGTTCAAAGCTGGTCAGAACAAGGTCCGGTCGGAGCGTTTCCATTGCCTCCAGCATCTTTTCAAAATACGTCGGCTGAACCAGGTCGTCCGAATCCACAAAAACCAGATATTTGCCCTTTGCCGCATCGATGCCCGCGTTTCTTGCGGCGGAAACGCCGGAATTCGGAATATGGATCGCCCGGAACCGTTCGTCGTTGCGGACCATCCAGTCGATGATCTTCAGGCTTCGGTCGGTCGAACCGTCGTCCACCATGATCACTTCCCAGTCCGTGACCGTCTGCTCACGAATGGACGTCAGGCAATCCCATATGGTGTATCCCGCGTTGTAAATCGGCACGATGACACTGATCAACGGTGCTTTTTGTTCCATGATTTTCCCCCGTTTATTCGTTCTCTTTCTTTTTCAGATGCTGATGCTCATATGCCCAGTAAACGTGTTGCGGCGCGCCGATCTTCTTAATCTGACCATGATCCAGCCAGACCGCCTTTTCGCAAAGTTCCATCACGGGTGCCTTTGCATGCGAAACGAACAGCAGCGTCGTCCCGCGCGACAAAAGCTCCTTGATGCGCTGCCGGCACTTTGCCTGAAACGCCGCGTCGCCGACCGCCAGCACCTCGTCGACGATCAGAATGTCCGGATCGACGATTGTGGCAATGGAAAACCCGAGCCGCGCGCGCATGCCGCTCGAATAGTTTTTGATGGGAAGGTCCATAAAATCCCAGAGCTCCGCGAAATCCACGATCTCACGGTAATGCTCTTTCATGAACTTGCGGTTGTGACCGAGAACCGCGCCGTTGATGAAGATGTTCTCCTTTGCGGTCAGGTTCGGGTCGAACCCCGCGCCGAGTTCGATCAGCGGCGCGATGTCGCCTTTTACGTCCACGGTTCCGCTGTACGGCGTCAGGATCCCGCAAATCAGCTTCAGAAGCGTGCTCTTCCCCGAGCCGTTCGCGCCGACCAGCGCCCACGATTCCCCCTTGCGGATCGTCAGATCGATATCCTTCAGCGCGAAAAATTCCTTGAATCGAAGCTCACGCTTTACGAATTTCACGAAGTACTCCTTGAGGTTGTCCACCTTTTCCCCTGCAATGTTGAATCGCACGGACGCGCCTTTGATCCGGATGCAGACTTCCGGTTTGTTCGGTTTTTGCATGATCTGTTCCATAATCCGTCCTCAGATATACAGGATAAACTTGTTCTTGGTCGCGTTGAACGTAAAGAGCCCGACAATCATCATGACGCCTGCGCAAATCGCACCGCGCCACATCAATATGCCGTACGGAACCTCGATCATATCGATCTGGTACTGCATGATAAAATAGCGGAATTGCTGAATGTACATATACATCGGGTTCAGCTGGCGGATCAGGATGCCCAGTTTCGACAGTTCCACGACGCCCTGCTGCTTGGATTCGTTAAAGCTTTCCAGCGAGTAGAAAATCGGCGTCAGGTACATCCACGCAAGCGTGACCACGCTCCAGATATTTTTCACGTCCCGGAAAAACACCGTCACCGCAGCAAGGAACAGCCCGAGCCCGACGCAGAACACGTACAGTTCCAGAATCGGAATCAGCGCAAGGAAGTTCATCCAGCGGAACGGTTCGCCCGTCGCGACCATTACGATCAACAGCGCGCCGAGGGAAAGCACGAAGTTGACCATGCAGCTTGTGACCTTCGACAGGGTAAAAATGTATTTCGGCACGTACGTCTTCTTGAGAAGCGCCGCGCTGCCGATCACGGAGTTCATCGCCTGCGTCGTCGATTCGCGCATGAACGAGAACAGAATGTTGCCGCAGATCAGATACAGCGGGTAGTTTGCAATGCTTCTTTTGAACATCCTGGTGAAGACGATCGCCATAACCGTCATCGACAAAAGCGGGGTAAGCACGCTCCAAAGATACCCCAGAAAGCTTCTCCGGTATTTCAGCTTGATGTCGCGCTGTACGAGCAGCACCAGAAGATCCCAGTATTTCCCGAATTTCTGCAGTCTTCCCTTTGTAAGTCTCCAGAGTTTTTTCATCTTGATTCGATCATCTCCTTAATGGCATCCGTCGTTCGTTCCGAACTGTGCGCGTCGCGCAGGGTGAAGAACCGGTCGACCCGCTCCTCGTAGCAGGGCTCCATGCGCAGTCCGTTTTCGATGATGCGGCGCATGGCGCCGATCGCCTCCGGTCCGGTTTCGGCGATCGGGCCGAAGCCGTCCCGTTCGTAGTCAAAATATCCTTTGGGAAGGTGTCCCTTCCGGTACGTTTCCCGGTCGAACTGATAGTAAACGACCGGTTTTTTCATAAACGCAAAGTCCATGTACACGCTCGAAAAATCCGTCACGAGCATCGCTGCGGAGCGGAGCAGCTCCGGCACGGAGACCTCGTCCCATTTTTTGACGGAAACGCGGTCCGACGCCGACGTGAAGCACGTTTCGTACCGCGACACGTTCCGATGCACGCAGAACACGGCGCGTTTGCCGGTTTCCTTCAAAAGCGCGTCGAGCGCGGGATCGTTCAGAAACGCGTCCCAGCCTTTGAAGTATTCGCTCGCGCGGAACGCCGCATCCGTATTGCAGTCGCGTTCCAGCCACATCCGCCACGTCGGCAGGATCAGAACGAGATCCTCGTCCTTTTTTGCGTCCAGCAGGTCGTCGAACCGGCAGAAGCCCAGGTGCCGCACCACGCCCGGCGCATAGCCGAACGTATCGCGGATGAACTCGTATTCCGGCTGCGCGGCGCAGCAGAACAGGGAAAGCTTTGCGTTTTCCGCGTGCAGAAACGGCAGATCGTCCTTCGTTACGCCGTGCTGCAAAAAGACGCGCCGGTTTTTGAGAATCCCCAAAACGACCTCGAGCAGATAGCACACGGCGGCGTTCGGTTTGCCGCCCTTCTGGCTCGAAATATTGACCTCGGCAGCAAGGTAGTAAACCCAATGCTTCAGCGAACCGAAGCGGACCGTCGGTCCGATCGCCTCGACCGTTTCCCGCGCGGGAGACCTTCGGTCGATCGCGTAGACCGCGTCGATCTCCGGTCGGGATTTACGCAGATAGCGGAACAGCGCGAACGCATTGTCCTGCGCTTCCTTCGCGTATTCGCACAGAAGCCACAGATGCCGGCGCTTTCGTTTGTAGATCGCGGCGGGAAGCAGCGCGATCAGAAACAGAAAAACGTGTCCGATATCGCCGAAACGGATGCGTTTGAGCTTTGCAAGCAGCGATTCCTTCATAGCCAGTACCGTTTCACCCCGTGCAGGCAGTAGCCGATAAAGCAGACGATTCGCTTACAGAATCCGACGCCGAGATGCTTGTACGTGTTCCACGTCATCCGCGCCGACTTTGACTTGTCGCCGGATTTCGAGCCCTTCGAAACGCGGTAGCGCACCAGCGGCTCGTCGATCCCTGCCGCCGTCGCGCCGTCTTTTAAGATCCCGTACCAGCAGATCAGATCCTCGTGCAGATCGCTGCGCTCCATCGGATGCCGCGCCGCAAGTTCTTTTCTGACGAGCACCGTGCTCGTGATCAGATCGTTTCCGAACAGCAGCGCGTTTGCCGTGACCGTTTCCGGCACGCGAAAGACTTTGCCGGTCGGATTTCCGGCCTCGTCGATGCACGCCGCGGCGGTATAGACGAGCGACGCGCCGGTCCGATCCGCCGTTTCGAGCTGCCGGATCAGCTTGTCCGCTTCCCATAAATCGTCGCTGTCCAAAAAAGCGATCCATTCCGCGTTCGCCGCCGCCACGCCGGTATTGCGCGCGTTGGCGACGCCGTTGTTTTTTGGAAGCGCGATCACGCGAACGCGCGCGTCCTCGCTTCGGAGCCGTTCGAGCACGGCAGGCGTTTCATCGCCGGAGCCGTCGTCGACTGCGATGACTTCGATTTCCCGCAGCGTTCCGTTGAGCGCGGAGCGGACGGCTTCTGCGACCGTCGCCGCACAGCGATACGCGGGCACGACGACGCTGACGCGCGGGGTCACGGCTTCGCCTCCCCGTCCGGCAGCGGAAGCTCGGAAAGATCTTCGTACGTGAGATCGCCGAACGCTTTTTTGCCGACGCGCGTAAAGCGCCGCAAAAGCCGGATCGCCGGATTCAGCAGTTTCGTTCTGCGCACCGGCTTCCCGTGCGATCTCCGCATCCGCTCCATCAGGTCCGCCGTGGAAAGCGGCGCCGCTTCCTGCGGGAAAAAGACGCCGGAACGCGGCGCGTCCAGATATCCCTTCAGCGCTTCGCACAGCGTATCGATCGAGACCATGCTGCGGCGGTTTTCAAAGTCGGGACAGAACCAAAGCTTATTCGCAAGCCGCTCGAGCCGTGCGGGATTGCCCTTCGCGCCGGGACCGAACACCATCGGCGGGCGCAGAATCGTCACGAAGAACGAATCGTCCGCGAGCGCGGCGATGCGCCGCTCCGCCGCGAGCTTGCTCTTTCCGTACTGCGTGTCCGGCGCGGGAACGGTATCCCGCGTGATCGTGCCGGTGACTTTTCCGTACACGCTCATCGAACTGAAGAACACGAACTGCCGTACGCCCTCGCGCTTTGCTTTTTCGGCGACGGCATACGCAAGATCACGGTTGACCTGCTCGTACAGCGCCGGCGTTTCCGCCGTTTCCTTCCGATGCACGATCGCTGCGACGTGGACGATCGCCTCCGCGCCGTGAAAATCGTATTCCTCGGGCGAATGCGCCTTCAACGCAAGCGTTTCCACAGCATACGATTCCGGAAACTGCGAAAGGAATTCCTTGAGATGCGTGCCGATATAGCTGTTTTCGCCCGTAATCAGAATCCGCTTCATTCGTCCTCCGTCCGATGCTCGTTTGCGTGTTCGCCTTCCTGAAAGCCTTTCCTCGTCAGAACCGCGACGACGGTTTTCCAGATGCACTTCACGTCCATGGCAAGCGTCACGCGCGCGGCGTAATAGCCGTCCAGTTCCGCCTTGTCCTCGATCGAAAGCACGTCGCGTCCGTTGACCTGCGCCCAGCCCGTCAGCCCCGGACGCACGTCGTTCGCACCGTATTTTTCACGTTCGGCAACGAGGTCGTCCTGGTTCCAGAGCGCGGGCCGCGGTCCCACGATCGCCATTTTGCCGGTAAAGATCTGGAATAGCTGCGGCAGCTCGTCGAGGCTCGTCTTTCGCAGGACGCGCCCCGCCCGCGTGATCCATTGCTCCGGATTCTTAAGAAGATGCGTCGGAACGTCGTGCGGCGTGTCGATTCGCATCGTACGGAACTTCATGATCTCGAACGTCGTCCGATGCCTTCCGATGCGCTTTTGCCGGAACAGCACCGGTCCCTTCGAATCGAGCTTCACCCACAGACAGAGGATCAGAAACAGCGGTGAAAGAACCAGGATCGCCAGCCCCGACAGCAAAAGATCGAACAATCGCTTCCAAAAAATCCGGTACATACGCACTCCGTTTTTCCCGCGCGGCAAAGAACGCGATTTTTGCGTACACTGCCGCGACTATACTACCTTTATCGTATCATAGCATAGCGGGCGAAAAAAAGCAACGGCGCGGGAGGCCCGTTCGTGTAAACATAATAAGAACATTATCCCGGTTTTCGTTCGTTTCCTCTTGACAAAGCCCCCGTTTTCGCGGTATCGTATACGAGGATACAATCGCATATCGTCCCGAACGATGGGCCCGGGAGAGGTCGTGTTTTCACGGCGCCGAAGGGGACTGCAAAAACTCTCAGGCAGAAGGATCGGACCCGGACGGGACTCCGGAAAGGAAAGGGATCGTTTCCCTTTACGCCGATGGTGCAACCGTCCGCTCTGCGGTCGGGAATCTCTCAGGCTTGGAACGGAGGCGCAAGGTACGGGGGTACTTTGCGCTTTTTATATGCAAGCGGCGGGGCCGCGAACCTATTTCAAAAACGATTCAAGGAGGACTCTCATGAGCGAACTCAAACGAACTCAACTGTATGATGCGCACGTTCAGGCGGGCGCAAAGATGGTCGACTTCGGCGGCTGGGAAATGCCGATCCAATACCCCGAGGGCATCGTCGCGGAACATCTGTACACCAGAAGCGTGTGCGGTCTGTTCGACGTGTCCCACATGGGCCGTCTGCTGATCGAAGGACCGGAACGCGTGGCGTTTTTGCAGCACGTGCTTTCGAGCAACGTGCTTGCGCTCGATCTCAACCAGGCGCAGTACTGCATCATTCCCGCCGAGGACGGCAGCGCGGTCGACGACGCGTATCTGTATCGCTTCGAGGAGGATCGGTTCCTGCTCGTCGTCAACGCGTCGAACACCGATAAGGACCTTGCATGGTTCGCGCCGATCGTAAAAAACTACGACTGCACGATCCGAAACATCACGAACGAAACCGTTTCGATCGCGGTGCAGGGCCCGAAGAGCGAAGAAATCATGAAGATCCTCGCGGGCGTCGACGAGGTCACCAAGCCCGCGCGCAACAACCTCAGCACGCTGATGATCGAAGGCCGCAAGGTCCTCGTTTCCAGAACGGGCTACACCGCGGAGCCGATCGGTTACGAGCTGTTCCTCGACAACGCGGACGCGCATTGGATGTGGAACCGCCTGATCGAGCTCGGCGGCAAGCCGGCGGGTCTCGGCGCGCGCGACACGCTCCGCATGGAAGGCATGCTCCCGCTGTACGGCGATGAGATGGGCGTCGACGAAGAAGGCAAACCGATGCCGATCTTCGCGCTTGCGCTTGCGAAATTTGCGGTCTCCTTCGACGAGGCGAAGGGCAATTTCGTCGGCCGTGAAGCGCTCAAAAAGCAGGCGGCGGCTCAGGCGTGCTTCAAAGCAAAGGATTACAATCCCGAAGCGATGGCGGCGCTGCCCAAGCGCGTGCGTCCGATCGCGCTCATCGACCGCGGCGTCATGCGCCACGGTATGGAGATCTTCCGCAACGGCGAGCAGATCGGCTGGGTCACCAGCGGCACGAGCATTCCGTACTTCATGACCGAAGGCGAAGGCGCGGACGTGAAGCTTCTCCCCGAAACCGGCAAGCGTGCGATCGGCATCGCGTACATCCGTTCCGACGTTCCGGTCAACGGCGAGGTCGAGGTCGACGTGCGCGGCAAGCGTCTCAAAGCCGTCATCCCCTCGAAGCACATCATCAACAACGTACCGCCCTACGTGGTGCCGGTCGTTTACAAACAGAAATAAACCCAAAAATCATTCAGGAGGATAGTATCATGACGATCAAACCCGAATTACAGTACAGCAAGGACCATGAGTGGCTCAAGGAAGAAGACGGCCTCACCGTGATCGGCATCTCCGATTTCGCGCAGGATGCGCTCGGCGATCTCGTATTCGTGAACCTGCCGGAAGTCGGCGACGCGGTCACCGCAGGGGAAGCGTTCGGCGACGTCGAATCCGTCAAAGCGGTTTCCGATCTTCTGTCTCCGGTCTCCGGCACCGTTGCCGAGATCAACGAGGAACTCCTCGACGCGCCCGAAAAGCTCAACGAGGATCCGTACGGCGCATGGATCATCAAGGTCAGCAACGTGACCGCGACCGAAGAACTGCTCGACGCGGCGGCGTACGAAGCATTTTGCGCGGAGGCATAACGAATGGGAAGCTACGTTCCTTCCACTGAGGAACAGCGTCGGGAAATGCTCAAAGCGATCGGGCTCAACGATTACCGTGCGCTCTATCGCGACGTCCCGGAAAGCATGATCTTAAACCGCCCGCTCAATCTTCCGGAAGGCAAGAGCGAGATGGAAGTGCGCGACGCCATGGCAAAACTGGCGGCGAAGAACACGGTCTTTTCGACCGTGCTTCGCGGCGCGGGCGCATACGATCATTACATTCCGTCGATCGTGAAGTATATCCCCGCGAAGGAAGAGTTCCTCACCGCGTACACGCCCTATCAGGCGGAAATCAGCCAGGGCATCCTGCAGTCGATCTTCGAGTATCAGACGATGATCGCGGAGCTCACCGGCATGGACGCGTCCAACGCATCCGTGTACGACGGCGCGACCGCAGCGGCGGAAGCCGCGGCGATGTGCCGCGACCGCAAGCGCCGCGTGACGCTGATCTCCGCAACGACGCATCCCGACGTGATCAACACCGTCCGCACCTACTGCTACGGCACCAACGACGAACTGCTCGTCGTGCCGATGAAGGACGGCAAGACCGACAAGGACGCGCTCCGTGCGATGCTGAACGAAGGCGTCGCGTCATTCTACGTGCAGCAGCCGAACTTCTACGGTCTCTTTGAAGACGCGGACGAACTCGGCGCGATCGTGCACGAGGCGGGCGCAATGTTCGTGATGGGCTGCAACCCCATCGCGCTTGCGATCATGAAGACGCCGAAGGATTCCGGCGCGGACGTGGCGGTCGGCGAAGGCCAGCCGCTGGGGCTCCCGATGGGATTCGGCGGTCCGTACCTCGGCTTTATGGCGACGACGCAGAAGAACATTCGCAAACTGCCCGGCCGCATCGTCGGCGAAACGACGGATCACGACGGCAGACGCGCATACGTGCTTTCGCTGCAGGCGCGCGAGCAGCACATCCGCCGCGAAAAGGCGAGCTCCAACATCTGCTCGAACGAAGCGCTTTGCGCGCTGACCGCAGGACTCTATATGGCAACGATGGGTCCCGACGGCATGGCGGACGTCGCAAACCAGTGCATGGCGAAGGCGCACTACCTTGAGAAGGCGCTCTGCGCGATTCCCGGCGTGAAGCGGCGCTATGACGGCGCGTTCTTCCACGAGTTTATGCTCGACATGCCGAAGTGCAAAGAGATCGAAACGGCGCTGATGGAAAAAGGCATCCTGTCCGGTCTTCCGTATGAAGACGGCATGCTCTGGTGCGTCACCGAAAAGGCGTCGAAGGAAACGCTCGACGAGGTCGTTTCCGTCGTGAAGGAGGTGCTCGCATGAACCTGATCTTTGAAAAGAGCGTCAAAGGACGCCGTTCCTGCATTCTTCCGAAGTGCGACGTCGAAGCCGTTGCGCTGCCGGAAAACCTCAAGCGCGAAGCCGCACCGCGGCTTCCCGAACTGAGCGAGACCGACGTGTCCCGCCACTACACCGAACTCAACAAGCAGGTGCACGGCGTGAACTCCGGCTTCTATCCGCTCGGTTCCTGCACCATGAAGTACAACCCGCGCATCGATGAAGAAGCGGCGGCGATGGAAGGCTTTACGAGCGTTCATCCGCTCGCGCCGAAGTCCACGGTCCGCGGCTCGCTCGAAGTGCTCGACACGCTGCGCGCGGACCTCTGCGAGATCACCGGCATGGACGGCATGACCTTCCAGCCCGCGGCGGGCGCGCACGGCG
>Ga0247609_10007820_pt1 | contig 10145 bp, 11 predicted proteins | sample 172DNAGHGlowgp2_FD_193487 | JGI IMG/M metagenome (GOLD analysis project Ga0247609, IMG submission 193487) | Sheep rumen microbial communities from Palmerston North, Manawatu-Wanganui, New Zealand - 1728 DNA GHGlow gp2 | ecosystem: Host-associated > Mammals > Digestive system > Stomach > Rumen ...
CGGCACAACGTCGAGATAAGCGGCGAAGTCTTGCGCGTAATCAGTTCGTAAAAAGTCATCGTAGTCAGTTGCATATAAAGACCTTTCAACGCGGCGGAGGCGTTCGGATTATTTTTGTCAAAGGCAAGGGCTTCATTGTAAAGCACGAGACTATCAAGCATGAGGCGTTCCTCCCTTCAAAAAAATTTTTGCGTTCATTATAGCTTGACGCTTCCCCTTAAGCAAGGCAGGGAAAACTTTCGGAGCGTTGAACTTGTGAGCAGAGGTGATTGGCTTGCAAAACAAAATTATCGTGGCTGGCATCGGTCCTGGCAGTGAAGATTACATAAGCCCCGCCGCTTTGAAAAAAATTCGTGAGGCAAAGTTCCTTGTCGGTGGACGACGTGCGCTTGAAGAATTTTCGACGGCGAATCAAATCACTTGTCCAATAACTAGAGACCTCGACGCGACGATTAACTTTATCCGCGATAAGCTTCGGCTCTGTGAAGTCGTCGTTATGGTCAGCGGTGATCCAGGTTATTACTCGTTGCTTGACTTGCTCCGAAAAAATTTCCCGCCATCGTTAATCGAAGTCATTCCGTCAATCAGCGCAATGCAACTCGCCTTCGCAAAACTCGCGCTTCCTTGGCACGGGGCAACGCTTTTAAGTTTTCATGGGCGACAACCTGCGCGGGCAACTCTTGAGTATTCGCCGGGAAAAATTCTTGGGCTACTGACCGACGCAGAGTTTAACTCCGCGACGATTTCGGAGCTACTGATTGATTGTGGCTGGGATAAAAATTCTTCCGTGACGATCTGCGCCCGTCTCTCTTACCACGACGAAAAAATTTTCACGACGACATTAGCTAATGCCATGCAAGCCGAACCCGTTAAGCATTGCATTCTGATTGTAAAATAAACTTGAGGTGATAAGTTGCTGAGTAAATGCTCGGCACGAAAAATTTTCCGCTCATCGAAGGTTAAGGCGGATTTTTTTTTTGCACTGTGATATAATCGGCGGCGTTCGATAATTTTTTTAGAAGGTGTTGCATTGGACAATAAACCTAAGCGAAGTTTTTTATCGATAGTCGCGCTCCTGTTATGCTTTACGGCGTCGGCGTTGGCGGGCGCAATGTTCGCGTCGTCTAGTCTGTTCGAGGACGATAATCCAATAAAACGAGTCATCGGGCAAGACGGCGAAGAGGAACTTATAAAAGCAACGGACAAATCGATTGTGTTAATCATGGGCGTCGATATACGCAAAGACGACGTTGGACGCTCCGATACAATGATGATTGCCACGATTGACCCGCGACTTGATCAAGCAACGCTCTTATCAATCCCGCGTGATACTCGCGTAAAGATTCGTGGGCGCGGCTATGACAAGATTAACGCGGCGTTTGCTTATGGCGGCGTGGCACTGTCCGAATCGACAGTTGAAAACTTTTTAGGCATTGACATTGATCATTACGTTTTGATTGACACGAGTAGCTTTGTTAAAATCATCGACGCGATTGGAGGAGTGGATATTGACGTGGAAAAGCGCATGTACTACGAAGACCCCTGGGACGACAACGGCGGACTTGTCATTGATCTTTATCCTGGACAGCAACACATGGACGGCAAGACGGCTGTAACTTACGTTCGCTATCGTGACTCGGAAGGCGACATCGGGCGCGTTCAACGTCAACAGGCTTTCATGAAGGCTTGCATGGATAAAGTTACTTCGCCTGAGATTGTTCCTCGTATTCCAAAGATTGTCCGCGAAGTCATCGACGCCGTAGAAACTGATATGTCTTTGCGTCAACTGTTGGAGCTTGCCGGAGCACTCAAAGCCGCCGCCTCTCACGGATTGGAAACGGACATGGTGCCGGGTTACCCGCTTTATATCGACGACATAAGTTATTGGATACCCGACGTTGAGGAGGTAAGAATTTCTGTAGCCGACGCGCTGGGGATTAATGTTGATCCTTATCTTAGGCAACGTTTTGAACGCGACGCCCGCGAGTACAGAGACTCCATACCTTCGGGAGCCAGAGATATTCCCGACGGCGAAGATTATATAGGCTCACCCGTCCGCGAACGTCAACGCTATGAACGACGCACTATCGAAGAACGTTCGACGCTAAGGAAAAGCCGCATTGAGGACGATAGAGCTTACTACGAATCACTTGAACACAGAGATTATCTTGATGAGCGAACCACTCCGACCGAACGCAGAGACTATCTTGACGAACGAATTACCCCAACTGAACGCAGAGATTATCTTGACGAGCGAACCACTCCGCTTGAACGCATAACTAATGAAGAGCCGCAGATTGAACGGCGGACGATTCCCGAAGTCGACGAACGCTTTGACGAGCCGACACGGGATAACGCTCCTAAGATGAGGTACTGACATGATTAACTTGACGGACAATTTATATCTGGGCGCGGGTATGCACAAGACAGTTTACGCGCATCCAACCGATAAGACTTTGTGCATAAAAATTTTGCACACAACGCCAGACGAAGACTTGGAACGTGAATTGCGCTATCGAAAGGCACTTGGTAGCCGTGCAAACTCAATGACGCTCCTTACAAAATATTTCGGCGAAGTCGAGACTTCAAAGGGCAAAGGCTATCTCTTTGAACGCGTGCTTGATTACGACGACAAGCCAAGTAAAACTATGCTAGAACTTTTCGAGGAGACCATTCACGATAAAAAATTTTTGCCAAGCTTGGAAAAGATTTTGCTTGACTTCAAGCGCGTTTACTTTGAGGAAAAAATTTCTTTGGCAGGTATCGACCCCGATAATTATCTTGTGCAAAAAATTTCCCCGACAGAGACGCGCGTCCGAATCATAGACAACATCGGCACTTCTGCTTTTATCCCGCTTGCATATTACTTTGATTCGTTCGCCGCGAAGAGAGCAAAAAAGTATTGGCGGATATTCGTAAACGAATTGAGCAAACGCTACCGAATTTTATTCCCAGAAGAATTCTTGAGAAAGTTGGCGGAGTGAATGAATCGAACGACAAGGACGGTCATAAAAATATTTTTAATCGCGGTGGTGACAATCGCTTGCATGGCGGCGGCGTATTATCTCTGCTCACTTGTCACGGGTCACGCATTGGCGACGGCGTCCGACAATATGAATTATTCACGCTGGCAAGAGAAATTTTTTACCTTGACGCGGACGACGGCTTTAATCAATGGACTTTGTGCGCTGATTTGGTTTATCGCGACGAGATTTTTATTTAAAGTCGATGAGGCAGTGGGCGCGGGCAAAAGAATTTTCTGGGCGGCGTTGCTAATGGCGTCGTTGGCAATAAGTTTAGGAGTTCCACACTTTTACGCGCCAATGCTCGGAATAAAACTCAACGGAATAATCTTCGGATTGTTCGCGGCGATATTCACGGGACTTGGCTATTGGTTATTAACAATCTTCACAACGCCGCTTGCCTTCAAATACACGCCACTTGGAGCAAGTCTTTTCGGGAGGCGGTTGCTGTGAGCTATTACTTTATATCAATCGGCGGAACAGGCGCGAAGGTCATGGAAAGTTTAACGCACGTTTGCATTGCAGGCTTGTTGCCGAGTGACGAACGACTTTATATCGCGGCGATTGATCCTGATGTCGGCAATGGCAACTTGGAAAGAACTTCGACCGCTCTAAATAATTTCGACGTCTTCCAAAATCTTTCCGTCGGCAATGACACGACGCTATTCAAAAATAAAATTTCAATCGTTCGCCCGTTTCCATTCAATCCGACTGGACACGACAAGACGCTTGACGATCTCATAGAATTTTATCAGCACAACAACACACCCGTTGGCAAGCTCTATGAAGTCCTTTACACAAAAAAAGAACGCGACACCACGCTTAACGAAGGCTTCAGAGGACATCCCTCGATTGGTGCGGCTGTTCTTGCTAAGAAGTTCGAGGACGGCTCACGACTCACCGCGCAGATTGAAAAAGTTATCAGTGAAGGCGACTCCGTGAAGATTTTTTTAGCTGGTTCAGTCTTTGGCGGTACGGGTGCAGCTGGCTTACCAACGATTGCTCGCTTGCTTAGGAATAATCTCGCTGACTACGCGGACAGAGTTTCAATCGGCGGCGTGCTGATTCTTCCCTACTTTAGCTTCACGCCGACCAGCAAGCTTGACGAACTCTTTGCACGCAGTGAAAACTTTTTGCCGAACACTAAGGCGGCGTTGAAATATTATTCGGAACGGGAAAACCTCTTCGACGCGACGTATTTTGTTGGCGATTCGATGATGACGCCCGTCGGAGAGTTCAGCGTTGGCTCGGCGAATCAACGTAATGAAGCTCACGTCGTCGAACTCTATGCGGCATTAGCGGCGGCTGATTTCTATTCGCGACCTTTGCACGCTCCGAAAATTTTAAAATACATTTGCCACCACGAGCGCGATAAATTTTCTTGGAGCGACTTCCCAGCCTCCGCTGAAGATTTTGTGCAGTTCGCCCGATTTATTTTTGCTTACGTTCACTTGATTAAGCCCGTGCTGATAAGTTTAGTCTCTGGCGAGGCGAAGGCTTATAAATATCCTTGGTTCGTTGATTACCTTGACGGCGTGGACCTGGCGGCTCCTGAGGTTGTGAACTTTAATTTTTATGCGGAGGCGTTCGCGGCGTGGCTCAAGCAGATTGAAACTCTAAACGGTCGCGAAGTCTTTTTGATTGATTCAGCGATGTTCGAGGCTAACCCAGCTAAGATTGTTGATAAGGGATTGTTCGCCACGCTTGACGGCAACAAATCTAATTTGACACTTCACGAAATATTTTATCGTTTGACAGAACCTTTCAAGTTCGCCTCGACGGTCAAGGGCTTTGGAAAATTTTTAAGGCGGCTTTATGATGTCTGCGCCCCTTAACTTGTGACGGCTTTGCGTTTAGTTACGTAATTCCAAATCGTGACAATGGCAGTTGCAAAAATTTTCGCAAGCATGTAATGAAGTCCTGCCACCGCTACGAACAGCCACATGCAAAGCTGATTGAGACCGAGACCTATAACGCCTGACCCAAAAAAAATTATCGCTTGCCGTGTCGTCTGACGTTTCGCGCCTTTGAAAACGTAGATAACGCACAGCCAATAATTGAAGGCGACAGTTACGCTGAACGAAATCGCCGACGAATAAAGATAGTAAATGTCCGCGAACTCAGTCAGCACGAAAAGCAATGTGTAATCCATAAGGAACGAGACGCCGCCGACGAAACAGAATCGGACAATTTCTAACATGCGTTCACGTGTCATCTAATCACCTCAAGATTTGCAAAGTTAATCGCGGAAATATTTTTCTCAGCAAGCAAGCTCATCACTCGTGGCGAAGTCACAGCGGCAAGTTCCGCCTCGAAGTCGTGAGACCATTGGCAGAAGTCTTGCAAAGTTTGATTGTCGGTGCCAGGGTGAAGCATAACCTCCGTCGTTCCGTCCTGTAAGTTCTCAATCAGCTTAAGCAAAAAAGTTTCGCTGACTGATTCACCAGCGACAATGCCCGCGAAGTGTTCAGGTGTCGAGAAAATTTTTTTATGCGCTTGATGAGCCGTGAACTTAGCAAGCGAGCCTAGACCTAATCGCCCGATTAATTTTCCTAAGCTGTCTAGTTCGCCGTCAAAGAGTTTCGCATTAGCCACACGCACTGCCTTAATCCCCGCCGACGTTGCCAAGTCAAAAGCAATCTCTGATATGCCGGGCACGTGGTGCAGGTGTTGATGGCTATCGAAGTGAGTTAAAGTCAAACCCGTCCGCTGAATCTTTTCCAACTGCGCGGCAAGCTCCAAACGAACTTCAGCCAAAGAGATTTTCCCGCATAAGTATCGCTTAAGAAATTTTATATAGTTGCCGTGAAAAGTTCCCTCCTCCGTGACGAGCGAGGGAATTTCTTTTGCCGGCAGAATTGGATTACCATTAGCAAGCGTGAAATGAATCCCGACGCCCAAACCCGCCAGCCTCTTTGCAAGATTAATCGCGTCGTCGAAGGCAACACCGCCCGCCATTAACGTTGCCGACTTCAAACAGCCAGCATTGAACGCCCGCTCGACCGCACGATTGATAAGCTCATGTCGTCCGAAGTCGTCCGCGTTCACGATGATATTTTTCAAACTAAGACCTCCTCTGCAGGAAAAAAGCTCTGCCGCCCGAATACCTTTGACAAAAAAATTTAACGGAGCTTGCTTATGAGTTCAATGATTGTAGCAGTCGTTGCCTTTTTGATTGACGCGCTGATTGGCGACCCGCGTAGCAGACTTCATCCCGTCGTTTTGATTGGGAATTTAATTTCCGCACTCGAAAGATTTTTGCGCCGAGAACTCGACAATCCTAATAAAAAAATTTTCAAAGGCGGAATCCTCGTTAGCGTCGTCGTAGCTGTGGCATTGCTTATCGGATTAGGTATCGAAGACTTGACGCAACAAGTCCCGAACCTCGCCGCGCAGATTTTTATCCAAGCATTGGTGCTGAGCTTTATGATTAGTCCACGTTCACTGGCTGACGCTGGACGCGAAATTTATTTTTTGTTGGAAAGAGAAGACCTCCCACGCGCCAGAGAGAAGGTTGGCTGGATTGTTGGGCGCGATACTCAAAACCTAAACGAAGCTGAAGTTACACGAGCTACCGTCGAGACCGTCGCCGAGAATACTGTTGACGGAATCATTTCGCCGCTATTTTATTTTGCTATCGGAGGTTTGCCACTTGCCGTAGCTTATCGGGCAATTAACACAATGGATTCAATGCTCGGCTACAAGAACGATAAATATCTTTACTTCGGACGCGTGGCGGCTCGGCTTGACGACGTGGCGAACTTCATTCCCGCACGATTAACGGGCTTGTTATTCATCTGCGCGGCGGTGCTCTTAGGTCTCGACTACAAGAACGCCCTTAAGATGATGAGACGCGACGCAAGAAAACATCCTAGTCCAAATGGCGGCTGGGCTGAGGCAACGGTTGCGGGGGCATTGAGAATTCGATTAGGCGGCATGAATTATTATTTCGGCAAGCCGCACTTTAGAGCTTATATGGGCGAGCCTGAAGAAAATTTAGAAGCGGTGCACATACTCGGCGCGATTCGCATGATGTACACCGCCACGATTTTATTCTTGATGATAGCCTGTGCCCTTTGTTAGTCGAAGACACGCGGTAAAAGGTCAGCAATATCAATGGTAATGGGCATGAAGTAAAGCCCGCCGCTTGAAGTCTTAATGAACTCAATCACGCGCTTAGCAAAGTCGATATTCCAATCCATCGTCGGTTTGAAGTCTTTAGGGAAAACCGCCTTATCCTTGCGCTCCCAATAACCTTTGGAACGATTGCTAAAGACCGGCGACACACCCCAATAAACTTCGTGCCCGTCGAGGAGGTCAGCGTACATTTCCAAGAACCGCATATCAAAGAATGGTTGCGTAAAGAATCCTACGGCTCCGGCTTGAGCTTTGCGCTCCACGCGATAAAGTTCGTCGCGAATGCCGCTGCGGTATTGGTCGATGCCAGCATAAACTTTAACATCAGGCAACTCTTCGCGGAACTTGCGAATCACGTCGATAGTCTCCGTCGGATAAACCGTGCGCGTTAAGTCTTTGGGCGGGTCACCAACGATAATCAATACCTCTTTGATTCCAAGCTTGATAAAGTCGTCGCGCATTGGTAGCGGTTTCGATAAGTCAATGTCCATCGCCCGCACATGTGGTATCGTCGGGAGCGCAGGTTGAGTGACCTTAGCCGCCTGCCATGGACGAAGTTCAAAGCTCATCAAGTCTGGAATGTTCACGCAATCGACCTGCGGATATTTTTTTATAACGTCGATGTCCGTCTGCAAGCTTGCCTCGTCGCGCGGAATAATTTCAACAGCTATCCTTCCCATAAAATCTCCTCCGTTAATAAAAGTCACAGCGGAATTGTAAAATGTTTTGGCGTGGGTGTCTACCTATTTTTTTTTATGCAAAGGTCTGATATAATCGGCGCGTGATTCAATCGGAAAGGAAGTGATTGCAATGATAAAATTATTCGTGACTGACATTGACGGAACACTTTTGCCGACGGGGAGTTCAGTTGTTCCCGTTAAGAATGTTGAGGCAGTTCAAGCTATGTTACGTGCGGGCGTCGAAGTCGTCATAGCGACGGGCAGAATGTATAAAGCCGCATTGCCAATAGCCAAACAGCTCGGCGAACACATACCGATAATCGCTTACAACGGAGCAATGATAAAATCATCAACGGGCGAAATTCTTCATGCGCAGTACATGAACGAAGCAACCGCTATCAAGCTGATAAATTTTTTTGAAGAGCACGCTTGGCATTTGCAAAGTTATTCGGGCGAAGTTCTCTACGTTCCCAAGCGCAATGAATGCGTCGAGCTTTACGAGAATAGCCAAAAGGTTGCGGCTGTCGAAGTCGGTTGGAATGGCTTGCGCGAACATGCAAAGGACGTTCCAAAGCTCTTGAGTATCTCGCTTAATCCTGACGACATAAACGAACGCATGAACGAAGTTAAAAAATTTTTCAGCGGACAACTCGAAGTCACACGCTCGCACCCGTTCTTCGCTGAATTCATGGCGACTGGTATCAGCAAGGCAAAGGCAATTAAAATTTTAGCGGACAAGTTCAGCATAGACAATTCGGAGATTTTAGCTATCGGCGACTCGGATAACGATTTGCAGATGATTACTTCCGTTGGTTGTGGCGTGGCTATGGGCAATGCAACTGAATCTGTCAAAGCAGTTAGTCCACACATAACCGACACTTGCGATAACGACGGCTTTGCTAAGGCTGTTTATGATTACGTGCTAAGGGAAGATTTCTATGGAAGAAACTAAAGAGTTCGCGGACAAGTCGCGGATAATCATCGTGACAGGCATGAGCGGTAGCGGTAAAACTCAGGCTTGCCGATACCTTGAAGACTTAGGATATTTTTGCGTAGACAACTTGCCGCCTGTCTTTATTCCAAAGTTCGTTGAGCTGTGTACGCACGCCGCTGGGCATTTTAATAAAATGGTGTTCGTCGTTGACACGCGGAGCAGAGAATTTTTTGATGACCTCGTGCAAGTCTTAGACGACATGGACAAAGCCAATCAAGATTATGAAATGCTCTTCATGGACGCAAGCGACGACGTGATTATCCGCCGCTACAAGGAGACCCGCCGCCGTCATCCTATGGCACCTTCCACGAGAATTTCTGACGGTGTGTTTAAGGAGCGTAAACGATTGGAAGGCGTGCGCTCGAAGTCAACTTACGTTGTCGATACTTCTAACTTGTCACGCGCTGAACTTCGCGAGAAAATTCATTTGCTCTTCGGCGACACTGACGGCGACATCATGAACATTGCGGTTCTATCGTTTGGCTTTAAGTTCGGTATGCCCCTCGATGCGGACATGGTGCTTGACGTGCGTTTTTTGCCGAATCCCTTTTATGTTCAAGAGCTTAAGCACAAAAGCGGAAGTGTTCCCGAAGTCGCCGCGTATATCGAAGAAAAGCCCATCACGCAGGATTATCTTAAGCGTCTGGATTCGTTTATTGATTTCCTTGTGCCGCAATACGTTCGCGAGGGAAAAAGTCAGTTGGTTATCGCGATAGGTTGTACGGGTGGAATGCATCGTTCAGTTTTCGTTGCCAAGCATATTTACGACTTACTGTCAAAGAAAGGTTACGCCGTAAATCTGGAGCACCGCGACCTTATGAAAAACGACGTGTGGGAAGTTTGATTATGTTCCATTTGCTAAAGTGGCTTTATCCGGGCATGAAGATGAAACGTTGGTTGCTCCTGTTTGCAATCGGCGTCATGCTGTTTAGTTTTGGCGGCGCACTCATCATCAATTACGAATACCTTAGCCGCGTCGAAGAAGAAATTTTTCAGCTCGTCTATCGGATGGTCGGCAGTTACAACTACACGATAACGGCGGGCGTCGGGTTTGTCATCGTGATAATCGGTTCATGCCTAATGCTTTGGGCGACGCGTTCAATCATTCGTTCGATAATCACTGTACTTATTCCTGACCGTTCAGAAAATCTCGTCGACATGATTTATCAAGAACGTAAGCTCGGACGAGGACCGACAATCACGGTGATTGGCGGCGGACACGGGCTAAGCGTCCTTCTGCGCGGAATAAAATCTTCAACAAACAATGTCTCAGCAGTCGTGACGGTTGCCGATGACGGAGGAAGTTCGGGA
>Ga0247609_10007821_pt1 | contig 10139 bp, 5 predicted proteins | sample 172DNAGHGlowgp2_FD_193487 | JGI IMG/M metagenome (GOLD analysis project Ga0247609, IMG submission 193487) | Sheep rumen microbial communities from Palmerston North, Manawatu-Wanganui, New Zealand - 1728 DNA GHGlow gp2 | ecosystem: Host-associated > Mammals > Digestive system > Stomach > Rumen ...
CGGTTGCGCATCTGGCCGCTGCATTTGATCTCCTGGAGCTCGGCCAGCGGGGTGGACATTATCTGGTGCAGCAGCAGGGATTCTTCCGGCTGGAAGCAGAATGCTTCGGAGTAATCGTGGGTAAATATCCCTGTTGTAAAATTGAAGTGGGGACGGGATTCTGAGATGGTGGAGGGGGTCGATACTGCTACTTTGTTGGTTTGCAGGGGCGGCTGAGCGTGTGGTTGGGGTTGGACGGACGGTCCGGAGTAGTTGTCTTCCGGCATATAACCCAAGATCTTGCACAGGTTCACTGCAAAGTGAAGGTGGAAGTTCTCCACACCTTCGTCCACGGCTTCAAGAAGCATAATGGAGTTGGACAGGAAAGCAAAAAGATTGGGATCCGGACTGCTTTCCTTGACGGTTTTCAGCAGCAGCTCGCACATGAATATGGATATGGCACCTTTGCGTATATCGGTCTTAAGGTTAGGGAGCGGGATAGCTGGCACTGCTTCCTTTATCAACGGCATGGAACTTCCTTCCTGATGCCGTGAATGAAGAACCACGTCCAGCAGGCTGAGCGGGAACATCATAGTGCTTCTGGAGTTTTTTCCCCGGGCGTAGAAGTAGCAGGAGGTGCGGCCCTTGACATCAGAATAGCACTGCACAACCATTCCTGAGTCGGAGTGTTTGATTGTATGAAGGACTATGATGCGGCTTTTGGTAAGCATTTATGTTGTCAAGTGCATTGAAGAAACATTGCAGGAAAAGCTTCCTTGCCGTCAATGTGAGGTGCTTTGCGTTGGTTGTTCTGCAGTGTGTTTCTGTTGGTAACTGGTTGTTTTGTTGGGCGGCTGCCGGGCTTTTTTGCTGAGTAGTAGTTTGGGGTGGGCTGCTGCTATGCAGTATGGCCGGGTTCTACTGCAACCTGGAGAGGAAATTTGCAAGTTTCCTCATCGCGATACCCCTATGGGAGATGGCGTTTTTCTGATTTTCGCTCATCTCTGCAAATGTGCAGCTGCAACCGTCCGGGATGAAGATTGAATCATATCCGAACCCTCCTTCTCCGCTTTCTTTCTCAGCGATTGTTCCTTTCATCGTCCCCTCGAAAGTATAAAGAGTACCTTTGTGGATGAGAGTCACCACCGTACGGAATCTGGCCGCGCGGATGTTCTTCTTCCGGCGGTCAACTTTGGTGAGTTCGTCCAGAAGCTTGGCCCTGTTGGCAGCATCATCATGGCCTTCGCCTGCATATCTGGCGGAATAAACCCCCGGTGCACCTCCCAAGGACTCCACCTCCAGAGCGGTATCATCAGCAAAGCAGGTCTTGTTGAACTTGTTCCAGATAAACTGGCACTTCATCTTGGAATTTGCATCAATCGTTGCACCGGTTTCCGGTATTTCTCCTTTGTAGCCAAGCTTCTTTGGCATAATTAGTGTAACACCTTTGCCCAGTATATCTGATGCTTCTTTGAGTTTATGGGGGTTGCCCGTTGCAAATATAAGTTCCATACAAAAAGTTTTAGTTGCAAGGTGACCAACAAACAGTACAAACGCAAAGTGCCTTCGGTTTGCTTGCCGAAAAAGCCATGCACTTTGGTTGCTTGCTCAAAGTTAGCAAAAGTTTATTATTTTTGGAAGATACGAAACAACAAAACATTTATGTCTGATTATTATTGTTCAAGGAAGGTTTCCGGAGAGCCGGATGCTGTCAGATTTGGTTCCGGAGAGACTCGCCTGGCTGTGGATGCCGGCAGGTTTGGTTCCGGAGAGACTCGCCTGGCTGTGGATGCCGGCAGGTTTGTTTCCGGAGGAGTGGGAAGAAGAATAGTTCCTGCGCTGACATTGGCTTTGGCTCTGCTGCTTTTCTGCCCGTCGGGCTCCATGGCCCAGAGCCGCAACTTCAAGCTTTTGCAAGGGCTTGAGATTCAAAACAACATCCTGAAGACTCTGGCTACTGAATATGTGGACACCATAGATTTTTCCAAGCTGGTCAACTACGGGATTGATGCCATGCTGGAATCCATAGACCCTTATACGGAATATGTTCCGCAGGAGGACGAGGAGTCCATTGAGCTGATGACAACAGCCTCTTACGGCGGCATTGGCGCTACAATCCGCAAGGATTCCCTGGGAGTGATGATAATGCAGACCTACGAAAACTCCCCTGCCGTGAAGTTCAAAATAGAACCCGGGGACATCATAATGAAGATAGACGGGCAGGACATCAGCAAACTCTCCGTTGACGAGTGCAGCAAGAAGATGAGGGGCAATCCGGGGACTCAGGTCAAGTTCACGATAAAGAAAGGCCGCACCGGAGAGGTTGTTGAAAAGACGGTCACTAGAGACAAGGTCCACACATCAGATGTTCCTTATTACGGAATACTGAAACGGCCTGCATCGTTCAAGGCTTTGTTCTCAGGGCACATAGACACATCCGGAACCAAGACCGATGACATAGACTCAAACTCTTTCTTCCAAGACATCGCTACTGGATATATCAAGCTCAGCAGTTTTACTCTCAACGGAAGCGAGGACGTTAAGAAGGCGCTGATAGACCTCAAGCAGCAAGGGGCAAAGAGGATTGTTCTGGACCTCAGGGGCAACGGTGGCGGACTTATGGACGAAGCCGTCAATATAGTGTCCTTGTTCGTTCCTAAGGGAACGTTGGTTGCCACAGCCCGCGGAAGGGGCGAGGGAAGCAATTTCACCTGCGTAACCAGCAAGGAACCTGTGGATACTTTGATTCCTCTGCTGGTCATGGCCAACTCTTCATCAGCATCTTCTTCCGAGATTGTTGCCGGTGCTCTCCAGGACCTGGACAGGGCAACGATAATGGGAACCCGTACTTATGGCAAAGGCCTGGTGCAGAGTTTCCGGCCTGTCGGCTATAACGGCAAGCTCAAACTCACAATCGCCAAATATTACACGCCAAGCGGCAGATGCATCCAGATTATGGACTATGCGCACCGGAACTCTGACGGTAGCGTCGGGTCTGTTCCGGATTCTCTGAAAAAAGCCTTCAAGACAAGGAACGGACGCACGGTTTACGACGGTGGAGGAATCACCCCTGACAAAGAAGTCAGAGGCCGTACCTACAGCCGCCCTACCCTGGCTCTGAGCCTGAGCGGCATCCTGGAAGATTATGCTGTGGAGTTCTACCGCAAACATCCTGCTGTTCCGCAGTTCACCTCCCGGGAAACCGCCGGAGCTTCTCAGCAAACGGAAACCGCCGGAGCTTCTCAGCAAACGGAAACCGCAGGAGCTTTCCGCCTGACGGACTCTGAATATGAGGACTTTGTAAAGTATGCCTCCGGCAAGAAGTTCGACCACCGTTCTTCTGCGGAAATCATCTTTGACCAGATGGTCAGGGAAGCTAAGGAGGAAGGCATTTATGACAAGAATCAGGATACTTATGACCTTCTGTCCTCCAAGGTCAAGCTCTCAAAGGAAGAGGTTCTGAATCTTCATCGCGATGAAATACAGCCTCTTGTGGAAGAGGAAATCATCCAGAAATACGCCCTCACCGCGCCAAGGATCCGCCACATCCTGGACTTTGACATTCAGCTCTGGAGGGCTATAGCCGAGTGGAATGCTCTTGAGACAAGCGCAGAAGTACAACAAGCAGGCAAATAAGACAAAACATATCTTGTATGGGAAAGCAAACCGCAAGGATAATTAACAAAGCCGTCCTGACCTGGGGCCGGAGGTTTCTGAAAGAAGTGGAGCAAAGCCTCACAAAAGCCCCTGAACTGCAGCAGAAAGTGTTCGGGAAACTGATGGAAGGCGGGCGGCAGACCATCTTCGGCAGAGAGAGAGATTTTGACTCCATACACAGCCTCAGCGATTTTCAAAAGCGTGTAAAGCTTTCAAAATATGACGACATAGCTCCATACATCACCCGCATAAGACAGGGAGAGGACTATGTACTCTGGAACCAGAAAGTCAGATGGTTTGCCAAGTCCAGCGGAACTTCTTCAGACAAGAGCAAGTTCATCCCTATAACCAAAGACTCTCTTTACGGAACGCACTTCAAGGGAATGAAGATGATGCTCTTCAACTATGTGCATCTCAACCCGGACAGCCGCATCTTTTCTTCCTACGCCCTGACTCTCGGTGGAAGCGTGGCTCCTGATGTCCTTGCCGGAGGAGTTGAAGCAAAAAGCGTTCATGCAGACAATACGGTGTCAAGACATCGGGGCGGGAGCAATGTGTTTGACGGAGACCTGTCGGCCGTGATGCTGAGCAATTCTCCGGCTGCGGTGGAACTTCTCCGCACTCCTTCAAAAAAGACGGCTCTGGTTGCGGACTTCAAGACAAAAGTGGATCTGATCTGCAAGGAAAGCACAAGGAAAAACGTTTCCAACTTCTCAGGCGTTCCGAGCTGGAACCTGGTACTGATGAACAAGGTTCTGGAATATACAGGCAAGAGCAACCTGCTGGAAGTGTGGCCCCAGATGGAACTGTTCATGCACGGAGGCATCAGCTTTGAGCCTTACCGTGAAATCTACAGGAAACTGATTCCGTCTGGCAACATGCACTATCTGGAGAACTACAACGCCTCTGAAGGCTACTTTGCCTTCCAGGACACTCTCGAAGGCGGGAACGGCATGCTTCTGACCGTAAACAACGGCATTTTCTACGAGTTCATCCCGTTCAGCAAGTTCAACGACGCCCTTGAGGGAGACAACTCCTGCATAGTGCCGCTCGAGGGCGTGCAGACCGGCATAGACTACGCCATTGTCATATCCACCGTCGGCGGACTCTGGAGATATATGCCGGAAGACCTTGTAAGGTTCACTTCCACAAATCCATACCGCCTGATTGTTACCGGAAGGACAAAGATGTTCATCAACGCCTTCGGTGAGGAGCTGATGATAAACAACGCTGAGCAGGCCATTGCCGCGGCTTCAGCAAAATGCGGGCTCCAAATCACGGACTACACGGCCGCACCGCAGTTCATGAGCGTGGGCGAGTCTGCTTCTCCAAAGAGCGCTCTCGTACAAGGATTCCATCTGTGGGCCATTGAGTTCAAAGACCCTCTCCGCAATCCTGACAGTCCGGACTTCAGCCAGAATGCCGTGGACGAATTCGCCGAGGTTCTGGACCAGGAAATCCGGAAAGTCAATTCGGATTATGAAGCCAAGCGTTCTCCAGGCTCCACAATGCAACGGCTCAGAATCCTTCCTTTGGCTCCCGGAACCTTCTACAAATGGATGGAAAGCCGTGGAAAGACAGGAGGACAGAACAAGGTTCCGCGCCTTTGGAAAGACCAAAAGTACATAGAGCAGCTGAAAGCCATCAGGGACAAAGGATAAACAGCAGCAATTACAACAGCACAACAAGCAGCTGAGCAAGAAAGCAGAACAGCAAGCAGCTGGGCAAGAAAGCAGCACAACAAACAATCAGCATGATGACAGGCAACATAAAAGAAAGGCTTCAGAGTTTCCGGGAAAGGATCTTCAGGATTGAAGATTCCAAAGACCCGCAACAAGAGTTCAACTCACTGGCGCTTGAGGCTTTTGAAATCCAGCGGGAGAGTTGCCCCGTTTACCGTGAATATCTGAACCTTGTGGAAAAGGGAGATTTCCATCCGGCATCTTTTGAAGAGATTCCCTTTCTGCCCATCCGCTTGTTCAAAAGCAGGAACATCCTTACCGACCCGTCCGTACAATATGAAGATTATTGCAGGAGGATGGATTTATTCCGGGAAAAAGTGGCGGGAGAGGAAGTTGGACTTGTGTTTACATCCAGTGCCACTACCGGAATGACTCCTTCCCGCCATCTGGTTCCCGACGTCTCCATTTATGAAAGGAGTTTCAGGGAGGGCTTCCGCCTGTTCTACGGAGAGAGCGGGACTTACAACCTTCTGGCACTGCTGCCGTCTTATCTGGAAAGAGAAGGTTCTTCCCTGGTATATATGGCGGACAAGCTCATCGCCGATGCAAAAGAAAACGGGGCGGAAGGCGGTTTCTTCCTCTATGACCACGACAAGCTGCTTGAAACCGTAAAGAATCTCTCCGCTGAAAGCCGGCTTCTGCAAAAAAGCATTCCGGCATCTTCTTGCGGCAAGACAAGACGCAGGACTATCCTGCTCGGGGTGAGCTTCGCCCTGCTGGATTTTGCAAAATTTGTTGCCGATCATATACCTGATGTGGAGGAAAGACGACTTCTCTTCAGCGATGTGACAATAATGGAGACCGGAGGAATGAAGGGCCGTGGAGAGGAACTTTCAAGAGAAGAGCTTCACAGAAGGCTCAGAGACGGTTTCCGCACGGACGAGATTCACTCCGAGTATGGAATGTGTGAACTTTTCAGCCAGGCTTACTCCTTCCCTGCAACGGATGTGGTCCAACTCGCTCCAAGGGGAATGTTCTTCTGTCCGCCGTGGATGAGAGTCCTTGCCAGAGACCTTCAGGACCCGTTCAAGATATTGTCCGCCGGTCAAGACAAACACAACTTTCAGGAAGGAGGGCTTGACATCATAGACCTTGCAAACATCAATTCCTGCTGTTTCATAGAAACCGAGGACAGGGGTAAAATCCTGTATGGCTATCAGCAAAACAGTTGTTCCTCCAAGGGCAAAAAAAGCATCCATCCGCCTTTTACTGTGGATGGACGCATCAAAGATGCCGAACTACGCGGCTGTAATATGCTTATAGAATAGCCCTTGCGATGAATGGACTACCGGCCCTAAACGGCAGCGGTCGTGTCTTTGTCATCTTCTTCGTCCTCAGGGATAGACTGCCCGGTCAATGTCTTCAGATATGAGTTCACTATCCTGCGCAGGTCTTTGGACTTGTCGCTGAGGCCGGCGGTCTTGTAAGTGTCTGCAACCCAAATCAGATAGTAAAGGTTGTTCTGAAGTTTCTCCCAAGAGAACAGCGAGCCTCCGTAAGGTTTGGCAAGAAGCTTTATATGCTTCATGGTCTCCTCCACGAAACGGTCTGCAAGATCCACTCCCTTCTCGTTTTGTCCGCAAGCCAAATATACGCTTATGGCATCCAGGACGGCCATATCGTTGACACTGGAAATCAAAGAATTGTTAAGCGGGAAATTCTTGTCCGGCATAACCTCCTGCATCCTGTCAAGAACGGCAACGGCCTTTTCCGCCTTGTCTTCCAGAGCCAGGAGCTTTGCAGTGTTGGTCATAAGTTCGCGGGTTGAAATCAGAGAGTTGAATGTAAGAAGGTTCTGGTAGTCTATGTTCACAGGAGCTGCCAGAGAACCAAACTTGTACACGTCCATTACCCGGTGGTACAGAGTGTCCGCCCCGGCATTCTGGTCTATGTTGTCGTTCCTTCTTCCGGTGAGGCTCTTGATCGGGACAAACTTGAATCCGAAGCCTTCCCATTGCAGATAGTCCTTGATTCCGATGTTGATGTCTCCACCTCTCTGGAGGAAATACAGAGGACGGTCCCACTGGTAATGGGCAAGCAAGTCAAGAATCATCAGCGATGTCTTTTCTATGCTGTTCACGCCGTCCGGTATATCCAGCTGGATAGTGTCCGGTATCTTGTCATAGTCCTTAGGGGAAACAATTCCGTATTTGATTGCATTCTCCTTGTTGACAGGAACAAGATAATGCCGGCTGATAATGATGTTGTGGTCTTTGTTGTCTCCCATCTTGACCTTCACTGAAGGATCTTTAAGGATCTTTATGAGCTCGGAAGCCATGACCGGTTCCTTGACATAGTCTGCCACTGGAACAAAATCATTCTTTCCGTAATAGTAATCCTTCTTCTCGAGGGAGAACGGCACCGGTTCGCTCTCGTACTGCTTGCACTTCATCTGGTCTATGTACCAGTCGGTTCCAAGGAGGGAGGTGTTCATTATCCTGACATCTGTCCTTACTCCTTCCACCTCCTGGCTGTACCAAAGAGGGAAGGTGTCGTTGTCTCCGTGGGTTACAAGAATGGCGTTAGGACCCAGGGCCGCCAGATAATTGTAAGCCATTTCCGGTACAGAGTATCTGCCGCTGCGGTCGTGGTCGTCCCAAGTCTGGGATACCATCTGTGCAGGAACCGCCAGACACAGGGCCGCGGCCACTACGGAAGGAGCCGCCTTGCGGGATTTGAAGAGCTTCTCCAGAACATCGCCGAGCCAAACGGCAGCAAAACCGATCCAGATAGTGAAAGCATAGAAAGAGCCTGCATAAGCATAATCCCTCTCTCTCGGCTGGAACGGCGGCTGGTTAAGGTAAAGCACAACTGCTATTCCGGTAAGGAAGAACAGCAGGAACGTAACCAGCGTATTGCGCTTGTCGTGACGGAGCTGGTACAGAAGACCGATTATTCCAAGGATCAGAGGCAGGAAGTAGAAGTGGTTCTTGGCCCTGCTGTTGACGATATAGTCCGGACCTTCTGACTGGTCTCCGTGATGAGCCCTGTCTATGAATCCTATTCCGCTTTCCCAGTTACCTTTGTAAATATCTCCAGGAACTGAAGCGTGGAGATCGTTCTGCCTTCCGACAAAATTCCAGAAGAAGTATCTCCAGTACATGAAATTGAGCTGATAGCCTATGAAATACTTGATGTTGGCGCCAGCTGTCGGAGCATTGTTAGGCCCTGTTCCCTTGCCGTCTGTATAAATCTGATAAAAGCTTTCGTATGAAGGGTCTGCGGTGGAATACATCCTCGGGAAAAGAACCTTGTCGCCGTAAACAGGCTGGGCCGGTCCGTCCAGTTCTACATATTTCCCGGTGGTGTTGTCATAGTTGTAGTAATCCGGCGTCTCAACGTTGTTCATCCTGGACTTGAAAGTCTGTCCGTACAAAAGCGGAGCGGAACCATACTGCTCACGGTTGAGGTATCTTACAAGCGTATAAGGATTGTCCGGCTGATACTCGTTTGTAGGAGTGTTTACTGAAGAACGGATAACCACCACTGCAAAGATCGAATATCCTATGATGATTGCCATCGTACACAGGAACACGTTGTTCCACAAAGCCTTTCCTGTCTTGTAAGACCTGTATGCCCCGAAGAAGCACCCGGCTATAAGAAGGAGTACGAAGAAAGCGGCACCGCTGTTTTTAGGCAGGGAGAATCCGTTTACGAAGATTCTGTCCACCCAGGCAGACAAAGCTGGAATATAAGGTATTATACCCCAGTTGATTACCAGCAGGATAAAGCAGGAAACGAAGAACGCCTTCCAGGCTCCCCAGGTAGTAACCTTGAACTTGCGGTAATAGTAAATCATTCCCAATGCCGGGATGGTTAGCAGGTTCAGAAGATGGACTCCGATGGAAAGCCCCATTACAAAGGCAATCAGCACAAGCCAACGGTTGGCGTAAGGTTCGTCAGCCCTTTCCTCCCACTTGAGCATGGCCCAGAATACCAGTGCGGTTGCAAAGGAACTCATAGCGTAAACTTCTCCCTCCACGGCTGAGAACCAGAAAGTGTCTGACCAGCAGTAAGCCAGGGAACCTACCAATCCGGCAGCCACCATCTTGATGACATCTCCTGTCTCAAAACTAACGGAAGCTTCCTTTTGAACCAAGGAGACGCCGCCATACCTCTTCTTTTCCAGAAGACGGCGGGTCAGGTGCACGATGGTCAGGTAAAGGAGCATTATGGTGAGTGCGGAGCAGATTGCGCTCATAGCGTTCACCATCATGGCCGCATGCTCTTTGTCGGCGAATATGGTAAAGACTCTTGCAAGAGTCTGGAAGGTAGGGTTTCCGGGAGGGTGCCCCACTTCCAGCTTGTATGATGAAGCGATGAACTCTCCGCAGTCCCAGAAACTGGCTGTCGGCTCTATGGTGGAGAGGTAGGTATATGACGCTATCGCCAGAACCACCACTGCCACGATATTGTTGATACGGTTGAATTTCTTGAATTCCATCTGTATAATTGTTTTCGTGTAAAATACAAATATAGCACTTTTATGCACTATCTTTGCGGTAAAGTTTGACGATATGGGCAAAAACGATTGGAAAAAGAGGGATGGCGTGGTATTCTCCACCAATCCCGACTTCAAATACAGCTCATCAGACCAGGAAGATGAGGTCCAGACCCTGCCGCCTTCAAAGCAGAGACTGGTCGTTGCCATAGACCGCAGCGGCCGCGCCGGGAAACAGGTGACGCTAGTCAAAGGCTTTGCCGGAAGCGACGATGACCTTTCAGCCCTCGGCAAGAAGCTCAAGACCAAATGCGGGGTCG
>Ga0247609_10007825_pt1 | contig 10135 bp, 9 predicted proteins | sample 172DNAGHGlowgp2_FD_193487 | JGI IMG/M metagenome (GOLD analysis project Ga0247609, IMG submission 193487) | Sheep rumen microbial communities from Palmerston North, Manawatu-Wanganui, New Zealand - 1728 DNA GHGlow gp2 | ecosystem: Host-associated > Mammals > Digestive system > Stomach > Rumen ...
GATTACATCCGGATGGCATTTTTCACTTTTCACTTTTAACTTTTCACTTTAAAAAATCCTTTTAAATCCTTTAAATCCCTGATTTATTCTTCATTCATCCATGATCTGGTTCGTTTTTCTTGGAAACAATCTCTTGCTAAAGAAGCAAGGTTCAGCATATTCAGTACCACAATCCGACACTGCTCCAACCCCCACTTTTGAATGGACCACCATTCAGGAACTCCCCGAGCTCGACGGCATTCCCTGCAAAGCCTATTCGCTCAGCACACCTCCCAAGGAGGGACTTGCTGAAGGACTTGTCACCGTGGATTTGCGCCAATCCTACTACCTCCTACCCCGTTCACATTACTTGATGGCAGCCAAGGCATCCGAACTGCTCTATTGGGATTTCAACACCAAGTACTGTGGTATTTGCGGAGCACCCATGAAGCGACATACCACCATATCAAAGCGTTGCACAAATTGTGGGAAGGAAGTGTGGCCACAAGTAGCTCCAGCCATCATTGTTCGCATTCGCAAAGCAGCTACGAAAGATGCTGAAGGACACATCGTTGAGCCAGAGAAGATTCTCCTTGTTCATGCTCGAAACTTCCGTCATTCGGAGCGCATGGGACTCGTGGCAGGATTTTTGGAAACGGGAGAGACACTGGAGGAATGCGTGATTCGCGAAGTGCATGAAGAAGTGCAGTTAGAAATCACCAATCTCAAGTATTTCGGTTCACAGCCTTGGCCCTATCCTTGTGGCATCATGATTGGTTTCACAGCCGACTACGTGAGTGGCAGCATCCATTTGCAGGATGAGGAACTCTCACGAGGTGCATGGTTCGCTCGCGATCAGATGCCAGAGATACCCGACAAGATGTCCATCGCACGACAACTCATCGACAACTGGCTCAACTCATAACTGTCTTCTTTCTGATGTAGTGAGGATGAAAAATGCTTGAAAGGACAAAAAAATTGCTAAAAATAATACAATGATAAAACTTTTGCTTATATTTGCAAGTTGAAAAGTGACATACGCTCACTTTGAGTGAATCAAAAACAAGCAAAAACAAATAGCAAATCAAAGACTAAAAACTTGAGCCATGATGAAAAAAACTAATGTATTTCTTCTTTCCCTGGCAATTCTGATGAGCGGAACTGCCACGAGTTGCCACGACAGCACAAGCTATATGGGCACCATTGCTGGTGCACAATTGGGAAGCACCCTCGGCGGCGCCATAGGATGGCTGGGCGGAAGCGGAAGAGGTAGATCAAACGGTTCTGCTCTTGGTACAATCGTTGGCACAGTGGGTGGTGCTGCTATCGGCGCTGCCATCGCTAACAATGCATCGAAAAAACACACCGAATACATGGGAAGCGACGCCAACCAGTACGCTTTCGGTTCGGATGAATGGAAGCGGGAAAGCAGCCGCGTGTATGGTCAGAACGACGTGAAAAGCTCTCGTGATGGCTATGCTTCGAATAGCAAGCTCTACATCAGCAATCTTTCTTTCCAAGACGAGAACGGCGATGGTAAATTGAACAAGGAAGAAACCATCATCGTGTCTTTCACTGTACAAAACATGGAAGACAAGAAAATGGAAGTTGAATTATTCCTCCTCGAGCCAAACTACTATAGGGATTTGGAAATTTCACAACCTAAAACTGTTTCCATTGCACCTCGCGAGATGGTTCGCTACAAGGCTAAGGTGTATTGCAAACATAATCTGAAAGGAAAGACACTGAACCTCCAAGCACATGTTCGCAGTCAGGAAATTGGCGATCTGTATGAGGTTCTCAATGTGAGATGCGATAAGTAGGAATGTTTAAAGTTTAACGTTTAACGAATTTAGTTGGCATAAAACGTTTAACGAAGTAACTCAAAAACTCATGAGATTTTGCTCGTAAAGAGTGAAATCTCATTTTTTTGATGGTTTTTCAACTTACGTTTTCGGCTTTTCAAGTTTTTGTTGTATCTTTGCACAATTTATGTGCATAGCACATGTATTTGAATCAGGAAAAAGTAAAGGTAGGTTCTAAAATTATACATAATATGGGCAACAGGAGTATTGTGTCGATAGCCGACTACAGCAGAGAGAAAATACAGAATCTGCTCGACATGGCTTCAGAATTTGAGAAGGCACCCAATCGTCGTCTTCTGCAGGGGAAAGTGGTGGCAACCCTGTTTTTCGAGCCTTCCACTCGCACTCGTTTGAGTTTTGAAACAGCTGCCAACCGTCTGGGCGCTCGTGTCATAGGATTCACAGACCCAAAGGTGACCAGTTCGTCGAAGGGTGAAACGCTGAAGGATACCATCAAGATGGTTTCGAACTATGCCGATGTCATCGTGATGCGCCACAAGTTGGAAGGAGCAGCACTGTATGCGAGCGAGGTGACTCATGTTCCGATTATCAACGCTGGAGACGGTAGCAACCTCCACCCATCGCAAACGATGCTCGACCTCTACTCCATCTACAAGACTCAGGGCACGCTGGAGAACCTGAACATCTACATGGTGGGCGACTTGAAATACGGACGCACGGTTCATTCCCTTCTGATGTCAATGCGCAAATACAACCCAACTTTCCATTTCATTGCTCCTAAGGAACTGGAAATGCCTGACGAATACAAGCTCTATTGCCAGCAGAACCATGTGAATTATGTGGAGCAAACAGATTTCACAGAGGACACCATCGCTGATGCCGACATTCTCTACATGACTCGAGTGCAGCGAGAGCGTTTCACAGACTTGATGGAATATGAGCGAGTGAAAGATGCATACATCCTGCGTGCAGATATGTTGGGAAAGTGCCGCGACAACATGAAGATTTTGCACCCTCTGCCTCGTGTGAATGAAATAACCTACGATGTGGATGATTCCAAGCATGCTTACTATTTTGAACAAGCTCAGAACGGACTCTATGCTCGTGAAGCTCTGATTTGCGATGTGTTGGGTATCACGCTGGAAGACATCAAAGCAGACAAAACTATCATTTGATTTACGGATTTAATGATTGACAATTTACAGATTGAAGATTGACGATTTACGGATTGAAGATTGAAAGATTGAAAATGGAAAAGCGAAAAGATTTATTAGTGGCAGCGCTGGAAAGCGGAACTGTCATCGACCATATACCAACAGATAAGGTGTTCACCATTGTTCAACTGCTGCAATTGGACAAATGCCAGGACCAAGTGACTATCGGTAATAATCTCGAAAGCCAGAAGTTTGGCAAGAAAGGCATTATCAAGATTGCAAACCGTTTCTTCTCGGATGCTGAAATCAGTCAGTTGGCTGTGGTATGCCCCAACATCCGCCTCTGCCTCATCAAGGACTATGAAGTGGTGGAAAAGAAGCAAATCGTCCTACCCGACGAACTCGACAATGTGGTGCGCTGTGCCAACCCTGTCTGTATCACTAATAACGAACCGATGAAGACGGTTTTCTACGTGACGGACAAACTACGCGGTGTGGTGAAGTGCCGTTACTGCGGAAAGGAACAACAGATAGAGAATATCAAGTTGGTCTAGGATGAAAAAGTGAATCAGGGATTTAAAGGATATAGAAGGATTCTTGAAACTTTAGCTCGGCGAAGCCAAAAAATTCCGATTTTCCGAAAAACTTCCGTTATTTCCGTTGTCAAAAACTCAAAAACTTAAAAACTCAAAAACTCAATAAAATAATAATGGCAAAAAGATTTGCAGAACGTGCACGTCTGGACTTAAGCGAAGTCAACAAAGAAGTGCTCAAGGATTGGAATGCAGAGGATGTATTCCACAAAAGTGAAACAGAACGCGAAGGTTGTCCTTCATTTATCTTCTTCGAAGGTCCTCCTTCAGCAAACGGTCATCCAGGCATCCACCATGTGATGGCACGCACACTGAAAGATACCATCAACCGCTATAAGACCATGCAGGGCTTCCAAGTGAAGCGCAAGGCGGGTTGGGACACCCACGGACTCCCTGTGGAGCTCAGTGTGGAGAAGGAACTCGGCATCACAAAGGAAGACATCGGCAAGACCATTTCCATTGAAGCATACAATGAGCGCTGCCGCAAGAACGTGATGATGTACACTTCTGAATGGAGCGAACTCAGCGAGAAGATGGGCTATTGGTGCGACTTGGAGCATCCATACATCACATACGATAACAAATATATCGAAACCCTTTGGTATCTCCTCAAGCAGCTCTACGACAAGAACTTGCTTTACAAGGGATATACCATCCAGCCTTATTCCCCTGCCGCAGGTACGGGACTTTCGAGCCACGAGTTGAACCAGCCAGGTTGCTATCGTGACGTGAAGGATACCACCTGCACCGCCATCTTCAAGGCACTCGAACCTAAGCCAGAGATGCAGAACTGGGGTATGCCATGCTTCTTGGCATGGACCACCACTCCTTGGACATTGCCATCGAACACAGCTCTTTGTGTGGGACCAAAGATTGACTATGTCTGCGTACAGACCTACAACCCATACAATGCAGAGAAAATCAGTGCCATGATGGCAAAGGACCTTGTGAATGCGTATTTGAAGCCAGAAGGTGCAGAGCTTCCGATGGACGAATTCAAGCCAGGCGACAAGGTGGTGCCTTACCGCATCGTGGGAGAATTCAAGGGTACCGACCTCGTGGGCATGAAGTATCAGCAGTTGATGCCTTGGGTGAAGCCTTGCGAGAAGGTGGATGACAATGCTGCAGATTTCGTAAAGGCAGCGGCAGAGGCTCATCCTGAGAAAATCTTCAGCGTGGGCAAAGACCAATTCGTGGAAATGGAAGCAGAGGCATTCCGTGTGATTCCTGGCGATTATGTCACAACTGAAGACGGTACGGGTATTGTCCACATCGCTCCTACATTCGGTGCTGACGACGCCAAGGTGGCAAAAGCCGCTGGCATACCTTCCCTCTTCCTCATCAATAAGGGTGGTGAGACTCGCCCAATGGTGGACCTCGTGGGTAAGTACTACCTGATGGACGAACTGGCAGACGAGTTCATTGCTGCCTGCGTTAACAAGGAAGCATACAGCAAGCATGCTGGCGACTACGTAAAGAATGCCTATGCTCCTGAATTCAATGTGGATGGCAAGTACGACGAGAAAGCTGCTTCGAAGGCTGAGGACCTCAATATCGTGCTCTGCATGGAGATGAAGCAGGAAGGCATCGTCTTCAAGATTGAGAAGCATATCCACAACTATCCTCACTGCTGGCGTACCGACAAGCCTGTGCTTTACTACCCACTCGACTCGTGGTTCATCCGCTCTACCGCTTGCAAGGACCGCATGGTGGAACTCAACAAGACCATCAAGTGGAAGCCTGAATCAACAGGTACAGGACGCTTCGGCAAGTGGCTCGAGAACCTCAACGATTGGAACCTCTCTCGTTCTCGCTATTGGGGCACTCCGCTGCCAATCTGGCGCAACAAAGACAGTCGCGAGGAAATCTGCATCGGTTCAGTGGAAGAACTCTACAACGAAATCGAGAAGGCTGTGGCAGCTGGTGTGATGACAAGCAACCCATTGAAGGACAAAGGATTTGTGCCTGGAGATATGGCACAGGAGAACTACGATAAGATTGACCTCCACCGCCCATACGTGGACGACATCAAACTGGTGTCAGCCACAGGTAAGGTGCTCACTCGCGAAACCGACCTCATCGACGTGTGGTTCGATTCTGGTTCCATGCCTTACGCTCAGATTCACTATCCATTCGAGAACAAGGAAGCATTTGACAATCGCACTGTCTTTCCTGCCGACTTCATCGCAGAAGGTGTGGACCAAACTCGTGGATGGTTCTTCACGCTCCATGCCATCGGAACAATGGTATTTGATTCCGTTGCCTTCAAGGCTGTAATTTCCAACGGACTCGTGCTCGACAAGAACGGATTGAAGATGTCGAAGCGTCTTGGAAACGGTGTGAATCCATTCGAATGCATTGAGAAATACGGAACCGATGCTGTGCGCTGGTACATGATTACCAACTCCCAGCCTTGGGACAACCTCCGCTTCGACCAAGAAGGAGTGGCAGAAGTGAGCCGCACATTCTTTGGTAAACTCTTCCAAACATACTCTTTCTTCACGATGTATGCCAATGTGGATGGATTCGATTACTCCCAGCCTGACGTGCCATTCGCAGAACGTCCAGAAATCGACCGATGGGTACTCTCCGAACTCAACACCTTGGTAAAGAACGTACAGGAAAGTCTCGACGATTATGAGCCAACACGTGCAGGACGTCTTATTCAGACTTTCGTCATCGACAATCTCTCCAACTGGTATGTACGTTTGAACCGTAAGCGTTTCTGGGGCGGAGAAATGGATGCAGATAAGCTTTCGGCTTATCAGACACTCTATATTTGTTTGGAAACTATCGCCAAACTCATTGCTCCTATCGCTCCATTCTATGCAGATCGCCTCTTCATGGACCTCATCCATGGCACAGGGCGTGAGAATGTGACAAGCGTTCATCTTTCACTTTATCCAAAAGTGGATGAGAGCTTGATTGACAACGAATTGGAAACACGCATGGAACTGGCGCAGCAAATTACTTCCATGGTTCTTTCTCTCCGAAAGAAGGAGCAAATCATCGTGCGTCAGCCACTGCAGACCATCTCCATTCCTGTCACCGATGCTCTACAAAAGGAGCGCATCGAGCAGATGAAGCAACTGATTCTCGACGAAGTGAACGTGAAGGAATTGCAGTTCGTGGAAGGTGGTGCAGGCATGCTCGTGAAGAAGGTGAAGTGCAACTTCCGTGTGATGGGTAAGAAGTTCGGCAAGATGATGAAAGCGGTGAGCAACGCCGTGGCAGAGCTCACTCAAGAGCAGATTGCAGAACTCGAAAGCAAAGGACAAATCACCATTCAGGCTGAAGGACAGGATGCCCTCATCGAATTGGCTGACGTGGAAATCTACAGCGAGGACATTCCTGGATGGACCGTTGCCAACGAAGGTTCCCTCACTGTGGCACTCGACATCAACATCACTCCTGAACTGAAGAACGAGGCTGTGGCTCGCGAAATCATTAAGCGCATCCAAGGTATCCGCAAGGACAGTGGTTTCGAAATTACCGACCGCATCCAAGTGGTCATCTCCGAGTCGCCTGCTATTAGCGAAGCGCTTGCTGGATTCAAGGACTACATCGCCAGCCAGGTACTTGCCAACTCTATTGAGATGGGGCAACCTACCGAAGGTACAGAAGTAGATTTCGACGATTTCAAAGCCATCATTCATGTCAAGAAAGCATAAGTCTATATTATCCATTGCCCTCATACTGTTTGTCATCATCCTCGACCAACTCATCAAGGTCTGGGTGAAGACAAACATGTATCTGGGGGAAAGCATCCACATCACAGACTGGTTTCAGATACGTTTCATTGAGAACAACGGCATGGCGTTCGGTTGGGAAATGGGTGGAAAATACTTCCTCACCTCCTTCCGCATCGTAGCAGTGATTCTCATTGGCATCTACATCTTCCATCAAATCAAGAAGAACGCACCCACGGGCTTCATCGTGTGCCTCTCCTTGATTCTGGCAGGTGCAGCGGGCAACATCTTCGATTGCCTCTTCTATGGCATGATTTTCAACAACCCTCCTTACCCAGGAGTTGCACAACTCGTGGAATGGGGAACGGGGTACAGTGAATTCATGCTGGGGCGTGTGGTGGATATGTTCTACTTTCCTCTTGTGGAATGGAACATGCCTCAGTGGGAATGGCTGAACAAAATTGCCTTTCTCCCCGATGCAGGAGAGCATTGCATCTTCTTCTCCCCCATCTTCAACTTCGCTGATGCATCCATCAGTTGTGCCATCGTTGCATTGATTCTTTTCTACCACAAGATGTTCACAGAAAACGAAGATACCTCCCATTGCTCTGAATAAAAAACGTTATTTATTTTCACTCTACTCCCCTCGCCTCTTGGAGAGGGGTCGGGGGTGAGGCTTTATTCTTTATCTCCATGCGTAAGTTCCTCTTCTTCATCTTAGCACTCGTCACTTTCTCCTCTTGCGAGAAAAGCACGACTCATGTCATTTCGAAGGGAAAGATGAAGAAGGTACTCTACGATTTCCATCTGGCTCAAGCCATGTCCGAGGACTTGCCCTACAACGAACGGGAGAAGGCAACGGACTATATCCAAGCCGTGTTCGACAAGCATGGCATCACCCAAGAGGAATTCGACTCCGCCGTTGTTTGGTACAATGCCCACAACGAGGATTTGCAGGACATCTACAAGGACCTGCAAACGCTTTACACACAGGAGCAGGAGCAGTTGCAGCTCACCACAGGTAATGACGCAGTTGCCGCTTTCATTACAGAAGGAGGTGACACCGCCAACATCTGGTCGGGTCCTTCAACCATCTTGTTGAGAAATCGCAATGTGTTGAATTTAAGCAAATTCACCATCAAGACCGATTCCACTTTCCACCACGACGATAAATTCATCCTCATGGGGGATGTGGAATTCGTGCTTGAAGACAAAAACATACACGATGTGTTCCTCAGTGCCTCCCTCGCCATTCGCAATTCTGAGGGAAAGACATTCAGTCAGGTCCGCCAGCTCAATAGCAACTCCGACTTCCGCCTCGAAGTGTCATCCTCTTCAGGCAAGGAACTGAAGCAGATTTCCACCTTTTTCTATTATATAGGGAAATCCGACACCAAGAACTTCTGCATGGTCAACAACATCCGACTCATCCGAATGCACAAGAAGCGCGAAGAAGGACAAACCCTGATTGGCGACTCGCTGAAGAAAGACGAACTCAAGCCTGTTGCTCCAGCCCGTCAGCGCGGTCCACGTCTCACACCAGAGCAAATCCGCAAGAATGTGCAAGAAGACAACGAGGAGAAAATCAAGATTCGCACCGCACCAGAAGTGAGAACGCCAAACAAGTACGGTTCAAGAAAAAGAAGAAAATAAATCAGCGTTAACGTTGGCGTTGAAACCTGAAACCTGAAACGGCGCTTGCGCCTTGAAACCTAAATGCTTAGAGATATGCTTCGTCGAGTAGCCTCAAACATTGTCATCTTTTCCGAAAATGTTCAATACACCAATCATGTGTTGGAACTGTTCAATTCACGCGTAGTGAACCACTATCCACTTCGAGGTGAGATAGCGATGACGGAATGGCTCGGTGGAACCATTATCGTGGAAAACGGAAAGGCTTACCACATCACAAAGCACACCGACGGAACTCAGCACAAACAATTGCTGTAGCTATAGCCACATTGAGCGATTCCGTTGATTCTCTTTCTGCAGGATAATTAGGTATGAATAGTTTTTCAGTCACCAAGTTCTCCACCTCCTTCGACACTCCCCTTCCCTCGTTCCCCATCACAATCAATCCACGCTGCTCCAACTGTTTTCCATACAGATTCTCACCATCCAAAAAAGTGCCATAGACAGGCGTGCCATTAGGCAAATCCCCAATCATTTCTTCTAAATCTACATAGTGCACCTTCACGTGTGCCAAACCACCCATCGTGGCTTGCACCGTTTTCGAATTATACACGTCAGCACAACCTTTTGAGCAGAACAGATGCTCGATGCCAAACCAAGCAGCCAGACGAATAATCGTGCCAAGATTGCCCGGATTCTGTACTTCGTCCAATGCCAGACACAACTCTTTCGAAGCGATGTTGGAATCAAGTTGCCAAATGGGTTGTTTCAACACCGCAAGAACCTGCTGAGGAGCCTCCAAACTGCTCACCTTCCGCAAATCATCGGCGTTGACAAAATCGATTTGCACCCCATTTAAATCGAAGTTCTGAAGTCGAGAAACAAAATCAGAGCATTCCACCACTGCCAAATAAGTAGCTTCAAACCCTGCATTCAACAAATCGCCAACAATCTTGGGACCTTCAGCCACAAACACAGACTCAGCCTGTCGATGCTTTTTCATCTCAAGCGACTTCAGATATTTTATTTTGTTCTTGCTAATCATGTTGGCAAAGATAGCGATTTTAATTCTAATTCTTCATTTTTAATTTTTACTTTTTCATTTTTCATTTATAATTATCTATCTTTGCAACCAAAATACGGTAGAACTACATCATCAATGAAGGGGATAAAAAAAGATTATTCAGCAAACAGAGTCAATGTGTTCCCATCCTCACGTGGAGGTTTGGGCCATTCTTTTTTGCATTTCTTCATTCTTCATT
>Ga0247609_10007827_pt1 | contig 10135 bp, 26 predicted proteins | sample 172DNAGHGlowgp2_FD_193487 | JGI IMG/M metagenome (GOLD analysis project Ga0247609, IMG submission 193487) | Sheep rumen microbial communities from Palmerston North, Manawatu-Wanganui, New Zealand - 1728 DNA GHGlow gp2 | ecosystem: Host-associated > Mammals > Digestive system > Stomach > Rumen ...
TGCATTATTTTACAGATGAAAATAATAAAATCATGGCATTGCCGGAAGAATTAAAAATGTCACATTCAAATTATATTGACAATGAAATTGAACACGCCGAAAAGATCCAAAAAGCATTTATTGAAATGAAAAACAAATATGATGAATTCAATAAATCAATGAATGAATATAATCATATGCTACCTGATGGAATGAAACAAACATATGTTAGTGGTTTTAATTCATATATGAGTCTTTAATAACAGATATATATATTCCAGCTAATGAAACCGATATTTAAAAGATATCGGTTTTATTTACGGGAATATATACCCGGAAGAAAGGAAAAGAACATGGAAAACAGAAAATACAATATTTCATTCGTGACAAAAGAAAACACTACATTTTCGCTTTCAATAAATAATTATTGGTTAGTTGTCAATAGTACCGCTGCGGAATTCAAAAAAATATTATCTTACATGGTACAGGATACAGACACGGAAAAAACAAACATGTATTTTGCCGATATCATGGAAACTCTGAAAACATGGAATAATGCCGAAAAGGGAAACAACAAAACCGTAACAGCAAAATTAAAAGCATTGGAAAGTGTAACAGGAAAGAAAACAGAAAAAACAGATTTTGAAAAGGCCGCAAACATGCTTTTAAAGAATGCAAAAAAGGAATGCACCAATGAAAACACGCATACGGCATTTGTAAATAATGATTATATTTGCGTAACAGATAGCTATACCGCTATAAGAACAGATAAACATGACAATTATAGCGGTTATGTTTCCGATAATGGTTTAAACATGGCGCAACTGTTCACATTCAATAGCAATGATATTTGCAAAGTGTATTTGCCTGATATCGTAACAGTTAAAAAGAACACAACAAAAGGAAAGAAAGAAACATATTTTATCACGGAAGACAAAACAGCATATAATGCAAATTATCTTTATAATGCCATGTTAGCATGCTCATATGATACCAATAGTAAATATTGCAATGCTTACAAAATCGAAAACAATAACAAGTCAATTATCTTTATTGAAAACACTTATACACAAGTGAATGCAATTGTTATCCCTGTTTTCATTCGTAACGAAAACGATAAAAATATTATTGCTAATAATGTGAATTCATTTATCGCATATGATAACGATAAAAATATTATCGGCGTGACATGCTTAACCCCGAACAAATACCCGGAAGACGTCGCAAAAGTAACGGAAGATCCGAAAAAACACAATAATGTTATTGAATACATTAAAGCACATTATGTGCAGCCTGTTACAATTGAACAGTTCAAAAACGATTATAATTTCCAGCAAATAAAGCATATTACAAGCGATACGGATTTATTAAATGCTTTCATTCGTGTATATCATACCGAATACAATCATTTGTATAATAATCCTAGTTATGAACAGGGGAATAAAAAATATATGTATGCTGCAGAGTCTTTTATGAATGTATACCCAGCAATGCATATAAAAGTATGCAATACAATGAAAGATTTAATTGTATCAGACCGGGAATTGATAGCATATGGATTGACTCTTAAAATGTATTCATTTGATATCAATAAATATATTCCTGATAACATGAAAGAACAGGAAGACACAAAAATATATAAAATTGCTAATGTAGAATTATCCGGGAAAGAATGCCGGGAATACATAAACAATAAAAAGTATATTGTGTATAAGCATTGCGTGTATAAAGTACAGGAAGACACCAAAAAAGGATATACCGCAAAAAGGATATACAAAAGCAATGATATTGTACCGTTAGTAAATCAGGGAACGTATAAAGCATTAGACCGGGAAAGCGTGCAGCGACTAATTAAAGACACTTTAAAAGGCAATTATTATGCATGATATCGCATGATATCCGGGTATCAGATACAGATAAATATATTAGTGTCTGATACCCTTTTAAAGACGTTTTAAAGGCATATGAAAGCATGGAATAATATTCATATCATGGCATGGTTTAAAAACGTCTTAAAACGTCTAAAAACAGCTAATACAGGCATGTTATACAATGCCATAACACTATAGCAAAGTATAAAAACATAATAATGTTAGCGTATAAGCCTATTTTAAAGCCATACAAGCGCAATTATAAATCAGATGATAAAATACCCGTCTGAAATAAAATCACGCTTAAAACGCTTTAAAACGTGTATAGTTCAATCTTCCGTATTATTCACAATTAGACGATCGGTCACTTGTGAGATATCCGAGAAATTGACACATGCGAGAAATCCCGGATATTTCACAAGTGCTACATTCGTAGACCTATAAGTTCCTGGTCTACCCTGATAAAAAGTTGCTTTCTGCGCTTTCTGCGCTTTCTGCGATGTTAGGAAGGAAAAAGAAAAATGAAATACTATTTCTGCAAAGATTCAGAAGAAATTATCACAGAATCATTTCTGCGAGAACAATATAACCGTGATAATGATGGTTTTGAATCCTATGATGATTTTGTAAACAGATTGACAGATCCCTGGGAATGCTTAACAGAAATTCACGGTATCACAGAATACTATCGTGCGCTTTATTGGATGGATTGACAGAAAAGGAAGGTAACTAACATGGCAAAGTACATTTATACAAAACCGAATCCAGAATACTTAACAGGCAGCTTTAAAAAAGCGGTATCGGATGAGCGCTTTCTGGCTTCAGATAAAAGTGTTGTAGCACTCGGAAATGGTGTTCTGCTGGATATCGCAAAAGCACCGCATGTATTGGTAGCTGGTACTACAGGCAGCGGAAAATCAGTCATGCTGCACAATATCATCTGTTCTCTTCTGCTTAAAAATAATCCGAATACCGCCAGGTTACTTCTTATTGACCCTAAGATGGTTGAATTCAAATATTTCTACAAAGATTCTCCGATGCTTTGGGAAGACGTAAAAACAGACCCGTATGAAGCACTTTCTGCACTCAATCGTGCAAGCGATGAAATGATGAGAAGATATGACGAAATGTCAGAAAAAGGTCTCCGTTTCTGGGATGGTGCAAAACTCTATATCGTAATCGATGAAGTAGCAGACCTCATCGACACAGCCGGGAAGAAGGTTGAAAAGGTTATTGCTAATATCGCTAGACTCGGACGTGGTGCAGGTGTTCATCTGATTATCGCAACACAGCACCCGACTGCTCAGGTACTCAGCAGACAGATCACAGCTAACCTGGATACACGCATTGCGCTGAGAGTTGAAGATGCTTCTGCTTCCCGTCTCGTTATCCGTTCTGCAGGTGCAAACGAATTGAAGGGAAAAGGCGATGCTCTTCTGCGGTTCAATGGTGATTTATATCACTTCCAGGGTGCATATATCAGCGATGAAGAACTAGAAGCATTCGCACATAGTTGGTCAGTCAGAGAAAGAAAGCCAATGGTGTGCAGCGCAGATATCCCGGTAACAGTCAGCACAGGAAAGCAGAGAAAAGGCTTTCTGCGGTCTATCTTCGGCTAATAAATATATTTATAAATAATATACAATACAATACAGGAAAGAAGGAAAATAGCATGGCAGGATATAAAGGTTATAGCATGAGCAACAATGCGGTATCAGCATATGAAAGCGGTAAAAAGCCGATGTCAAAATGGACTAAAACAGCAATCTTGGAAGAAATCGAAAGCATGGTTTCTTCTGGGGATCTTCCTGAAGGTATTACAGAAGAAATAAAAGATCTTTCTGCAAAGGAATTAAAAGGTTTCCTGTCATGTTCTGAATGGCATCATACAAGCAAGATGTATAACAAGACATATTTCTATGAGGTATCATCTTCTGCAATTCTCAGGTATGTAAAAGAGAAGGAAGCAGAAAAGCATGTTACTTCTGCGCTCTGCAAAGTGCATACAGGTTTCAATGCAGGGAATGCAGTATACGAAGAACGAGTGCTGCATGGGTATGTCAATGATTATGGTTTTGTTTCTGAAGGAAAACAATATCTCAAAGGAATTGATTTTATAAAGGTTATCGAAGGATAAGGAAGGAAAAGACAATGAAAGCAATGGTATTTGAAAACATCTTTATGGTTACTATGACATGCAATAATGGCAACGAAAGACGAATAAAAAAATCGGTTTATTCTCCGAGATTCAGAAACGGAAAGTTTCTGACAGAACAGGAAAGAATCAAGGAAGGAACGGAGATTCTAAAAGCGGAATGCTATTACAATATCGAATATATAAAAGCAGTACCAACATCGCTTCTATACATCGGATAAATATAAAAGCACTCATTCGTTGAGTGCTTCTTTTTTTGTGCTTTCTTCCTGTGACGTTGTTTCAGCCGTTTCTATGGCATTTTCTTCTTCCGCTGGTACATTTACCGTCTGTATCCCTTCTGCACTTTCTGGAAGGCTCTGAGGTTCTTTTACGGTGAAATCCGCATCGATAACATCTGCATATCGTGCTTGCAGTTCTTCCGGGGATTGATTTTCGTTCCAGGTATCATCGACATGCACAATTGTTTCAGAAACGTCTCTCAATCCGTCATAGTTCTTCTGCCAGAATATGCCAACAGGAACAGAGACGTTACCCGTAGCCATATCCATTTCCCGAGACACACCGCATTCAGCTTGCACACGTTCGAAGAATGCTTTTCTGCGCTTGTTTGTGAATCCCTGACCGCTTAACCATCTTCTTACCTGTTCCATCGTCACACCGATTGCATGGTATGCTGCAAGGTTTGTCCTGGGAAGCCCGTATTTGACTAGCATTTCCTTGTAAAAAGCATACCTTTTCTGCATGGTTTCCACGTCATCCGGGTCAAGGATTTCATAACCGTTATGCTGTGCTATTTCTTCCAGCATTAGTTCTGTCTTTCTGCGTGTATCTTCTGCAAGTTCTTTCTGCAGCCTGATTGCATCTGATTTGTTTGTCATAATCATTTCACTCTGCCCAATGCTTCAAGGTAACGGATATGTTCTGACTGTTCAAGTATAACTGTCAGCATCTTGTCGTTTATCTCTTCTGCTCTCTGCAATCGTTTCTGCAATGTTTCGAGAAGATCCAGGGAAACAGGAACGACTACCCCTTCAGGATTCAAAACCTTTACTTCTTCCGCTTCCATTGTCTTCTGTCCCTTCTGCGACTTCTCCAGCAATTCTCGCACACTCTGCTTCAAGTTCATCGACTGTCATATAAGGGCCTGTCATCTGCGCAATCTTCGCCCCGTCCTTGAAAATGTGTCTCTGCCATTTATTGCCAAGTGCTTTTGTCTGCACTATGCGGATACCGCATCTTATTAGTTCAGTCCTTCTGCTTTCTGTCATTCTTCTTTCCTCACTATTTCAAATCCACCGAAGACAAGCGCACATATTATGTTTTCCTGTGCTTCGGCAAACTTCTGTTTTTCTTCAGATGTCACATCTTTTTTCCAATAAATCTCTTTTAGCCTTTTCAGCGCAACTTTTACGTTATGGTCTGGATCGCCTTGAATGTATTCGTCGTCATTCGTTCTTCTTTCCACATTTTCTTTTAAAGAATCTGGTACTAGCTCATTAATTTGCGTTTGCATATTTGCTAGTTTTTTCAAATAATTTTCGTCTGTCATTCTTCTTTCCTCTCTGCCCAAGCGCAATACTTTTCTTCATCCGTGTAATGATGGTTCATCATGCACCATAGCCAATCGTCTGAATTGCGTGATCCTTGCTGATAATATTTGCAATCCTTGCACCGTATCAGTTCACCCATCTTGATTCCATGAACTCCATGGTCGTCAGTCCATTCAAAGTAAATGTATTCCTTTTCAGCCATTATCTTTCCTCAAAAGCCTTCTCCATAACCTTATTTACTTTCCTAGCAGTATCAATAAACAGTATTCCAAATTCTTCTATTGCTTTCGGAAGTTTCTTGTAGAATAACTGTCTGAGCCTATAAATGGCAATTTTCAGTGCATATCTTTGCCTTAGCCAATAAGGGACGAAACGCTTTTTCATAAACCGCCGCCGTCGTTTGTTCCATCCTATTTTCATTCTTCTTTCCCTCTTATCATCTCCGCAATCTTTTCATCGATTGCCATAAAGGTATCCGTGTCTTGAAAAGCCATGCAGAATATCATCGTGATCATGCCAATGCAAAAAAATGCAATGCATCCCAATGCCACTATATCAAACAGCATCATCCTTCTTCCCCCTTCATATAAGGACAATGCTCCTTATCACAAATTCCCCAACTGCACCCTTCTGGAATCATATCCTTTCTCCTGCAAGTAATCTCTATTTGACGATCCTCGTTACATCCGACTTTAAAGAACTTGCATACAAATCGGAATCTTTCAAATGTGATAGGAATTACATCAACGGCCGGTTCGTCATTTATGAGTGTGGATACCGCACCTTTGTCAATATACGAACTGAACTCATGTTCATAAAGCGTGTCAATCAGCGCATCCCCATCAATCAATCTCATGTTCTTTTCTCCAATCCTCAATCAATGTTTCAAGACATGCCCCAAGTTCTGTGTATGAGTTTTTGTAATACCCTTCCATCCGTGCCTTGATAAACGATATCGGTATGGCATCCACCACAGGTAATTTCCCTATCAGATCGTCCTCAGTCCACGCTTTAAACAATGCATCCGGCACATTCTCGTTTTCATACCGCCAATGGTTTATCCATGAAAGCAACAAATGTGCTTCTTCTTTAAGTGCTTTCTTTGATTTCTCAGACCGCTCTGGCATCCGCAGACTTTGTCTGGTAATATATGCAGCTTCTGCAAAATAACTGATAGGTATGGTATCAACGGTCGGCATCCTGTCGATCTCGTCCTTAGTCACAACAGGGATATCTCCCACTCCCTCAACAAACCAAGGGATATCGTCAGCGTTTATCAGCCTTGTCATTTCCGAACTCCTTTTCAAGTCTCCTATTAAATGCTATCCACAGTCTTATATGGAATCTAATGAATTTCTTATCATGATGATGATCATATCCAACTGCTACGTGTGACAGCTCATGTGCAAGAACCATCAGCGCATCTTCAACTGTGTTTGCAAGAGATACCGATACAACAATGTTGCCATCATCTCTCCATTCGCACATACCGTTCACATCCCCGTCACTGTCGTAATCGTCGAATTCTTCTTGAGTAGCCCACTGAACTATAATGTCCGGATGGCTTGGATACATCTTTTCAAACTCGTCATAGAGCAAGGCAAATATATCGCCGTCAAATGGATGTCTCATTCTTCATCCATCCTTGCACCACAGTTAGGGCAATACCTTGACAACGCAAATTCACTGCAACCACACGCTGAACAACTCCATGTATTGTGCGTATTATTGTCGCTGTAATATAATGTACCTTTATATACCCACTTTCCATGTCTGACAGGTTCTGCATCCACCATCATCTTTGACAGTTCCGCCACTTCTTTTCTTATTTCTGAAATATCCTCACAATTTATCTCGTATAGTTGCTTAACGAATGGAAGCATACAATTATCAATTCTCTCGATATCCTTAGAAATATGCATAATGTTTTTTTCATTATCCTCTGATTTGGATATGGCACTATAGATTCCAAGTGTCATAATACCCATGTAAATCCAAGTGATAATCCCTGCCATTAAAAAATTATTCATTTTTCTTCCCTCTCTACAACTTTCCTATCCGCAAATGAGCAGAAGTCTCCATCCCTAACAATGCACTCATGAAAATAGCACCTGTACAAATTGAAACCTAAGATATTCTTATAAGATACTTCGCTCCTGCTTTTGCATTTTTCACACCTGATCAGCTCCTGCACCGGTTCACCGAAGAATGTTACGACCTCGCTCTTGTCTGGAACCTCCACCGGTATCATGTCGGTGTTGATAATGTACTCAGCCATTGTGCTTCCTTTCTCCATCCGCACAGTGGAAATCATCTCTGCGTTTTCCTTCCATTCTTCGCCATCTGTTGAAATTGCAAATGAACACATCACTGCCATCTCGCTGATCTCTTTCGTTTGACACGTGTTTGCAGTCTTTGCATCGGATCAGTTCGCCAGCATCGAAGCCCTTGACTATCCGCCCATCGGTTTCATAACGGATAATCATTTCTTTCAGCACTGTCATTCTTCTTTCCTCTCTGCCCAAGAACAATAATCTTCCGGTTCAACTCGTAGGTTTCTTCTTCCTTCGCACCAATATGATAGTTTCGGGCATCCGCAAATAAGTACCTTTGATTCATAACAGTGTTTGCAGTCCTTGCACCGTATAACAGGCACTGCATCGACTGTTGGCTGATCGTCTACCCATGCCTTGACTATTTGCGCATCCCACGAGTTGTATACATTGCAATCAGCAATCAGCGCATCCGCATCGATATACCGTGTCATTCTTCCACCTCGATTTTGTACCCGCACATTGGGCAGTAATTGAATTCTTCTCTTATGTCAATCAAATAGCCACAGTTTGAACACTCTCCATACGGATGTGCATTAAGCAATTTTGCGTGTCTGACAGGCACTGCATCGACTGTAGGAGCGCACTCTATCTCGCTTTCAGCACGTTCAATTCCGCAGTTGTAACCGTGATCCCAATCATTCAGCAAGCTCCCGTATGTGTCTTTTTTGATTTCGCATGATTCAAGTATTTTGTACACTGCATCCGCATCAATCAACCGTGTCATTGTTTGCCCTTTCTATTCCTTATGCGGTTTATTAAAATCTCAAACACGGCAGGCGCTAGCAATATCAATGCCATAATAAGAAATAGCAAGTCTATTAAATTAGCTACCACTATCATTTCTCTACCTCATACGGCTCTGGCAAAGACATCCATGCAACAACTTTTTTCTCGTCATGTTTGAACGGGAAACTGCCATGCAAAACCCAAACGTCATTTTCTGAGAAATCTGTTTCTGAAATATCTGTCAGATATCCGATTCTTGTCTCGCCGCGATACCATACCAATACAGTTTCATCATGTTTTGGTAATCTTTCACTGCACGGTATCCACTGTGGTTGTTTCAATTCTGCAACCGTATTTCTGATAACCTTTGTCCACCTAGGACAACAATGCCGTTCTTGGTCGTATTCCTTACAATCTGTACACCATTCAAATTCTTCGGGCTGTGCGGATGGCAACGTTGAAATCATATCGTGCAGTTCTGAATATATATTCCAATGTTCTGGAGATATGATCGGATGTAGCACCGTATCCAGATAGTTGAGAATGTCTTGTATCTCGGATGGCTGTTCTGGCTGTGCGGATGGTAGTGCATTTATCGTGCCTTTCATGTCCTCACAGATTGCTGACAGTGTAGTGCGAGACCGTGTGATGTATTTATGGTCTGCGTAATAATTTTCCACTGCACTCACTGCATCCGCTCTGCTGATTAAATCGTCCATTATAAATCCCCCATAGAACCAAATTCTCTGTAGTTTGGGCATAACTTTCTGGCCATAGTCTTTACCAAGCAAGTTCCATCTGGTAGTTGAAAATCGCATTGATTACATCGAAAAACCAAATCATCCTTAACACTTTTGTCTCTGCAATATGCTTTTGTGAAAAGGTCAAGATGTTTGACCGCCCGTCTGCTGATTAAATCATCCGTCATGACATCTTCTCCTGAAATACAACTTCCTCATCGTCTATGAAGATCCGCAGATTGTCGTACACGTCTACAAATATCGTGTCTCCCTGCTCCTCTATGCGGATTGTGTCTCCGCTTTCGATATCTTCAATAACTATCTTCTTCATCTTCCTGTACCTGATACCTGCCGTATCCGCAGATGTGATACTCGTTTAAGAACTGCGTTTCCGTTACGCTCTCAAGATAATTCGCTTTCGCAATTCGTTCGCATGCCGATGTCAGAGAAATAACCCCTTCATGGTATGCTTTGAACGTTGCTTTATCCGCATCCGCAGCTGTGTCATTTCCTAAGAACGGAATCCTGTCTATCGGATACTTGTACATGCGGTTCTTCTGCATTTTCGCATAATTAAACATTTGAGTTTTCCACCTCGTTTTCCTGCATCCTTTTCCACCGAACTTTCAACAGTTCCAATGCGGTAATGGAGTGCGTAATAATGCGATTGCAATCATCTTTTTCCTGCTTCAGTTCTGCAATCATTCCATCTATAACCTCAATCGGAATTGCAGATTTATCCACACAGTTCATCTTCTTCTTCTTTCAACTCCTC
>Ga0247609_10007832_pt1 | contig 10129 bp, 19 predicted proteins | sample 172DNAGHGlowgp2_FD_193487 | JGI IMG/M metagenome (GOLD analysis project Ga0247609, IMG submission 193487) | Sheep rumen microbial communities from Palmerston North, Manawatu-Wanganui, New Zealand - 1728 DNA GHGlow gp2 | ecosystem: Host-associated > Mammals > Digestive system > Stomach > Rumen ...
ACCGCTACCTGCTGAAACTTACTGCCGATAGCATCACCGATAGCCGTAGCCGTCATCGGTTCATCAGCGGCCGCAAGGACTTCGTGAATCTTGTTCTTAAGTTCTGCGGATTCAAGCTGTTTTTTCGACGGCTTGCCAGTTGTGCGCTTCTTCGCAATCTGGGCTTTGAGGGCTGTCAGCTTCTCCACAGCTTCGGCATTATCTTCGGAGACAGCGAGGGCATTAATAGCAATATCAAGGGCTTCAATTCTCGTCATGGCAAATACCACCTTTCTTAAAAAAAATGTTGTTTTGTTTGATTACTTAATTATTATAACAAAATTTTTAGTTGCCGTCAAGAGTTTTTGAAAAATCCTTTCAGATTTTTTATCGGAGCGAGTCAGCGATAAAAGTCTTACTTTTTTCTCCTTCTCTTAACTTGAGTATATTATATCAAAAATTTTAAAAGTTGGCAAGAGGTAATAGGAAAATAAATCAAAAAATTTTCTGCGGACACCGGCTTGTAAAAATTGTCAATGTGAGCAGAAAAGAAAAAAGCGGTTTGTCTGCGCAAGGAACGCACGCAGACAAACCGCCATAAAGACGCGGCCGCCAGATAGAAAAAATGTTCCACCAGCGGCCGCGTATTCTTTAACAATCGAAGTCATAATCTCCCAAATAGGGATTGAAACCAATTTCGAGGAAGTCATCTTCGTTCCATTCTTCTTCTTCCTCTTGGTCACAAGTATCATGCCATTCTGGGCTGTCCTCTTCTTCCTCTTCTTCGTCTCCGAACAGGTCGCTCCAACATTTGAGGCAGATACCACTAATGAGCATTTCGCGCTCATTAGCATCGAGGTACCAGAAGGCATCTTGCGCGAGCTTTCCGTCCTTCCAATCAAGATAGTCGTTCTCATCAACGACAACAGAGGTCACCTTGTGGCAGATGGGGCAAACACAATCAACAGTAATCAGCATAATAGGTTCTCCTTTCAAATTAGGTATGTCTCTTGCTAAGTCTATATTATCAAATATGGGAGTAGATGTCAACACTTTTTAGCAAATTTTGGAAAAAAATTTTTACCAATGCGTGACCAGATTAAAAAATCGGTGCGTTTCCATGAGATTCATATGGAAACGCACCGTCCATTGTGGACGGTGCGCAGTGTTTAGTTGCAGTGTGGCTTACTCAGCCACAGCCCAGAGAGCAACGCCCTTGGGCGAGTAGGTTTTAACAACCCTGTCACCGAGTTTCTTGCAGAGGGCCGACACACGAGAGTGCGAGAAACCGCACTTCTCACCGATGGCCGTGCAAGTGGACGGGACACCCAGCTCGACCATAGCCGAGTAGACCTGCTCCGCACGCTCCGCGGTCTCAGCTTTCGCCTTGCCCTCATAGGTGCGCTTGTAGTCATTGGCTTTGTCAAGAGAAGCGAGAGCCTTAACAGCAATCTCTTTCATCTCATCCGTGACCTCGATGGTCTGGTCAGCATTCACGATAGCGTCATAGAAGTCTCTCTTTGTCATGGTAGATACCACCTTTCTGTGAAAAAAATAAGTGTTATTGAGTACATTATTATATTACCAAATTTTCGGTTACTTGTCAAGGACTTTTTAAAATTTTTAAAGGTTTTTTCTCAGCCCCTTGACTTGCTGACCAGACCTTATTAACTTATGAGAACATTATATCAAAAATTCGGGATATTACAATCTCTGAATGTTGCACAAATTTGAGGTGAAAATTTTGGTGATCCTGCCTGGTAGAGAAAACCGGTGCGTTGTGGTGAGAAACATACCACAACGCACCGCCCATATGAGCGGTGCGAGGGGAAAGGAGAACACTAAGAAGTGAGTCTATCAAGGTCTGCAAGTAGATTGTTTGTGGGGTTAATTGTTTCACCAAGTGTCCAGCCGTTGCGGATTTTTTCTACATCGTCTATAAGAATCTGGCGGCCGCCATGCTTTCTGGTACAATCTGCTTTGGTTGTCCCATATTTTACAAGGTGGATTTCATCATAGGGGAACTCATATTTTGCAAGCCAATCTCTTTTAGCTTTTCTTACTTTCTTATCATACTCTCTTGTACTATTTTTAGATAACCAAGAAGTAATGATAATGCGCCATCCCTTCTTTTTTAAATTATGTAATTTTTCATTTAGTACCGACATATTATAAAGTGGTTGAGCAATCACATAAGGTCTTTCATTTTCTGCTTTGAGGTCTGTCAGCCAATTTTCAACGCCGTACAGGTCAGTAATAGTGCCGTCCATATCAAAAACAAGAATATTTGCCATAATTTTTCTCCTTTCTTTTCTTGAGTATATATTACTATATTTTTTAATATCTGTCAAGGGGTTTCGGGTAAATAGGATAAAAAAATTTAATCAAAATTTGGTTTAAAAATAGGGCTACGGGGAGGCGAGAAGATAATCTCGGCAGGTTTTGGAAAGGAACGCTCCAAAACCTGCCGACCAATAAAAAAGAACTCCCCTTAATAGGGGAGTTCATTTGCTCGAATTATTCTGGAAATTTTCCATCAAGAAGATTTTTAAGAATATTTCTAATTTCTTTTATATTTTTGTCTTTTTCATACTCTTTTTTTCTTTCTTCAAGTTCTTTTTGTTCTTCATAGACGTTGCCTAACTGCTCTCGGAGATATTCTTCTTTATCTTCGGTAAACATTCTTGTTGCGAGGGCGTAGGCTTCCTCATATGAGTCTGCATCAATCCCGTAGCAAAAAACAGGAACATCTTCAAAATTTCTTGTTTCTCTTGTCATAACAGTTACCATAATTACATACCACCTTTCTCATAATAATTATTAATAATATTAGTTACTTTGTTTACTACATCTTGCTCTGCATCAGACAGAGAGCGATTACAAAACCCTCTTGCCTCAACCGTATTTTTCCTTTTAACATTATAGCGGCAAGTGATAAAGCTTTCGTCAGAGTTATCTTTTTTGCGGATGAAATAAATTTTATTTACGCCCTTCATAATACTCTCGTTATAATAACGTCCAACGCAATTATGTTGCTGACCTCCTTCTTTTTGTAAGTCTTTGATACTCTGGGGAACAATAACAATGTGTTCATCATCAATGTTAATATTGTTAATAAAATTTAATTCTGTTAGTTCATCAGCTAATTTTTGATGTAATTCTTTATTTACTTCATCCAAACATTTTTCTCTAAAAGATTCAATATCATCTGATTCTGTCAAGAGAGAAAATAAAGTGTTAAAAGTTACCTTGTTAGAAAGATTCGTTGTAAAGACTCTTAATAGTGTGTTAAGACTTTCGGAAAAGTCTCCTCTATCCCAACTATTGTGAATAACTTCTTTTAAAAGTTTTTTATTTTTAGTAAACACTGTAATTTCTTTGTAAGAGAAAACATTTCTATAATCATCATAAAGATAACAGCCAAAATTACCAAGATTCTTTTTTAATACATATTCACGAGTAATATAATAATCAAATTCTCGGTTAAAGTCTTTCAGATAATTAATTAGACCTTTAGGGCACTCTTTTAACATCTGTTTTAAATCTGTATCAGATGTTGTATAATAATTATCAATAAATGAATTAATAATAGTTACATCATTTGTATAAGTGAAAATCCATTCAGGGACATCATTAATATTATCAAGAATATTTTCATATAAATGGCGGTGATGATAATTTACTTCTTCGGCAATATTTTCTAAGGGTAATTCTTTGTTAAAAGTGTGAGTGATAAAATCAAAAGTGATTGTGTCAACTTGTTTTGGATTTAAAATTGATGTAGCATTAAAGTAAAGAAGATTTTTTTCTTTTTTGACAAACGATAAATGAACTAAATTTGTCCAATCTTGATATTCATAAGTGATAGGGGTATCCCTATAGTTATAACTAAGCTGTAAAAGAACCTTTCCATCCGTAGTATTAAGCAGAGTTTTTAAAACCTTTGTAACCAAAGACAGAGGAAATTCATCGTGAAGAAATTTTTCAGAAAAATTTCTTGAAGTAAATTTGGCAGGGTCTCCCCATAAGTTAGTCTGATGGATAAAAGTCTTATATTCTTCTGTCTTGGCAAGGTCGATAATCTTCTGAGTGCAAAGCTGAGTTTTTGTCATGATGTTGTTCTCCTTTTCTTTTTTAATCCTATGTCATCTGACATTATGTATTATAGCACTTGCGGCAGGTGGTGTCAACCCTTTTAGGAAAAGTTGTTTAAAAAATTTTTTCAGTGTGTGGAACAGAAAAAACTGGTCGTGTAAACCAGAAAGAAACAGCGGTCAGTTTGCGGGTGATCCCTTCGCAAACTGACCGTCCAATAAAAAAAGAGGTTATTCAACCTCTTTTTCTATGATTAACACTGTATCTGTAATGCCATAATAAATTAGATAACGCTGACCTTCCTCTGATTCAAAAAGAATATAATTTGCATTTTCATCATGTTTAGTTTCAATATCTACTTTTCCTTCATAATGAAAAATTTCTCGTCCATCTTCCGCAGTAATAGTAATTTCACGTTCAAGGCCATTATTAAACTCTGACTGATATTCTTTAACAGACCTTGCCCCACTTGCTGTGTGAGTATTCCACCAAGATAGGCCGAATATCATAGCAATCACACAAACCGCGATGATAGGAATTGAAATAAGAATTGGCTTTTTGCTCTCATAAGCGGCCGCCACAAATAGACAAGTTATTTCAATTGCAACACTAATTAGGATTATTGCAACGATATTTCCAAAAGTAAGTGTCATAATTTAATCTCTCCTTCCACAGCAATAATTAAATTCCAGAACAACGAACGCCGCCAGAGTCCAGATACCAACAATCCAACTAATCACCATACAGCACCGCCTTTCTGAGTTCATTTTTACTCTTGTTTCTGTCGTAGTCTTTTTTACTTTTGAAAACTTTTGTGGACAAGTTCATATTAACAGTTACTCGGTTAATTTGATTTTTAGCTTTTTGTTGTTTTTTAGTCATAGTAGACACCTCTTTTTGCGTTCTCTTCTTTCAGTTTCGGATTGTGCCATTTTTTATACGGCTCATGGATTTCATCAAGGCGGATAGAGTAGGATTTCCAAGTTTTAGCGATTTCCCAAGAACCAGTTTCAAGACCTTCTGGGCTAACGTAAGTAAGTTTTCTCATTTTTATTTCTCCTTTTTTTTAAGTAGTGTTCCCTGTGAGTATATGATACCAAATATTAGAGTATCTGTCAACCCCTTTTGGGAAAATTTAGTATATTTTTTTTGATGTTTTTTAAATTTAAAAATACTGGCAACCAAGTAAAAAAGAAAATAACGGTTGGTCGGCGTGATGAAGCTCACGCCGACCAACCGGCCGGCATAAGCATTTAGCTTTTCATAATTTTTTCAAGAGTGATAGTCGGCATCCCGTGGCGATTAATGTTAAAACCGCGGTCAGTAAGTGTTTGTTTTAAAACTGCGTAGTTTCGCAACGGCTTTTTAGAATAAATGTGCGTAACTTTTAAATGGTGCTTTTCAATCGACGTAACACGGTATACATACATCATTTAAATCACCTCTTCAAATCCTTCTTCAATCAAAGAAGCAATAGTTTCATCAATATCTTCAATCAATCCAGAGTGAACAAGAATATTATCAGCATACCACTCAAAACCATACTTACTAAGGTTAATAACCTCATATACTTCACGGTTTACATAAGAGTTATAGGAAGTTCTTTCAAAACATCTCGTATACATTTTTTATCTCCTCTCTTGTGGGGTGTGTTCTCTTTACATATATTATATTACTATATCGGGAGTTAGTTGTCAAGTAATTTTTTAACTTTTTGCTAAAAAAAATATCATCTTGCGGAAGAAAACAAAACTCGGACTGTCTGCGCATGAACCCCGCGCAGACAGTCCGCCGAGGTCTTGTTTTTATACATAAGGTGCAAGCATACGCTCAACCCATGCCGCATCTTCATATCTGCACAGGATGTGAACAAAATCTTCATCAAAACTGATGTCTGTAAAACATGGGATAGATTCAACAATAGTGTTGTAAACATTCATAAACTCATCGGTAATAGTGACATAAACGCAAATGCTCTTCATTATTTTTCTCCTTCTTACCTGTTAAAATAACCAAGTTTCGCGTGCTGTTCGGCAAGTTTCATAACATCTTTAGGGGCTTTTCTTCCTGTTTGTGCATAGTAGCGGTAAATCTGGCCTGGTCTTGCAATAAGTCGGGTTATCATTTTATGTGTTCTCTTGTTGTAGATAGTGATGATGCCAGTGTCGCTTATTTCATGGATTTCTGGCCCGTTGCGGTGTCCCTTGTCAACCTCGAACTTGTCAATAATATTGCCGTAACCGATGGACTTAACGATGTATTCTCTGTCGCCTCTTTCGTTTGTGTAATGGTAACTTGTCATTTTAGTAGATCTCCTTTCTTTTGTTAAGTCTATATTATCATATCTATTATAACCTGTCAACCCCTTTTAGGAAATTTCATCTGATTTTTTTTAACTTTTTTTGATTTGAAAATATGCCACCTATCGCAAAAAAGACAAAATCGGGCTGTCTGCGAGCATAAGGCGCACGCAGACAGCCCGCCCATTTAATTCGGGGTGGCTGTCTGCTATTTTAAAATTTGGGTTTAGGTCATTGAACCTCCCCATGTATAAGCTTCGTTGCAATAGTCGATAAAACGGCTATCATCTTTATTTTCTGGACTTAACCAATCAAAATCATAATAGATGTCACTGAGGTCAATAGTCTCTAAATCAGATAGAGAAATATTAGCCGAACAGCCTTGATGTATCATTAGATTGCTAACATGGTCAAGAGAACCAATGTGAACTATAAATAGTGGCTTGCGTTCGGCATAGGCAAAACCACATTCCCAAGCTGTACCAGAGTCAGAGTAGTTTCCATGATAGAGAGCAATTACAATATCAGCATCAAGAATTGCGCGGACGTCACTACGGAAACATTCTTTGTCCCATCCTTCTTCGTCTATGCGGACTTCCTGTAAACGCGGAGAGTAAACTGTGCAACTGCGCTTTTTAAGAATATCCTCAGCCTGCTTAACATATTTTAGTTCATCATCATTAAAAAAGGGGCTTGCAAGATAAACTTTCAGATTCGTCATTAGGGGTATTCTCCTTTCCAAATTAGGGGTGTTATCTACTCTAATAATATACTATACTTGAGACAGTGTGTCAAGCTATTTTTGATTATTTTTTAGATTTTTATATATTTATAAAGTTGGTTTTGGGACGCGGCGGCGCAGGTGGTATGAAAGTTTTTGCTGCGGTAAATTGCCGACGTATGGAAAGAAAAAGAAAACGTCGCGCGCCCGCCAGTGGCGCCCGGGCGCGCGACGACCATCATTTTAGACTTTCAGTTATCTTTTTTAGATGGAGGTATAATCGCGCGCCTGCCGCATCATGTTTTAATCAATCTCCGGCGCCCAATAGTCGCGGATGATTCGAGAGAATACATCATCGGCGGTGAGATAGCCGACAACATCCCCATATTCACCCTCTTCTTCGGTGAGGAGTCCCATAATTTCAAGTAGACCTTCATCACCACCATACGAGTATGCATGACAGATAACATCACACTTCATGTTTTCAATTGAGGGGTAGCAGACCTGAGTTGTACCGAAAATTTCTCGTGTTTCATAAGGGACCGCCGCGTTATCGAGTTTGTAAATGAGTCTTTCCATTTCAGTCATTTTAATTTCTCCTTTCAACTTTAATAATCTCATCATCAGTAATATTTAAGTCGGTATAATTATTATACATTTTAAGGGTTACATTTTCATTCGGGGTAAAGCTTTCAGTGTCCCCATAGAATTTCCAGACGTTCAATGTATCATCCTGTACTGTGATAGTATCTGTACAATCATCCAGATAAACAATATGAGCCTGTCTTGTATAGTGTGATTCTGAATAATTAATTACTAGAAAAGCCGTGATAAAAATGATTATTATCATGGCGGCCGCCATTTTTTGCTTCATTCTCTTGTTCTCCTTTTTATCTCTCTTGTATCTTATAATTTATTTTATCAAATTTTTTATTATTTGTCAACGATTTATATCGGGAGCGGTACTTTTACCCGTCGGAACAGTCTTCGGAACAGAAAAACCTCTCCTACAGCGGTGCTAGGAAATCGGGGCGCCACGGCTGTGGCGGTGTCCGCCGTGGCGATTATTGACTGACAATTCGGGTCAGCCGACCCAAATTGTCAGATAGTCAATAAGTCCGCTCTCATCATTTTTCATGTATTCGATGTTACGATAAAGAATTGTCTGATAGCTCTTGTTATTTTCAGCTTCTTTTTCAAATTCAGCATAATTATCAAACTCAACTGTATTAGTGATATTCAAACCATCAGCATCCCATGTGTAAAAATGAATATCAATAAGAACATTCTCAATATCAATCATGTTATACCAGTACAGATTGTTTCTGATTTCATTCATAAGGTTATACAGTGTATTCATAATGTTCTCCTTTTTTTAAAGCGGATCGGTGGTTAAGTGTTCCCTGTGAGTATATATTATCAAAAAATAAGAATATTGTCAAGCAAATCGAAATAAAAAGTTGCACAAAAAAGAGGGACACTTTTTGTGCAGGTTTTAGGACAGAATATTTTATTAAATTATCTGACAACTCGGAACAGAAAAAGCTACTGTCAGACAACTTTAGAAAAGCCGGCTGGGCGACGGCGCGTGGGTTTTGATGCGACCGTCGCCCAGCCGGCCGCGCAATTGTCAGATAATTTACCATTTAATTTGGCTATTTTCAGATAATTCACCATTTGATCTGGCTATTGTCTGACAATTCATTTGTCAATAGGCAGGCTGCACAAAGATGAGGGATGGGTCTTGTGCAGGATGCACAAAAATCAAAAGTCAATAGGCAGATTGTACAAAGTTTATAGGGGTATATTGTGCAGTTTGCCAAATAGGGGTGTTGTCAATTGGCGGTTTGTACAAAAATTAGGGCTGGGGGTTATGTATTTTCCACAGGGCATTTTTTATGTAACGTTTTATATAAAAAAGGGGAATAGGCTTCCGCCTATCCCCATTCTTCTTCGAGTGCTTGGATGATTCTATCCATTTGTTCTTGTTCTACGTAGTCCCAAAAATCACGATCGTCTGCTGTTTCTTGTAAAAAGTGGATTATCTCGGAACGTTCAACTTGGCTCATATAGACCTCCTTTTTTCACTCGGAACGAGATTTTTTGTCTTGGAAGCGCCTTAGACGAGACGCTTCCTAAAGAACTTGACCATGATAACCGGAGTGCTGAAGTCGTAGGCGAGCTCGTAAAGGTCGTCGTCCGTCTCAGCCGCGGCGGCCTTGCGGTTGAAATAGTCCGCGTCGGCCTTATGGGCGTTCATCCAAGCGATGAAGTTCGCCATGGACTCGGTGTAGTGTTTGTGGTTGACGCCGTTGAGGTCGTTGGTATAGGCGATGCGATAGTTCATAGTGTGTACTCCTTTCGATCTATGGGGCTGTCGCCCTTCATCTGATAAGTCTATTATAGCAGATTGATACTAAAATGCAAGCTTTTTATGCAAATTTGGCGTTGTGCAAATTGCAAGAATCGGGAGGCGTTTTTTTGTGCAAATTTTTTGAAATTTAGTCTTGACAAATTGGCGGTGTGTGTGATATAATTTTTCGCCGGCCGGCGGCTGCCTCGATCTGTATCGGTTGACATAAAAAAAAGAGCCTTACGGCTCTTTTAAATAATATCAATCAAGTCGTTGTAAGCCATGTATAAATCATGGTCATTAATGAGAATATAGGCGAACTCTGCGAATGAGTCGAATTCATTAATAAAGTCCATAGCCGCCATAAAAATTTTTTCGGCATAGTCTAATTTTTCGCAGGCGGTCATGTTTAACCATTCTGTATCTTTAATATCAAAGTAGCTATCAGTCATTTCAAAGTAGATTGTTGAATTGTCAAGTCCGACATCTTCAAACTGATTAACCATTTCATCAAGGACATCATAGTAAGTCTGAAAAAAAGTGTTAAGGGCGGTGAGTTCGATCGTTGTGTTTTTCATAGTGTATTCCTTTCTTAAATAAGTGGGCCAAGGCCCTTTATCTGATAAGTCTATTATAAGGGATGCAAGCCAATAATGCAAGCAAAATCGTTGTGGATAACTG
>Ga0247609_10007833_pt1 | contig 10127 bp, 18 predicted proteins | sample 172DNAGHGlowgp2_FD_193487 | JGI IMG/M metagenome (GOLD analysis project Ga0247609, IMG submission 193487) | Sheep rumen microbial communities from Palmerston North, Manawatu-Wanganui, New Zealand - 1728 DNA GHGlow gp2 | ecosystem: Host-associated > Mammals > Digestive system > Stomach > Rumen ...
AAAGACCCCTTTAAATTATTTCAATCAGCTAAATAGGAAAGGGGCATAAAATGAGTGCAAAGATGATGTATAGGCTTAAGTTTAAAAATGGGACATCTACCCCATGGAACTACAGTAGAACCTATGTGCTTGAGCTAATGAAAGCATTAGGTGGCAAACTTGAAATGAAAGTTAATGATTCACCTACCAAGAGATAGTGATTAAGGGGTCTAATCAGACCCCTTTAAGTTATTTTAAATCAGCTAAATAGGAAAGAGGTAATAAAATGAAGATTTGGAACTTTAAGACAGGCACATTCGCAGATGAAGATATTGCTATCGAAACAATTGAGAAATTTGTTCCTACTGATTGCGGTTATGATGAGCCGTATATATATGATGCTCTTATGATTAAAGGACGTGAATATATAATTGACGATATACGCTCATTCGAGTATGGTGAGCAGATAATAGCACACAGATATAGTCACGTCAGACAGTTAAAAATGAACGTTGTTCTGATTCGTTCGGATTCTGATAATGAATGGTCGTATACAGTAGAGATATGGAAGTTATAAATAAAGCGGTCAGCAATGACCGCTTATTTTTTTATTGCAAAAAAATTTAGACGTGTTTGTTTGTGAAATAATTCCCAATAAAATTTAGACGTGTCGCTCGTTAGTTATTTCACAAACTAATTTAGACGTATCACGTCCAAAAGTTAGTTGTAACTAACTCCCATTCTGTGATATAATATCAGTGTGAGAGGAGAGCCGAACAGCCGTTCGAAAATCTCCGAAAATCATTCAAGCCTTGCACTCCGCGCCCGCGCACTCGCCCTATATTTCCTATAAAATGGCAGCTGCGAGCTGTGAGCTACAATCGCAAAGCTGGAAAATTCCCATTGCGAGCTGCGAGCTACGAAGCTGTGGCTGCGCCACACCCAAAATTGTATACAATTTATTTGGAGCTACAAAACTATGTATTTTATTTTGTACAAAATTTCCGAATTTAGACGTATTACGTCTAAAACGTAGTTGACTTTCTCCGAAAATTCGTTTATAATATAGGTACAATAAATAAAGAAAAGAGAGGTATCCCAAATGTATACAATTTACTTCGATATGGACGGAACTATTGCTAATCTCTATGGGGTTGCTGATTGGCTCCCAAAACTTCGCAAAGCTGACGCTTCGCCATATGCGGAAGCTGAACCAATGGTAGATGCTGGAGAATTTCAATTGTTGCTTTCAATCTTACAAAATAGGGGTTTTAAACTTGGGATAATTTCGTGGCTTGCGAAAGATTCCGAAAAATCTTACGATAAACTTGTAAGAGTTGCCAAGAAAAATTGGCTAAAAGAAAACTTTCCCGAAATTACTTTCGATGAAATGCATATAGTAAAATATGGAACAAGAAAAGATTATGTGGCAAAAGAAAAAGATGGAATTATTTTTGACGATGACGAAAGAGTCAGAAATAAATGGCGCGGACTTCCTATAAATCCAAACACAACAGATATTATAGAAAAATTGAGAGAATTAAAAGAAATGACCGATTAATCGGTCTTTTCTTTCCGAAAATAAAGTTTAGACGTATTACGTCTAAAACGCATTTGACAAACGTTTCTGAAAATGATACAATACAATTGTCAAAAGAAAGGGATAAACGAAAGGAGTCCGAAAATGAAAAGAGAAGTTGAAAGACTTGTAAAAATGTTGGAAAATAGTAATATTCCTTTTGAACTTACAGATGATGTAATGGATAATTCTGATAATCAGGTTTGGTATCCAAATCATAATGAGCATATTTGTGATGTTATTTGTCACGAATATTCTTATGGCGGAACAGATGGTTATTTGGAAATGATGGGACTTTCCGAAAATGAATACGATGATGTTGAAGGATGGTTGACAGCAGAAGAAGTATATAATAGAATTTATGAAGATTATTATGGAGTATAATGGTTTTACCTCTTTTCTTTCCAAAGTATTTCCCTCTTCATAGAAGAGGGATTTGCTTTCCCAAAATAAATTTAGACGTATTACGTCCAAACAAGGGTTGACTCCCTCTGCATAATTTGCTATAATACAATTGTCAAGAGGAAAGAGGGAAATAAAAATCAATTGAACTTCCTAAATTAAAACTTGACTTTTAAACAAATTTCCTATATAATATTAGTATAGTAAATAGTTAAACTTATTTAAAGAAAAGGAGAAAAAATTATGACAAGAAGAGAAAGACTTGAAATGGTAATCGCTAACACTATTACTGATGAACTCATCGAAGAGTGCAAGGCAGAACTCGTCAAGATGGACGAAGCAAACGCAAAGCGTAAGGAAAAAGTTGACCCAAGAAAGGCAGAGAACGCCGCACTTATGGAAAAGATTATCGGTGTTGTTGGCGGGTCTGATGAACCAATGCAGATTGACCCAATTGTTGAAGGTCTCGGAATTGAGGGTCTGACAAGACAGAGAGTTTCCTCACTCTGCACTCTGCTCGTAAAGGATGGTAGACTTAATGCAGAAGATATAAAGGTAAAGGGTAAGGGTAAGAGAAAGGCATACTCAATTGCATAGTAATCCCTCTTCATTAAAAAAATCTCCCAAAATTGGGGGATTTTTTCTTGGAGAATTTTATTTAGACGTAAAACGTCCAAAAAATATTTGACAAAATTTCTGAAAAATGTTATCATACTATTGTCAGATAGGAAAGGTTTCCTAAAATTTTTAGAAAATAAAGAGAGGTAAAAAGATGACAGATTTACAGAAAATGGTATGCAACCTAATATCAATGGAATATGAAAATGATTTATACTCCGAAATTAAAGGCAACAGAAATTGGTGTATCAGAACAGAACACTATATAACTCCTAACAATCAAGAAATAAAAGTTGCTTATGTTGGAAAATTTGGTAGTTTAAAAAGACGCGGTTTGCTTTCAGAATTAATTAGTAATGTTGGAAAATATCATATAAGATGGTATAAATATACTTATAAAAAAGATTTTGAAAAAAATATTACTCGACTTGCTGAAAATCATTTTTCCATTAGTTGGATATAATTTTGCAAAATGTACACTGCGCGCGGTCGCTATTTTATGAAGAGGTTAAACTTCTCCGAAAATTAGTTGACCGCGCGCCGTGTACGTAAAATTTAGACGTATTACGTCCAAATATTATTTGATTTTCCTCTTCATCAATGTTATAATCATACTATCAAAGGAGGAAATAAATATGAGTATTAGAAAAGGACGCATTATAATTTTTATCACCCTTATGTCACTATTTATCGGTATTTGTGCAGTTGATACTGTTGCAGTAAATGCAAAGAGTCCATCAGATAGACAGATAATAAGAGAATATTGTCGCAAACATTATAAAGGTTATACTATTAGATACTTTACAAAGTGGAATGACAAAGTAATGTCACATAGAGCAAATAGAAAGATTGTATATGTTGAAAAGATGGTTTCCTATTCTAAAGGTAAATACGGATATACTAAAGAAGGTTATTATATTAAGTATAATAAGAGAGTTAAAAAGGGAAAGAAAGTAATTTCATATTGTATTTATAACCCTAAAAATAATTCGTGTGATGATGTGGTTGCAGTAGTTGACAATAAAACAATAAGATAAGGCAATTTTGCCTTATTTTTTTGTAACTTAATTTAGACGTATTACGTCTAAAATGTAGTTGACAAACAATTATAAAAGTGTTATCATAATATTGTCAAGAGGGGAGGTCATAAGTCCCAAGCAGGCGCTAAAGTAGTCCTCTTAATCACTAATCCCTCTTCATTAAAAAGAAAGGAGATTAAAACAATGCTTTGGATAATTTATACAATTTGGGTAATATTTATTACAGTTTGCGTAATCATAGAAAATAGAATGGAAAATGGCATAGGTATATTTTTGCTTTTAGTTTCACTTCCTATAATGTTTTATGTTCCGTTTATGGTCTGATTGTTTCAAAAATAAAACTTGACTTTTGTAACAAAATATGATATAATAAATATATAAAATAAAGGAATTAAATTTTAATTCCTTTTGTCAAATTTAGACGTATTACGTCTAAAACTCATTTGACTTTTAGTTTTATTAATGATACAATACTTATATCAAATGAAAGGAGAACTTACAAATGGTAGTTAGTAGAAAAGTAGAAAGAGAAATTATAAGAAATAAATACGTTGAACTTCTGAAAGAATATCTTATTTCACTTGGTGAAGATGTGCAGACTTTTAAGTCAAATGAGTTTGGCTTTCCCGTTGTTGGGTGTGAAGGCAATGAAGATAGCGTAGTGATTGTAGTAAAAGTACCAACGGGTGCCAATAAAGGTCTTGAACCATTTGATTTATATGGAGAGGCCGAAGACTACGAAAGGAAGTTGAAAGAAAAGGCAGAAAAGGCAAAGAAAAAAGAGGCCGACAAAGCGAAGAAAATTGCTAAAGACAAAGAGATTAGAGAGAAGAAAGGAGAATAACACAGAGGGCGCCGAGGCGTCCTTATTTTTTTAAAATTTAGACGTGTTACGTCTAAAAAGGGGTTGACTTCTGTCCCAAAATGAGTATAATAAGAATTGTAAGATATAGATAACCGAAAGGGGTAAAACAATGAATATTATGATTTTTGACACAGAAACAACTTCACTTGATAAGCCTTTTTGCTATAACATTGGCTATGTTATTGCTAACTCTGACACTGCGGAAGTACTCTGTAAGAGAGATTTTGTTGTAGAACAGGTATGGCATAATCCAATGCTTTTTACTACTGCATACTATGCTAATAAAAGAGATATATATGTAGCATCGATGAGAAGTCGTAAAACTTCAATGGATAAGTTTGGATATATTTGTCAGCGTATGATTAGAGATATTAAAAATTATGAGGTTACCTCTGCATATGCTTATAACTCTCCGTTTGATGAAAAGGTATTCAATTTTAACTGTGATTGGTTCAAGTGTAACAATCCTTTTGATAATATACCAATCTATGATATTAGAGGATATGCGCATCACTATATATGTAATAATACTTTCAAAGATTGGTGCGAAACACATAACGCATTTTCTGATAGCGGTAACTACTCAACTACCGCAGAAAATGTATATAGGTACATCAGCGGAAACACAGAGTTCATTGAAGAACATACCGCACTCGCAGATAGTGAGATAGAAACAGAAATATTGTTCTTCTCTCTCTATATGGGCGCGCAGATTGAAACAGAATATAAACCTTATAGAACAATCGCCCGCCCGCAGAAAAAGACTTTCACAGTAAAAAAGAATAATGAAATTGTTTTTACTGATGAGGTTGACTCAATTCGTTTTATGAAAACAAACAACACAATTATTCTCAAGGGTTAATCCCTTGAGATTTTTTTAACAAATAAATTTTAGACGTATTACGTCTAAATTGCACTTGACTTCTTTCAGAAAATAAGTATAATTATAATTGTCAAGGGGAAAACCGGTGGTTGGAGGTCGGTTCTGAAAAAAATTTCAGAAAAATAGGAATTACCCCTTGACAAACTAATCTAAATAGTGTATCATATAGATACAGTAAAGAGTCACTAAAGTTAATCAAAGAAAGGAAAAAGACTATGACAAACAGAGAATTCTACACAGCAATCGTTAATGGAACAATCAATGAGGAAGTTATTTCCCACGCATCAGACGCAATCGCAAAACTCGATGAGAGAAACGCAAAGAGAGCGTCCAAGCCGTCAAAGAAGTCACTTGAGAACGAACCAATCAAGGCAAAGATACTTGAGGTTCTGTCTACTGAGCCAAAGGTTGCATCTGAGGTTGCAGAACTCGTAGGTATCTCAACTCAGAAGGCAAGCGCACTTCTCAGACAGATTGAAGGTCTTGAGGTTTCTGAGGTCAAGGTACCAAAGAAGGGAAAGATGAAGGGTTACGCACTCGCTGAGTAGTCCTTTAGGGGTTGACACAGAGTCAACCCCATTTTTTTAAAATTTAAATTTTAGACGTGTTACGTCTAAAACACAGTTGACTTTTAATTCCGAATATGTTATCTTTATATTGTCAGAAAGGAGAGAACAGAAATGAGAATATACGCAATACAGAGAAAGGCAGATAAGAAAATTGTTTTCTCCTCTGCATCAAGAAGAGTTATCTTCAACAGATTTAATAAGTATTACGATAAGGAAAATTATAGAATAGTAATTTTAGAAAGGGGTTAACAATGGAATATTACGGAATCTATACAAATAAGAAAAAGAAGTCACTTCTTGATGTAGCAAATACATATGATGAAGGTATGAGTTTACTTATAGATTGGTGGTTCGATGGTTATGAGAATTGTATACTAACCAAAATTACTAAAGAGGAATATGAAAAATTTTGTGAAGAATGTTAATTTTAGAAAGGTGTTAACAATGGAAGATAAAACAAAACTCATTAGAGAAATTGAAAATATAGTAGATAATAAATTGACAGATTCTATTTTGTTCTATATGACAGAATATAGAGATGTAACAGACTATTACTTTATAGCAGATATTTTTTGTCATAAATGTGATTATTTAGCAACTAAAATTGCTAACGAACTCACAGAGGCAGACAGAGAAAACGATTAAATTTAGAAAGGGGTTAATATGACAGAAGTAATGTTTTGGTTATTATTTTTGGGATTAAATTTTATTCTTTTCTTATGTATTATGTTTTTAGCATATTTATTAACTCATTAAAGAGGACTAAACGTCCTCTTTTTTTAATCGAACATACGTTCTTGGCGCCCAGGCGATAATTTAGACGTATTACGTCTAAACAAGGGTTGACTTTCTTATATCTATTTGCTATACTAATATTGTCAAGGGGAGAGAGAATGGACACTCTGAAAATGGGTAGCGATAAAAAAAATGTAACTCCTTCCCTTGACAACATCACAGAAATGTGATACAATATAAATGTCAAGAGGAAAGAAAAGATTCCCATTCGGCAGATAAAAAAATCTGATACTAAATCTAAAAAACTCTTGACAAACTTAAAAATCTATAGTATAATATAGATACAGTAAAGATAAAACTTAAGTCAGTAGAAAGGAAACATATTATGACAAAGAGAGAATTTCTGAACGCAGTTATCGCAGAGACACAGAACGCAGACCTTGCAAACTTCGCAGTTTCTGAACTTGAGAAACTTGATGCACGCAACGCAAAGAGAGCAAGCGCACCAAGTAAGAAATCACTTGAAAATGCGCCACTTATCGCAAAGATTGCAGAGTTTCTGACATCAGAACCAAAACTTGCAAGTGAAGTCGCAAAGGAACTTGAGATTTCCACACAGAAAGCAAGCGCACTTCTGCGTCAGATTGAGAACGTAAGTGTGTGTGATGTCAAGGTAAAGGGCAAAGGCACACAGAAAGGTTACTTCTTCGCAGAGTAGCAGATAATGGTATAGTGGGCGCCATAAGTCCCACCCCAATTTTCTGAAATGTTTACCTCTTTTCTAAGGATTAAGTCGGCGCCAAGTCGACTTTTTCCTTTATTGAATAATTTTAGACGTATTACGTCTAAATACTGTTTGACTTTATTCAGCGCCCATGCTATAATTAGGTATCAAATCAAGGAGGTAACAATTATGGCAGTATCTAAAAAAGTAGAAATGGAACTTATCCGCAACAAATATCTTGAACTTGTAGGCGAATTTCTTGCTTCGCTTGATGAAGAAGTTATGAAAGTAGAATCTAACCAAATTGCTTTTCCTTGTGTTGGTTGCGAAGATAATGAGTATTGGTGCAAGATTACTTTCACTGTACCAACTGGCGCCAACAAGGGAACCGAACCATATGACGGTTATGAACTCGCGCGCGACTACATTCGCAAGTGTGAAGAAAAAGAAGAAAAAGCAAAAAAGAAAGCCGAAGACAAAGAACGTAAGCGTCAGCGTGATGAAGAAATTCGAAAAAAAAGAGCCGAAGAAAAAAACAAGGGTTAATCCCTTGTTTTTCTATCCCAAAATTTAGACGTATTACGTCTAAAATCCATTTGACAACCGCGCGCGGTCGTGTTATACTTAGGTAACGAAATCAAGAAAGGAGTCAATACAGAAATGAAAATTGACAGAAGAAAATCATACTATCTCACAGTAGACACAGAAACTTGTAACTCAATGGATGACCCAATTGTATACGATATTGGTGGATGTATACACGATAAGAATGGTGTTGTCTATGAAAGTTTTTCCTTTGTAATCTATGAAACTTTTGTAGGTATGAAAGAAGTAATGACAAGCGCATATTATGCAGACAAAATCGGCAATTATAAAATTGACCTTGCCAATGGTACACGCAAAATGGTGCAGTTCATCACCGCAAAAATGCACATTGCTAATCTGTGTGATAAGTACAATGTAAAAGCAATCATTGCACACAATATGAGATTTGACTACAAGTCAACCAATACAACACAGAGATATCTAACCAAATCAAAATATAGATACTTCTTCCCTTATGGTATTCCACTTTGGGACACAATGAAAATGGCAAGTGATACAATCTGTAAAGAATGGGGATATCGTACTTGGTGCAAGTCTAATGGATATGTAACAAAGAATGGTCAAGTTAGAAAGACCGCAGAAATTCTTTATAGATACATTACAGGACAACATGAATTTATTGAAAGTCATACAGGACTTGAAGATGTATTGATAGAAAAAGAAATATTTGTTGCTTGTATGCGTAAGCATAAGAAAATGAGAAAGTCCGTCTGGTAAAGGCGGACTAACTTTTTTGAATTTTAAAATTTAGACGTATTACGTCTAAACTATACTTGACTTTTATTTCCTATAAGTTTATAATGTATATATCAAAAGAAAGGAGAAATACATATGTTTACAAAAGTTGAAGATACAATTATAAATCTTAAAGAAATACAGAGCATTAAACCGTCAGACCATACCATTGAAATTACTTTTATTAATGGTAAAACAATAAATATTTCTACACACAAATATGATTTTATTATTAATGGCCCAGGAAGAACCACAAATGCAATGTATGAAGAATATGATAAACGTATAGAAGAATGGCAGAACTTAACAATTAAAGCACTTTATACAAGTCTTACATTAAGGGGATAATTCCCCTTATTTTTTTGATTAAGTTTAGACGTATCACGTCTAAATTTTCCACAAAGTCAAGTTTGTTAAATATTTAGCAAAGTTTGTTAATAATTTATTAACAATTAGACTGTTCTAACTAAATTAGTCTTGACTAACTCCGCACGTCTAAACGAACATATGTTCGTTGTGATTGTACATCGACAGCGCCCGTGCTGTCAAATTTCTGGAGCTGACGTAATGGAGGCAGCTGCAGCTGGGAGCTGCGATGGAGCTGCGCCGATGTGTGTGGAAGGAGCTGCGTTTATCCGCGGGCGCGGGAGCTGTGTTTGGAAGGAGCTGCGCCGCCAAAATTTGACAAAAAATTTCAAATTTCCATGGGAGCTGCAAAAGAAATTTGACAAAATAAATCAAATTTCACAGAAAATTATATAAAAATTTGACTTTAAAAGTCAAATTTCCAGCGCGCATTTCCCTTTTCATAGACAAATTAAAATTTGAAAAAGCTTCGAATTTCTATTATAATATATATAGAAAGTGAGGGAAAGAGAAAGGAGAACTCACAGTTACGAACGAGTATCTTCCTTCACTTTCGCGCAGGAATCAGAAACAAATAATTTGAAAAGTTTTGAAAATTCCTGTATAATATATATAGAAAGTGAGAGAGAAAAGTAACTTCTCGAAGCTTTAAAAACTTAAATGTAACTGGCGCCCACTGCCTAGTGTTGGGAGAAAGTAGGACAAAATGACTAAGAGAGAAATGCTTATTGCAATCGTTAATGGCGAGATGAATGAAGAGGTTATGGCTAAGGCGCAGGAGCTGATTGAAGCTATGGATTCTGGCAATGCCAAGAGAAAGGGCAAGGCTGATGAGAAGAGGGCTGAGAAGCTGGCAGCTGAGGCTAAGCTGGTAGACGCTATCGTAGAGTTCCTTGGTGACGAGTTCGTTACTGCATCTGACATCTGCGACCACTTCGAGGAAATCGGAACTCCGCAGAAGGCAACTGTTCTTGTGAAGAGAGCTGTTGAGGACGGAAGAGCTGTGACTGAGAAGATTAAGGGTGC
>Ga0247609_10007834_pt1 | contig 10127 bp, 12 predicted proteins | sample 172DNAGHGlowgp2_FD_193487 | JGI IMG/M metagenome (GOLD analysis project Ga0247609, IMG submission 193487) | Sheep rumen microbial communities from Palmerston North, Manawatu-Wanganui, New Zealand - 1728 DNA GHGlow gp2 | ecosystem: Host-associated > Mammals > Digestive system > Stomach > Rumen ...
TTATCTATTACCTTATTTATTATCTAATTCTATCTGCTGCCCTTACCAACTTCTCATCAGCAAGAATGCCCTTGCGTGCCATGAAGTTGAGAATAATCATCACAGCAGGAAAAGCAGCCGCAATATTCAAATGAAAATTAAGCGCATCAGGTGCCATTTGCTTGCTGACAACAATTAATGCAATATACCATAACAGGGCGATTACGATATTTACCAGACACATACGTGCCTGCAAAATACGATGCTTATAGAGGAAAATGGTACATGCACTCAAAGAAGTAGCAAGCAGCATCAGGATGAAAAGAGGACACGGTACAAAAGAACGTGCACCTGCCTCGCCTATCGCCCATAAACTGAATACCCGATGAACGGTAAGTCCTTCTGCGGTCACAGAGGCAAGTTGCATGGTCAGAGCAAGTATGCCGAAGATGACGGCTAACAACAAAAATACTGATTGCTTACGCTGTATCATATTACAGACGCTCGTCTTGGATTGCCTGCTCACGAGCAGGATCACGCCAATAAACCTTATCCTCTACAAACTCCTGTGTAGCCAACAGAGAGGGTTTCGGGAGTTTCTCATAATAACGAGAGATCTCTATCTGCTCACGATTCTCGAAAACTTCCTCTAAAGAATCATTATAAGAAGCGAACTCTGCCAGTTTCTTGCTCAGGTCCTCTTTAATCTGGACACTGATCTGGTTTGCGCGCTTGGAAATAATAACCACACTTTCATAGATGTTACCTGTATCTTCACAGAGATCCATGATATTGCGAGTCACTGTGTTTACTGGTGCTTTTGATTTCTTGTAATCCATTATCTTAATCTTTTGTTATTTTTTTACATTTGACAATATACTTCTCCGCTGTAGCGCATTCCTTGGATTCTGGATACTCATTCAAGAATCCATAACATTCATCCTCTGCGTCACGATAACGGTCAAGTTTTTTCTCTTCTGAACTGTTTTCTGCAAGTTCAAACTTACTCTTCATGATGAGTACAGCGAATTTCTCTCGTATCTTAGAATACGGATAGTTCTTCAAAGCGTTCTGGGCTGTGATGATACATGCCTCATAGTTACTCTCCGTGTTTGAATTAATATTACCGAAGTATCCACCTAAGTTATAATACAATTGCGCAGAAAGGTATTCCTTCTGTACCAGATTGTCCTGTAAGTCAAACAGACGTTTCTGGGCAACAGGTCTGAGTTCCGAATCTGGGAAAAGGTCAAGGAACTGCTGATAAGCATTAATGGCGCCCAACGTCGGAGTTTGATCCAAACGAGGCTCAGGCACACTTTGATAAAGGGACTGTCCTACATAAAAGGCAGCCTGCTCTGCAAAATAGCCTTTAGGATAAGTGGTAAAGTATTTCCTGAAAGTAGCACTCGCAGATTCATAGTCTCTGTTGCAAAACTCTGCCATACCCAACAAATAAAGACTCTCCTGTCCCGTTTCTCTTCCTTTGCGAAGCGTTACTAGATCCTGGAGTAAAGTGATTGCATGCTGGTATTTGCCCATTGCAAAACTCTGCTTGGCATATTCATATTTATAATCATTATCCGCATACTTATAAACCCTATTGAATTCACTACCACAACTACTCAACAAGGTCGTCACACAGAATATGATAATAATACTTTTCTTCATCCTATATCAAATTTGACGTGCAAAAGTAGTCATTTTTTCGTTAATTCCAAAGGAAAACGAACGATTTTTAGCAAATAACGTTAGTTTATAACGTTTGTTACGAAGAAATTTGGTTTTTCTCTCGTTATTTCGTAACTTTGCATTTTATGAAGTTCCAATTAACATCCCAATACAAACCGACTGGTGACCAACCAGAAGCTATCCGCCAACTGACTGACGGACTTAACCGAGGCGACAAATCGCAAGTTTTGTTAGGCGTAACAGGTTCTGGTAAGACCTTCACAATGGCAAATGTCATTGCGAACATCAACCGCCCTACCCTTATTCTCTCGCATAACAAGACACTGGCAGCCCAATTGTATGAGGAGATGAAAGGATTCTTTCCAGACAATGCCGTCGAATATTATGTCAGTTATTATGACTATTATCAACCAGAAGCTTATCTGCCAACTACAGATACTTACATAGAGAAAGATCTTGCCATCAACGAAGAGATTGACCGTCTTAGACTTCGTGCAGTAAGTGCCTTGCTCTCAGGAAGAAAAGATGTGATAGTTGTATCTTCTGTTAGTTGTATTTACGGTATGGGAAGTCCTATTGCATTGCATGAGAATGTCATTGAGATTCATAAGGGGCAGATACTAAGCCGCAATTCATTGTTAAGAAAATTAGTATCTGCACTCTATGTCAGAAATGACATTGAACTGAAACGAGGTTATTTCAGAGTCAAGGGAGATATTGTCGACGTCGCACTTGCCTATAACGAAGCTGTTCTCCGCATTACTTTCTGGGATGATGAGATAGATGCTATTGAGGAACTGGATGCCATGACCATGGATCGATTAGCTTCTTTTGAAGAATACAAGCTCTACCCTGCCAACCTCTTCATGACCTCCCAAGAACAAACGAATATTGCTATCCGGCAGATACAAGATGATCTCGTGAAACAGATTGCGTTCTTTGAGGAAGAAGGAGATACTATCAAGGCACAACGTATCAAGGAACGTGTGGAATATGATTTGGAGATGATCAAGGAATTGGGACATTGCTCTGGTATCGAGAACTATTCCCGATACTTTGACGGCAGACAGGCAGGTGAACGCCCTTATTGTCTTCTTGACTTCTTCCCTGAAGATTATCTGATGATTATTGACGAGAGTCATGTCAGTGTTCCGCAAATCGGGGGTATGTATGGAGGTGACCGTGCCCGTAAGACCAATTTGGTAGAGTTCGGATTCCGTCTGCCTGCTGCCTTCGACAATCGTCCTTTGACATTTGAAGAGTTTAAGGAAATGACCTATCAGGTGATTTATGTTAGTGCCACGCCTGCCGACTATGAACTTAATGAGGCAGAAGGCATTGTGGTAGAACAATTGATTCGTCCGACGGGACTACTTGATCCTGAGATTGAAGTACGTCCGACAGAAAACCAGATTGACGACCTGATGGATGAGATACAGACGCGTATTCACCGAAAAGAGCGTGTCCTCGTCACTACCCTAACCAAACGAATGGCGGAGGAACTGAGCGAATACCTATTGAATCATGGTATTCAGACCGCTTATATCCATAGTGAGGTCACAACGCTCGACCGTGTGAAGATATTAGAGAATCTGCGAAATGGTACTTATGACGTCTTAGTTGGTGTCAACCTTTTGAGAGAAGGACTTGACCTTCCTGAAGTATCATTGGTTGCTATCCTCGATGCAGACAAAGAAGGATTCTTGCGCTCTCACCGTTCTTTGACCCAGACAGCAGGACGTGCAGCCCGAAATATCAACGGAAAAGTCATCATGTATGCTGATACTATTACATCCTCCATGCAACTCACCATTGACGAAACGGCACGCCGGCGCACAAAACAGATGCATTATAACGAGGAACACGGAATAACACCCACACAAATTGAAAAGGCTTTGAAACAAAGCAATCTGCGACAACTGACAGGAGAAGAAAAAGACGATAGTCCACATGCCAAGACTGCGTATATCAGTCCAATGGAACAAGGTGCCTTTGCCGCTGACCCCATCATCCAGCGTATGACTCGTCCGCAGTTGGAGAAGAGTATTGCAGAGACTACCCGTCTGATGAAAGAGGCAGCCAAAAGACTTGATTTCTTACAGGCTGCCCAATACCGTGACGAGATTATCCGCTTACAGAAAGAACTCGAATTAAAATAAATTATCATAATTTATTAGGCAGTTCAACCGATTATTCGTATTTTTGCAGTCAATATATAAAAAATCATCAAACTATGAAGAAATCAATATGGATACTACTCCTCATGAGTATACCGATGATGAGTACAGCCCAGATTACCTGGGAGAATAATGATAAAGAAGAGACAAAGGCAGAAGAGCAGAAAGTCAATCCCGATGAGAAATATCTTGAAGGAGCTGTTCCTGTTGTTGACGGAAAGGTCGTATTCCGCAAGACATTCGACGCTCCTGGCAAGACCGCTTTTCAAATCTACAATATCGTTGGTAAGTATTTCCAAGATGTCACCAGAGAGGAAGACCAGATAAGCAGTAAGATTGTCGATGCAGACACAACAACTTATACAATTAACGCTTTCTATGAGGAATGGATGGTCTTCAGCAGCAATGCTCTCTCCCTTGACCGTACCCGTTTCTTCTACACCTTACAGGCTATCTGTGAAAACGGCAAAGTTACGGTAAACATGTCGAATATCAGATACCTCTATGATGAGCATCGGAATCCACAGCGTCTGAAAGCGGAAGATTGGATTGTTGACGAGGAGTCTTTGAACAAGAAAAAGACTAAATTATTACCTATCAGAAGTAAGTTCCGTCGTAAGACTATTGACCGCAAGGATTTTCTCTTTAATAAATTAGAAGAATTATTGAAATGAGACTTCTTCGCAATATTCTCAACATTGTTTTTATCTTTGGTGCCCTTATTGGTATGTATATCTACTATAAAGGCAATACAGAGACTGGCACTATTATCATTATCATAGCAATGGCATTCAAGTTCATTGAGGTTGTCATACGCTTGCTCAAATTAGAAGATAAGAATTGAAAAAGAAACGAATTGTACTCCTGTTAATCTTGGCATGTATGGCATTTTCCGTACAGGCTCAGGTATATAATGAAATCAATGAAGACGGAACAATTACCCGCCGTGATGAACGTGGCGGTAATTTCAATCCCAACCGACGAGATTCTATAAAGAACAAAGAAATACCACGAGGTGTCCATGTGTGGACCGTTGATCGTCTTTTCGGTGACATCCGCCCTGCTGAGCTGGACACCATGCCGCATCTTTACCAAAACACCATCTTCAATACAGGAGTCTATGGGGAATATAATTCTATCGGTAATAACTATACACCCCGCCTGAACCGTATCGTCATTGACCGTCCTACGACCAGCAAGTTTTTCTTCACACAACTCTATGATTATACGACGAAAGAGCCTGACCAATTCCTCTTTGTCAACACACTGTCTCCTTATGCTAATATCTCTTACGACAATTGTGGTAACAAACAACACGGAGAAGACCATATCGATGCCAAATTTGCTGTTAATGCCAACAAACGGTTGGGATTCGGATTCGATCTCGACTATCACTATGCCAGAGGCTATTACCAGAATCAGAATATTTCACACTTCCGTGCCTCATTGTTTGGTTCTTATATCGGTGACCGCTATCAGATGCATACATTGTTTTCTACCTATCACAGGAAAGCAGCAGAGAATGGTGGTATCACCAATGATAACTTCATTACCCATCCGGAGATGTTCGATGACCAGTTCAGTGAAGAAGAAATACCCACCGTACTCTCCCAAAACTGGAATCGTAATAACTCCATTCATTTCTTCCTCACTCATCGATATAACATCGGTTTCTACCGAAAAGTGAAGATGACAGAGGATGAAATCAAAGCACGTCAGTTTGCTACCGCTTCGGCAAAAGCAAAAAAGGACAAAGAGGAAAAAGGGAAAAATGATAACATAGGACGCAAAGGTGGGAAAATTGCCGACACTCCTACAGGTCGTCCAGACAATGCTCGTATAGCCGGAGATCTCCCTGTAGACGGAAAGAAACCTGTGGAAACAATTGACTCTACCCGTATTCAAATAGACTCTCAGGCAGAAATGGACAGTGTTCTTGCAGCACAGGCACGTCAAGACTCTATTGATGCTACCATGAAACGGGAATACGTGCCTGTCACCAGTTTCATCCATACCCTTGATCTCAATAGTTATAGTCGTATCTATCAGGCATACAAATCTCCTGACAACTATTATCTAGACACCTATTATAATTATAATGATGAAGGTAAGTATGCTAATGACTCTATCTACGACAAAACAAAATACCTGTCTATCAAAAACACTTTCGCCATTGCACTCCTTGAGGGATTCAATAAATACGCTAAAGCTGGGTTGAAAGCGTTTATTGCTCATGAGTATCGCCGTTATCAGATGCCAGACTTAATAGAAGGTAATGATGCTTATTTCATGAACAAATGGACAGAAAGTCATGTCAGTGTCGGTGGAAAAATATCAAAAACACAGGGCAAGACTCTTCATTATGCCTTGTCGGCAGAGGCATGGGTAGTAGGAGCGGATGCAGGTTCTCTGAATCTCGATTTTAGTACCGACCTAAACTTTCGACTCTTTGGTGACACGGTGCGGTTAGCAGCAAAAGCATTCTTCTACCGTACTCATCCTTCCTTCTTCCAGAGACAATTCCATTCCAAGCATCTGTGGTGGGACGATGCAGACCTTAGTAAAGAGACACGTACCCATGTCGAAGGCATCTTCTCATACCAGAAAACCCGTACACAACTGCGTGTCGCTATTGAGGAGATTCAGAACTATACTTATTTCGGAACGAGTTATGTGACTACAGTTGATAAAGATAATAACTACGGAAGGGCTGAACTAACGGCAGGTGTCTATCAGGAAAGCGGGAATATCAACCTGCTGACAGCACAGTTACGGCAGGATTTCCGTTTCGGTATTTTCAACTGGGAGAATGTGATTACCTATCAGAACTCCAGTAAACAAGACGTACTACCCGTCCCTGCCCTGAATATCTTCACAAATCTGTATTTGAAATTCAAGATCGCCAAAGTACTCAGTGTGGAACTAGGTGGTGATATGACCTTCTTTACCAAGTACTATGCACCAGACTATGTTCCACAGTTAGCGCAACTTGCCATTCAGAAGAATGAAGACAGTCGGGTTGAACTGGGCGGTTATCCTTTCATCGATGTCTATGCTAACTTCCATTTGAAACGTGCACGTTTCTTCGTGATGATGAGTCATGTCAACAATGCTTCTGGTAATAAGATGATGTTCCTGGCTCCTCATTACCCCGTGAACGGTAATGTGTTACGTTTTGGAGTCTCCTGGAATTTCTACAACTAAGCCTTTTCTTCGGCTAAGATGCGGTCAAAGACCACTCGCATCTTTTGAGGTTCTGCTATCAATGAACGTAACGCATTCAAGTTACGTTCATTCTCTGAACCTTGGATCCATAGACGGATATAACCATTCACAGAATATTTCTCATCCATGTGCTGACAGAATCGTCTCCATTGTCCTTCCGTATCCAACTCAGGATAGTTGGCAATTCCGAACTGAATCGTACGACGAATGACCGTTTCCGGTTCAAGATCACGGTCAGCTTCAGCGACAATCTTCCCATAGATACTACGGGGCGCATGAGAGGCAGAGGCACGATGATCCTCTACTGCCTCCTTCATCACCTTCAACTGCTCTGGAGAGAACCAACGTTTCAACCGTGCATCCTGCATCAAAATCTTTCCACTCGTCAGATGATGAATGGCACGAGGACCACTTAATCCCAAATCATGATAGGCTGCTATAACATAAACCATGTTCATATCCGCACCTGTATGTTTCGCCAGATTCATCGAACTACGGATGACTCGAGTGACATGACTCAGGTTGTGAGCCTTGTCAAATTCCACATAGCGAGGCAGTATCTGTGTCTCTACAAACTCTACCAAATCAAGACTGGCGGTATTATTAATCATCAGAAAATGGTGAAAATTTTTGCAAATATACGCAATAATCCTTATTTTTGCAAGAAGATTCAAGTAAAAAACGACATGAACGATACCACTATCAAACAAAACTCCTTCCGTGCATGGCTGCTAGCCGCACGTCCCAAAACGCTGTCTGGTGCTGCAGTCCCTGTATTGATTGGACTTGCACTCGCCTATATCGATTCTCTCGAATACGGAGACATATTCAGTTGGACCGCCGCTATCTTGTGTATGCTCTTTGCACTCATCATGCAGATTGATGCTAACTTCATCAATGATTTCTTTGACTATGCCCGTGGCAATGATGATGCGACAACACGTTTAGGTCCGTTACGTGCCTGTACACAGGGATGGGTTAGCACAGATGCGATGAAGAAAGCCATTGCTGCGACTACATGTGCGGCATGTGTCATTGGACTACCTCTCGTCTATTTCGGTGGATTGGAGATGATTCTTGTCGGATTATTCTGTGTGATATTCTGTTTTCTATACACCACTCACCTCTCCTACATGGGATTAGGCGACGTGCTGGTATTGCTATTCTTTGGCATCGTCCCTGTCTGTGTTACCTATTATATACAATTGCACATAGTAACCTTTCAGGTATTCACTGCCTCTGTAGCTTGCGGACTAGTGATTGATGCCCTGTTGATTGTCAACAACTATCGCGACAGGGATAATGACCGTCGTGACGAAAAGATGACACTCGTCGTTCATATTGGAGAAAAGGCGACGGAATGGCTGTATTTAGGAATTGGTGTTGTTGCCTGTCTAATGGGAGTTGTCTTCTGGATGAATGCACATATCCTTGCTTTCATCCTTCCTCTTATCTATCTGATACTGCATGTCTTTACGTGGTTGAAGATGCGGCGCATCCATCACGGCAAGCAACTCAACGAGTGCTTGGGTGAGACAGCACGCAACATCCTCATCTATGGCCTTACAGTGTCAGTGGGGTTGCTCCTTCTCTGATAAAGAAATACCACAGGGCTATCATCACAATAATAAGAATGATAGTCACAATACTCTTTAGCAAACATCCTGCAATCTTCTTTACGACGAAGAAGCCGATGATAATGATGAGCAATAACGCGATATAATAGGTCAGATTCTCCATTTCTCTATTTATTTGAATAACTGTCTGAACGCTGTGGGAATGGGTGTCTCAAACTCCATTCGCTCATGTGTTACAGGATGTTCCATACACAACAGGAAAGCATGCAGACAGAGTCGATGCAATGGATCATTGCCATCACCGTATTTCACATCGCCACAAACAGGATGCCCCATATCGGCAGCATGCACACGAATCTGGTTCTTACGCCCTGTTTCTAATTTAAATTCTACCAAGGAATGATCGGTAGTGCGGTCCAGTACGTGGAAATGTGTTACAGCATACTTTCCCCCATTGTCAACAGGTGACGAATAGGTCACATATGCCTTGTTGTCTTTCAACCAGTTGGCAATCGTTCCTTCGTCCTCTTCCATCTCGCCACTTAATACGGCTACATAGCGACGGTCATAAACAATATCATGCCAATAGTGCTCCAACACCTGTTCTGTCTCCATATCTTTCGCATATACCATCAGCCCTGAAGTATCACGATCCAATCGATGTACCACATGCGCCGTACATTTTTGACGCGATTTCTTGAAATAGTCGTCTAAGATGGTCTTCACATTCAAGGAAGAATGACCTGCCGCCATCGAAAGAATGCCAGCCTGTTTCTCTACAACAATGAGCCAACGATCCTCATACACGATTTTCAGCCAACGACTCTTGAATTGTGTCTGATTACGCTTCGTTTTACTGACAGCCACTTTCATCCCCGGTTTCAAAGGGAAGTCAAACTGACTCACAGTCTTGCCATCCACACGGATGCCTCGTCCCTGCAACGTCAACTTAATCTTATTGCGACTTTGATGCACGTTCTCCAAAAGGAACTCCAGTAAAGGCTGTTCCTTCGTGACTACCAGATGCTCATAGTCACCTTGCTGATTATACGGATTATACCTCATTTTAATTTGATATAAAAAGGCATCCGTTGGAATGCCTTTCTTCTTTGCGGAAGGTGAGGGATTCAAACCCCCGATACCCGAAAGGGGTATACCGGATTTCGAGTCCAGCGCGATCGATCACTCTGCCAACCTTCCTTTCCTTCCCTTCGCTTTTGCGGATGCAAAGGTAATACTTTTTTAAGTAACTTCCAAATTTATTATTGACAAATCCTTTTCAAAGGAGTTTGCTAAGCCGTTGCCGCAACTGTTCTGCCTCACTCTGACGAATGGAGAGACGTATCTCGCACGTATTATCATAGGTCTGCGACAAGACACGAGGATTCATCTCCTTAACAACACGCATCACGTCATTCATCTGCGGATAGGCGAAAGTATAGGTAATGACTTCCTCCACCTGTCTCGTCTCTATCGT
>Ga0247609_10007838_pt1 | contig 10122 bp, 10 predicted proteins | sample 172DNAGHGlowgp2_FD_193487 | JGI IMG/M metagenome (GOLD analysis project Ga0247609, IMG submission 193487) | Sheep rumen microbial communities from Palmerston North, Manawatu-Wanganui, New Zealand - 1728 DNA GHGlow gp2 | ecosystem: Host-associated > Mammals > Digestive system > Stomach > Rumen ...
GCATGATATTGAACGAGCCGTTGATGGTCAGCGGCACAACTGGCAACTGCAACTCGTCGGCGAGCGCAAAGCCGCCCTTGCGGAAAAAACCCATGTGACCGGTAAAGGTACGCGCCCCTTCTGGGAAGAGCATCACACTGGTGCCTCCTTGCAGGGTCTCACGGGCCTTCTCATAGGTGGCTCGCACCTTGCTGGGTCCCCGTTTGTCGACGAATATCTGATGCGACTTCTCACAGGCATAGCCGATGAAGGGCAGCTTGCGCAACTGCTGCTTCATCATCCATTTGAAGTTACGTCCAAGGTAGCCATAGACAAGGAAAATATCGAATGCTCCTTGATGATTGGCCACAAACACATACGACTGGCCTTTCTCCAGATGCACCCTTCCCTCTACTTTCACAGGGATGAGCAACAGCCAGAGAAGTGTCCTTGCCCAGACACGTCCCGGATAGTAGCCCCAGAAATGGCCATTGCCAAAAGTACACCCTATGCCTACTGACAGAACAGTCAATAGGGTTGCCAAGATGCCCAGTGGCAGGGCCACCAGCAGCTGATAGACTCTATATAAGTATTTCATGGTATGACGTTTTTTATTTTTTCCTCTTCAGGGTAATGACGACTATCTCGCCAGTGGCTCCGAAGCGGAAGGGGATGACACCTCCCAAGCCCTTCGTCACATACAGTCGTCGGTCACCGGCTTTGTATAGTCCTTCGTATTCCCTATACAGAAACGCTGCTGGCGACCATCCGAACAGCGAGAACTGCATGGCGTGTGTATGCCCGCTGAGTGTCAGCTGTACATGGCTCTTACGCAGAATCTTGCGCCGCCAGGCCGTGGGGTCGTGCTCCAGCATCACCACAAACTGCTGGCGGTTCACTCCCCACAAGGCATCTTGTATATTGCCTTTGCCTGGAAAACGTCCCTCACCGTCGTTGTCCAGACCACATACGACGATGGAATCTCTGCCTCTATGCACAAAGCGACGCCCGTTGACCAGCACTTTCCATCCCATGTCCATCTCCTTTCCCAAGGTCAGCTCTTCATTTTCCGCTCTGGTCACATAGTTTTTTATGCCGGAATATACAGAGAAGTCATGATTGCCGCGTGCAGCAAACACGCCGTCCTTTGCCTTCAGCTTACTCAGCAGGTCGATGAAGGGGTCTATCTCTTCGGGGAGGGCATTCTGCATGTCGCCCGCAAAGGCGATAAGGTCAGCCTTCTGTGCATTGATACTGTCTACGGCACGTTCCAATATCGCCCGGCGTTTCCCTGTGTATGTACCCACATGAAGGTCGGAGAAGAGGGTGATACGATAGCCGTCGAAAGCTGGGGGCAGGTCGGCAAACTCAATGTCCACATGGCGCACCTCCATTTTCTCAAAGCCCCAGAACGAGCCGTAAATCAGCACGTAGAGCGAAAAGACTACTGCCGCCACACCCATCCTCTCGCCCCAGCGTCTCCATCTGAGGATGTCGCGCCGGAAGCATCGTCCCAGCAATAAGCCTCCGATAGAGAACAAGGAAAAAAGAGCCTTGGGTATCACAAGCAGTCCCAGTAGAAACAGATATAGGTAGAGTATCTCTGGATTGGACGGAAGGAATCCCTGCTGACGTGCCAGATAGACGGTGAAAACGACCATCAGTAAGGCAGGAATAAACCATAGCACCTGTTTCCACCAACGGGAATGTCGAAGAAATCGGAAACAGAGATATACATCGGGTAGGAGAATCAGCAATAAAAAGGGTATAAGAGCTCTTGATATCATAGTTAGCTTACATTACAATTTTGATTAAAGATTGGCAGTCAGGAACTTCCGGGCCAGTTCTACGGGTATCCCCCTCCTTCGGGCATAATCATTGAGCTGGTCTGTCCCGATTTTCCCTACTGAGAAGTAGCGGGCCTGTGGATGAGCAATCATCAGTCCTGAAACACTCGCATGCGGACGCATCGCACCGCTCTCTGTGAGTCGAATGCCTATCTGACTGAAATTTATCAGATGGTCAAGCACGAAATTCATACTGGCATCGGGCAAGGAGGGATAGCCTACTGCCGGACGGATGCCGACGAAACGCTCCAGATGCATGTCCTCCACTGACAGTTGTTCGTCAGCCGTATAGCCCCAGAACCGTTTCCTCACCTCTTCGTGCAGCCGTTCGGCTGCTGCCTCCGCCAATCGGTCGGCCAGCAGCTGGGCTGTCATCTTCTGATAGGAATCACCCTCAAAGTCGGTCTCCATACCGTAATCGACCGTAGTGGCAAATATACCTATCTTGTCATGCTCGGGATGAATGAAATCGGAAAGACAGTAAAACGGTGGCGTTCCCGACTGCTGCCGCAACAGGGGGATGGACTCCTCTCGTCCTCCAATCATTACTACAATGTCATCGCCGGCACCGCGGGCATCCAACAGCTGGAACACGGCATGCGCCCTGTACGTCTCTGACACTCCCGACAAGAATGCCTCGGCCTCCTGCCTCATACGTCTCTGCTCTTCTTCACGTTTCAATTGCCACGCGAAAAAGTAATACGACCAGTTAATATAAGGAATAAGACCGGGAATGTCGTAGTGTAGTATCATCGGAATAAGACAGATTGCCCCACAGAACTGCGGTCTACTATACCATTATTATATATCAGTCGGCCATTGCAGATGGTCTTCTCCACTTTCCAGTGAAAGGTACGTCCCTCCACAGGGCTCCATCCGCATTTGCTCTCTATCCCCTCTGGTGTCACCGTCCACGGACTGCTGGGACGCACAATCGCAATGTCTGCCTGATAGCCCTCACGAAGGTAGCCCCGCCTGCGCACCTCGAAAATCCTGGCTGGCTCATGAGCCATGAGCTCCACCATGCGTTCTATGGTCAGTACATGCTCGTCCACCAGTTCCAGCATCGAAGGCAACGAGAACTGTATCATCGGCATGCCGCTCGCTGCCCGTGCGGCTCCCCCCTGTTTCTGTTTCAGCAGATGAGGGGCATGGTCGGTAGCCACTGTGCTGATACGCCCGTCGGTCAGTGCCTTACGTAAGACACTCTGGTCTGCCGCGCTCTTTATGGAGGGGTTTACTTTTATTCTGGCTCCCAAGGTTTGATAGTCTGCACTGGAAAAAAGCAGGTGTCCCACAGTGGCTTCTGCCGTAATGAATTGCCGCTTGTCGGCAGAAATCATCTCCAGCTCACGAGCCGTTGAGACATGAGCGATATGCAGACGGGTGGCATACTTGGTAGCCAGCTCAATAGCCTTAGCCGTCGACTGGCAACAAGCCTCCTCGCTCCTGATCATCTCATGGTACACCACAGCCGGATCCTCGCCAAACGTTTCCTGGTAGCGAGCCATATTTCGCTGCACGATAGCAGTGTCCTCGCAATGGGCCATCAGGGGGAGCTGCACAGTACGGAAAATCGTTTCCAGTGCCTCTCTGCAGTCTACCAGCATATTCCCCGTTGAAGACCCCATGAAGAGCTTGATGCCGGGAATGCGATGAGGGTCGAGCCGAGCGAAGAGATGGGCATTGTCGTTGGTGGCTCCGAAGAAGAACGAGTAGTTTACGTGGCTCTTTTTTGCTGCCAAGGTGAACTTCTCTTCCAATGCCTCCAGCGTAGTGGTCTGCGGTGAAGTGTTGGGCATGTCGAAATAGCTTGTCACGCCACCTGCTGCTGCGGCGCGGCTCTCGCTTTCTATATCGGCCTTGGCGGTGAGGCCCGGCTCGCGAAAATGCACGTGCTCATCGATGACACCCGGCAGTACATAGCAGCCCGTGGCATCCATCACCTGTATATCTTCTGAAGACAGCTGAGAGGCAGGCACAACGTCCTCACACCCCTCAGCCTTCTGTTCTCTTCCCTCAATGATATGGGCTATCTTCTCGCCTTCGATGACGATGGAGCCATCGAACGTTCGACCTTCGTTGACAATGCGACCGCCCTTGATAATCGTTCTCATTCTTTTCCGTTAAGCATGTTCTGAATCACAGAGTCCGGCAGCTCAGCTGCGCTGGTGCCCTGTCCGGAATCGTCGCCCATGCCCTGCATGCGCTGCTCTATCTCGTTAGCCGCCTTGTAGTACCGGCTCACGTAAGGGTCATTCTTGAATGTATCGGGAGCCTGACTCATGATGTGGTCTATCTGCGGAGTGAGCATGGGATACTCAAAGCCGCCGGTAAGCATCATGAACCCCCAAGGACCGAGCACGTTGTCGAAGTTGTCCACAATGAAATGGGTCACCAGACTGTCCTCCTCCATGGCAATGACCGATGCCTCACGCGAAATCTCCTCGTTGATGGTTTCCTCGTCTATCGCATCGAGCAGCATCTGGCTATAGCGGTGATCCAGCTCGTTGAGCCGGTTGTCGAGCTGGTTGTGCTGGTCTATGAACTCATAGAGCACCTCATTCAGATGTGTACCGCTCACCTTGCAAGAGCCTTTGTCTATACGCACGCTGATGTTTCCCTCTTCAAGTACAATGGGAATCATCAGTGACTGCTCGTCCATAAACAGATTGACCACCATCGTGGTGTCGAGCAGTCCTGCAAACTTAAACTTTCCATGTATCACCTCGCACGAATCGATGCTCGTCAGCTCGTTGTTCTTGATGCCCTTCAGATAGAGTTTGCTTCCATCAAGCGACGAAACAGACGACGCACCTTGTATGTTATACGACTCTGCACACGAGGTGAACGCTACTACAACTGCAAAAAAATATAGAATCCGATTCATATGCGTGGAATAGTTCATTGTCCCCGGGCCTACGGTCACAGTGTGTGCCGTCACCCGTTGACAATGCAAATGTACGATGTAATCTTGAAGTAGAGAAAAAAATTTGCGCAATTTAAACAATCACGCTTACCTTTTAGCGTTTTTTTGCCTCTTTTGCCAGTTCGTAGTCTATTCTGTGGGTCACATAGAGCTGCATGAGGGCAGCGATGAGCAGCACCACAACCCATTTGTTATAAACATATTGCAAATAGGTGATATACGACAGGCCCAGAGCGTTCTCCTTGTTGGCTATCATCAGCAGACCGGCCACCAATAGCAGCACATCGCTCAGAATCATCAGTCGGCGCAGACGGCGGATGGTAAAGTTCTGCCCTTCATACCGCTGTTGCAGTTGCATGGCCGCATAGCACACGGCACCCATGCAGTAAAGATAGGGATAGCCGCCCCATCCCGTCAGACTAATGCCGGCGCCAGCCACCATCAGCACGGCCCCGACTATATATATGGCTGTCTCTATCTTACTCAGCTGCCTCATATCCGGTTGTCATGGTGGGGTGGCGGTTGGTGTCGTCATCACTCAGTACGAAAACGTCCTCGTCGTCCGTCTTCATGAAGTAACGCTCGCGGGCCACCCGCTCGATTGCCTTCGGGTCCTGCTGCATCTGCTTAATCTTGGCAAGGTCACGCTCGTAGTTCTGCTGATAGAACGCTATTTCTTCTTTCAACACCTTAATGCGCTCTGTATTACGATAGTGAGCCCATAGACTGTTCTCGTCAAGCACGCCTACAATCAGCACACCCACGACCACCACTACTAGGTACTTCACATACCAATGCTGCCCCATTTTGGCGAAAAAAGTTTTTAACTTGCCCATAATCTTATGTCTTTTGATGATGTCCAACACTTAAAGGAACAGCCCGCACGTTGCTGTTCCTTTTCATTTTGAGCCTCTTGTCGGATTCGAACCAACGACCCCGAGATTACAAATCACGTGCTCTGGCCAACTGAGCTAAAGAGGCGGGTGGGCAAGCTGTTCTTATCGCGCCGCTACAACCAAGTACCTTTGCTACGTTCCCGTCCTGGAGGATTCCGAGGGAGCTGGCCGTAAGAGACTTGCCCATTTTGCGGGTGCAAAGGTAGTAAAAAGTTAGGAGTCCGGGAATACTAGTTAGGAGTTATTTTCTATATTTAACAACCATTCACAAACCTAACCGTAAACTCTGCACTATCAACTATGAACTACGCCAGCTCCAGCTCAAAGGCTTGTCTCAGAACCTCCACCGAAGGATTACGGCGCACCATCTCCTCGAACTGCTCCTTACGCGTAAGTACCTTTGCCTGCTCCTGACGTTCAGCCACTCGGACAAAGAGACTGATCTCGCCATTATGCAGATGAAGCCGGAGCGTAGCCACAATCTTGCTGCGGATGGTCTCCACCTCTGTTTTGATAATCTCATTAGGCACGACCACCTCCACGGCAGGCATCTCCACAATGCGAGGGTTCATATTCTTCATACGGGCTGCTATGCCGCTCAACTGCTGGGGCATCCTGTTGCACATGGACATCCATTGCAGCTCCAGTTCCTCCTGCGTGAAGGTTTTCAACTCCTTGACGCCCTTCTCTTCGGTGGGTTGAGTGCCCGGTAGAACAGTCATCTTCGACTGCCCCATCTGCCGTATATTGCTCCATGACAGTCCTATCTGCGATGCTTTCAGTGAGGGTGCCTTCTCAGGCTTGGAGGGAGCAACGGGTTGCGCTTTCGTATCGGTCGAAGGGTTCGCAGTCTCAGCCACGGCCACCTGCTGAGCCGTTTTCTTCACGGGTTGCGACTGACGAACCAGTTGTTTGAACAGGGATTTCAATCTTCTGGGCCTACGCCCACTGGCTTGCCCCTCGTCGGGCTGGGTAATCTGTGCTATCTCAATGAGGGTCAGCTCTACGAGCAACCGCTTGTTGCTCGACTGGCGGTAGTTGATGTCGCACTGGTTCATCAACTGCAACGCCCTGTAGAGGAACCGCTGGTCGGCATGCTGGGCCTGCTGCTGGTAACGCTGACGTGCCTGCTCGCTCACCTCCAGCAGGGGCAGCGTCTGCGGTTCCTTGGCCATCATAACGTTGCGTACGTGCTTGGCCAGTCCCTGGATGAGCAGTCCGCCGTCGAAGCCCTTGTTGATGATATCATTCAGCAGCACCATCACCTCGCTGACCTTATTATTCACCGAGAGGTCTACAATGCGGAAGTAGTTGTCCGAGTCGAGCACGTTCAGGTCTTCTATCACCTTCTTATACGTGATATTTCCCTGACAGAACGAGGCTGCCTGGTCAAAGATGGAGAGTGCGTCGCGCATGCCGCCGTCGGCCTTTTCGGCTATCACGGCCAGTGCCGCCTCCTCATATTGTATGCCTTCTTTCTCTGCCACGCTCTTCAGATGGGCAATGGTGTTCTGCACCGTCATCCGCTCAAAGTCGTATATCTGGCATCGGGAGAGGATGGTGGGCAGAATCTTGTGTTTCTCCGTGGTCGCCAGGATGAAGATGACGTGTGCCGGCGGTTCCTCCAGCGTCTTCAGAAAGGCATTGAAGGCCTGCGTAGAGAGCATGTGTACCTCATCGATGATGAACACCTTGTACCTGCCCACCTGCGGCGGTATGCGGGTCTGCTCCATGAGCGTCTTGATATGCTCCACAGAGTTGTTCGATGCAGCATCAAGCTCAAAGATATTCAACGACCGCTGCTCGTTGAACGACTGGCACGACTCACACTCGTTACAGGCCTCCCCGTCGGCCGTGGGGTTCTGGCAGTTGATGGCCTTCGCAAAGATACGGGCGCAGGTGGTCTTTCCCACGCCGCGAGGGCCGCAGAACAGGTAGGCATGAGCCAGTTTCCCGCTCTTCACGGCGTTCTTCAGCGTTGTGGTCAGTGCCTCCTGCCCCACCACCGTGTCGAACGACATCGGACGGTATTTGCGTGCTGAAACAATATATTCCATTGGATGTATAATTTATTCTTTATCTTGATTTCCGCTCTTGTTGATTGCACCGACAATCACCTTCCTCACAGTCTGAGGCTTCTCTATATAGTCCACACGATGGAAGGTTCCCCCACTCCCTACAAGCTCTATGCTTCCTGTGCCCAACAGTCTCTGGAAGAAGGATTGGTAGAAGTTCACTGTTTCTATCTTGAACAGAGGTATCTCGGTCATCTTTACATTCAGGATGCCGTCTTTCTGCACAAACCGGTTACTGGTAACGGCAAACTCGCTCCTTGTACGCACTACCCTACCTATTATATATATAATAAGGGAAAGTACAAAAAACAATGCACTTACCATATACAGCTCCTGCCGTGAGGTGTAGTACCCTGCCACCGCCAACCCCACCGACATCACCATCATCAACAATGCTGAGAACAGGTATTGATACACTGAAGTCCAGTGCAGATGTCCCTGAAACACGATTTGCTCGCCCGTTTCTAAACTATTTGTAATATAATGTCCCATATAAAACGATGCTTTGACACGCTATCAGGTGCAAAGATAATCATTTTTTCCGACATCAAGGCAATCTGCATGGAAAAAAGTTTACAAAGGCAGTTTCATCATAGAAACATCGGGAAAAGGCAAAATAGAGTTTGCTGTAAGGCTTATCGGGTACTCCCAACAGAAGATTACAAAACAGTTAGTGGGCGAAAACCGATGCAAAGGCATCAGCTTTCGCCCACTAACAGGATATTTTCAAAGAGGAAGGCCGGGATTAATGAAAATGAGTTTCTTCCAAAACGAGGATTTTTTGCTAGTTTTGGAAAAAACTCAACCTTAGTAATTTGTATATATGAGTAGAATTAAAGAATCTGAGTTCTATGGTCTGCAAACAAATCGTCCAACGCAACAGACTGATTGACAATGCTGGCATGTTCCCCTCGGGCAACGCCCATCGTCGTAATCATCACCAACTGGATGCTGTGCGTCTTGTTGTGCATCTTGCTTGCGGCAAATGCCTCTATCTTATTCAGGAAATCTTCCTCGTCGGTTTTCGTTATGGCATATTTGCCACCGCTGAACTTCATCTCGCAGAGATAGTCCGTTCTGTCGGCCTTGCTTTCCAATAGCAAGTCAATCTGAGCCCCCTTTCCGTCGGGACTCTTCCCGCTCCAACAATAATTCCGGTTGATGGAAGCAATACGGAGGGTGTCTTGGATTTGAGGCAAATGTTCCACGCAGAGCAGCTCAAAAGTATCTCCTGCCCAAGTATAGAAAGTGGGAGTGCCGTGAATGGAATTCCATATTCCTTTCTTTGCCTGTTTGCCTTGAATGAAACGTAAATAGAACAGCGAGAAGAAGTCAGTCAGCTGATAGACTGTCTCCACACGTTCCTTGCCATAGCGCGGATATGCCCTGATGATGTCCGACTCCATGAGGTTTTCAAGCAGCTTGGTCAGCGTTCCGCCAGTCTTGACATCAATAGCTGTGCTGATCTCTTTCTGGGTCATGCAATAAAACTGACTTCCCAGAACTTTGACAATATCAACATACCTTTCCTTGCTGGCATATAGTCCTGCATATACATCAAGGAATTCCTGATGTATCTTTTCGTCGGCAAAGAAAATACGGTCTATATTCTCCGTGATTGTCTGGCTGTTGCGCAGTTTGTCAAGATAAAAGGGAACACCTCCCAACGCCATGTAGCAGATGCACATTTCATACTGGGACAGACGGAACCCGTTTCGTCGGTAATACTTTTGGCATTCTGCCAGTGTGAAAGGTGCAAGCTTGATGGTTTCAGTGAGTCGTCCGTGCAAACCTCCGTAATCTCGTATTACATTGTCAACCATCCAGCTTGTGGCAGAGCCGCACACCACCAGAATGATGTTTCTCTGACTGTCTGCCCATGAGTTCCAGAAATAGCCGAGTTCCGATATCATCTCGGACGACTGAGGACCGGCCAACCAAGGCAACTCGTCAATAAGGATAATCTTCCGACGGGAGCGAATACCTTCAAGCAACCTTCGCAAAAGAAGGAAGGCTTCACGCCAGCAGGTAGGTCTTTCGGTCGTGGTTGCATCCAAACCAGACAATACCAATGAATCGTAGAAATGATCCAATTGTAGTTTACGGTATGTTTCATATTTAATTTTATACTCATGCATCTTTTGCTTAAAAATCAGCGAAAACGAGAAAATAATTTTGAATTTCGCTGATTTTTAAGCATTATATCTACTCAAAATGGAAGTGATAGTCACCCTTGTCTGGCTCGTCTATCACGATGTTGCCAGTATCAGGCTGAAACTTGAAATTACGGATGCTGTGGACTTTCCACTTCTATTCTCATTTCGCAATCTGTTCCGCCACGCAAGATGGAATGGCAAAGCGTCACTGTGAAGTGTTTCTCTTTCCACAGACATTGC
>Ga0247609_10007840_pt1 | contig 10116 bp, 9 predicted proteins | sample 172DNAGHGlowgp2_FD_193487 | JGI IMG/M metagenome (GOLD analysis project Ga0247609, IMG submission 193487) | Sheep rumen microbial communities from Palmerston North, Manawatu-Wanganui, New Zealand - 1728 DNA GHGlow gp2 | ecosystem: Host-associated > Mammals > Digestive system > Stomach > Rumen ...
GATGCTGCTGTCATGGGCGGCATTTCTAGGCAGTGTTGCATCGTGGTTGACGTAAGAATAGAAAAGGGCCAGATACCATTTCTGCCTTACTGCCAGAGTGGTTGCTGCGCCCTGCATATAGCCGTACTCGGCAAAGGCACCGCTCGGACGGAGGCCTTGCGAGTACTTGTATATCCGTCCGACGTAGACTGTCCGTGAGCCAAATCCCGACCACAGAGTCAGTCCTTGCCCAAACTGCAGATAATATTGCCCCAGAACCAAGCGTTTCACATAAACACGCTTCTCGCCTAGCGGTCCTTTCGGGGCATATTTTCCCAGGTCGTTCAACATCAAACTATACCCATAGAAATCGAATCCCTTACGCTGACTGCCTGCGAAGAATGCCTCACCGGGGTCTTTGTCGCCTGAAATCTGGAATTGGACACGGTCGCTATACTTGTAATAATACCTCCACATCAGCCGCAAATTGTTGCCCTCATATATGCTGTCGCTGTATCCTCTTGCCTGCTCCACGGTGCCACCGGCTCCGAACACTAGATTGCTCCTCCCGTTGGTGAAAACCTCATGCAGGGTAAGTCTGTGCGGTTTTTCCATCTCCCCGGCATAGGCTAGGGGGCGCAGCAATTCTATTGTGGTGCTGTCGAATCCTTTAACCGCGCTCAGCTCTTCTAACGTAAGCAGTTGTCCGTATAGGGCAATATAGGTCTTTAGGCAGTACTGCTGGAAATCGTCTATAAATGGCAGGCGGGTCAGGGAGCCTGACGTGTCGTTGATATTGATGGGAGCTTCTCTATAAGCCTCAAAAATCTCCAGATATTCTTCTGCCAGTTCTTCCTCTCCTTCTTCAGTCAACTGCTCTATATAGTCCTGCCAAATTTGTGGCAAAGCCTCCTGCGTCTTACCCATCAAGGGCAGAAAAAGCAGCAGCAGACTTATGCCTAGCCTTCTCATGGGACAAAAGTAATCAAAGGCAGATGGTCACTATAGCCGCCTTGGTAACGCAATCCGATGTAGGTGCGGTTCAATTTCATGCCCAGATATTTGGGGTCGGGTATCAACATGTAGCCCCGTAGGAATATTTCTACACGCAGATTCCTATTTGCAATCATTTGATCGATACAGGTCCAGGTGTCGTGATACTTATAGCTTCCCTTACCCTTTGGTATCTGAAACATCAGGTTATGGAATCCCAAGGGGTTGGTACTGCCCTCCTCGAAGCCCAAACCTTTCCGGATGGACTCCTCTTCGACGGAGGCATTAAAATCGCCCATGGCCAGCACTAAAGCCCCCTTATGGGCCTTCTGCACACTATCCATCACTCCCATCAGTTTCTTGGCAATCGCTAAGCGATGTTGGTCGGCGACTGCCCCACCCAGTTTCGACGGCCAATGGTTGACAAAAAGGAAGCATGTGTCGTGCTCACTCTTGTCCATTAGTACTCCGCCCACCATAAGAATGTCACGAGTGAAGAAGCTCTCGGCGCTGTCCGAAACGTCTATCGGCTTTGCCTCGAGCACTTTGAACCTGTCCTTTCGATAGATGAGGGCGCAGTCTATCCCCCTCTCGTCGGGCGAATCAAAATGCACAAACCCGTATTTGAAATTCCTTAGGGGGGTGTAGGAGCAGAGGTCCTTCAGCACCCAATCGTTCTCCACTTCTGCCATTCCCATCACATCAGGCCAGCCCATGGCCGCAACCGTCTTATAAATCTTGTCGCGTTTATCGGAATAGCGTTTGTAAGTCCAGTGGTTGTCGCCCTGAGGAGTGAAGGAATCGTCTGCTTTCAGTGTGTCGTCACTGGTGTCGAAGAAGTTTTCCACATTCCAGAAAGCCACTCGCCAGCGCGCATTGTCCTGCGCCTGTATGGGTGCTATTGGAACCAAAGTTAGCAATAGTAGGAGTCTTATCTGTTTCATAGGGATAGAACGAAAATATTATCCAAGATGGAGAGCCTCCATGATGGATAATATTTTCAAAATAATCGTATGGAATTATTAAATCAAATTCATCGACTTCTTGATGGCCTCTATCTTAGCATCCAGCTCATTATTCACTCGGTCGAAATCGGCTTTGTCGTTCAATGAGCCCTTGACGCTGAAGTAGAACTTGATTTTAGGTTCGGTGCCACTGGGACGAACGGTAATCTTGTTGCCATCCTCTGTAAAAAACTGCAGCACATTGCTTGCGGGCAGGTCGATGGTCTCCTTCTTGCCGGTGATGAGGTCGGTGCTTTCATGCAGTTTATAGTCCTTCAGGCAGATCACCTTGCTTCCGTTTATCTCCTTGGGAGGATTCTCTCGGTAGTCTTTCATCATCTGCTGTATTTCCTCGGCGCCACTCTTGCCTTTGCGAACCACACTTAGCAAACCCTCTTTATAGAAACCGTACTCTTTATAAATGTCTACCAGCACGTCAAAGAAAGTTTTGCCTTGTTCGGCAGCCCATGCGGCTATTTCTGCTATCATGGAGCAGCCCGCCACGGCATCTTTGTCGCGCACAAAGTCGCCTATCATGCAGCCGTAGCTCTCCTCGCCGCCTCCGATGAAAACTTCTTTTCCTTCCAGCTCCAGAATTTTGGCTCCGATGTATTTAAATCCAGTCAACACATCGTATACCTTTACGCCTACTTTCTTGGCTATGTCGGCCGGCAGTTCGCTGGTGACGATGGTCTTGATGACATATTCCTTGCCCGTTAGGCGGTTCGTTTCTTTCCACTCCTTCAACAGGTAGTAAATCAGCACCGAGAGGGTCTGATTGCCATTCAGGAGCATCCATTCACCGTCAGGGCGTTTTACGGCCACGCCTATACGGTCGGCATCGGGGTCACTGGCAAAGACAATGTCGGCATCAATCTTCATGGCTAGGTCGACGGCCATTTTCATTGCAGCCCGTTCTTCGGGATTGGGGCTTGGGGTGGTGGGGAAATTGCCATCGGGAATCGCCTGTTCCTTCACTACATTTACATTCGTAAAGCCTAACTTCTCAAGCATAGGCGGTATCAATGTGATGCCTGTGCCGTGCAATGGAGTGTATACTATCTTTATGTTATGGTGCTTTTTTATCAGTTCAGGGTGTAACGAGTTGGCTTCAATGCGGTCCATGTAGATTTTATCCAGTTCTTTCCCGATAATTTCTATATTGGTCTCACCTCCGCTCATTTTCACGTCCTTCACATCTTTAATTTTCAGCACTTCGTCAATCACATTGGTATCATGGGGTGCGGTTAGTTGGCAACCGTCGTCCCAGTAAGCCTTGTACCCGTTATACTCCTTGGGGTTGTGGCTTGCAGTCACCATCACACCCGTTTGGCATCCATAGTGGCGTATTGCAAACGAGAGTTCCGGCGTAGGACGCATACCGTCGAAAAGATACACATGGAACCCGTTGGCGGCAAGCACATTGGCAGTAATCTCGGCAAACTCGCGACTAAAGTTGCGGCTGTCGTGCGAGACGGCTGCCTTCAATGGATTAGCATTGGGAAAACTTTTTTTCACGTAATTAGCCAAACCCTGGGTAGCCATGGCAACAGTGTATTTGTTCATCCTATTGGTGCCTACGCCCAAGATACCGCGCAAACCGCCCGTGCCAAATTCCAGATTCTTATAGAAACTTTCGTTTAGTTCGTTGGGGTTATCCATCATGTCGCGGATAGCCTGTTTTGTTTGCTCGTCGTATGAGCCTTCGAGCCAAGATTTAATGTTAGTTTTCGCCGAAGCGTCAATATTCAGTTTTTCAATATCAAACATAGTGTTATCCTTTCTTGGTTTTTGTCGATTCTAAAAAAAATTTTGTATCCTTTGTGGCCGCAAATGCCGATGCAAAGTTACATCTTTTTTTTGGACTGGCCAAAAGTTTTTACTAATTAATGATAAAAAAGGCACTCAATCCATCGTTGAGACAGGTTTTACTTCAGTATCTCTGCTACCTCTTATGCGGTCGACAATCAGCGCTATGGCACCGTCACCTGTGACATTGCCCGCTGTGCCGAAACTGTCCATGGCAATATAGATGGCAATCATCAACCCTTGCATATTCGCACTGAAACCCAACATGCTCTCCAGCAGGCCCAAAGCAGCCATAATGGCTCCTCCTGGGACACCTGGGGCTGCCACCATGGTTATGCCCAGCATCATAATAAACCCTATGTATGTGCCAAAATCGCATGGCAGGCCCATACTCAACGATATGGCGTATGCCACCGCCGTTATCTTCAAGATGCTACAGGGCATGTGAATAGTGGCGCAAAGAGGGACTGTGAAACTGGCCGTCTCTGTACGAACTCCGTTCTTAATGGCCTGCTGCAGTGTGACTGGAATAGTGGCGGCAGAAGAGGACGTACCCAATGCTGTAACATAAGCAGGAAGCATCGTCACCAAGGCCCTAAAGGGATTTTTCTTAGCAATAGGACCGGCCACTAAAAAAAGGAAAACCAACTCGGTTACATGGAGCAAAAAGATGAACCCAACTATTTTGAGGAAAGCACCTAACACGGCTCCTACATGGCCTTCTGCCCCCATCTGCAGAAAAATACCAAAGATATAAATAGGCAAACACGGTATGATAACCTTAATAATAACGGAGGTTATGATGTCGCGAAAATCCACTAGAAACCCCCTCATGTTATCGCCACTGATATGCGCCGTACTAAGGCCCAGAATAAAGGCCAGCACAAGGGCCGTAGTGACGGAGATAAAAGCAGGCATCTCAATAGTGAAATAGGGCGTCAGTTTATTGCTCATATCCATATTGCCCAGCGACGAAAGACCATCGCCCAGGATATGGGGATAAGCCAGACTGCAAGAGGCGTAAGAGAAGACACCCGAAAGCACGGTGGAACCGTATGCCAGCAGCACGGTTATTAGCAGCAGCCTGCCCGCACCTTTGCCCAAATCGGCAATGCCTGGAGCCACCAAACCTATTATCAGCAGCGGGATGAACATCCCCAAAAAGTTGCTGAAAATCGAATTAAACGTGAGAAACACACGCACGAGCCATCCTGGGAAAAAGAACGAGCAGACAATACCCAAGGCAATGGCTACAAGGATTTTGGGTAGGATGCCCAATTTACTTAATTTCATAACCTGATTAGATAATCAATATCGTATAGTAACAAAAAAGTGAGAAGCAAAAGCGGCAACCCACTTCTCACTTCTCACTCTACACTTTTCTATCTATTCTTACTTATTGTAACGCTGGCACTCTTTGGGGGTGACACACGTACCGGTGGCGCGGCAGACGAGCACACGTTCTTCCAGAACCTCAGCTGCACTGGCACTGATGTCGGGACGAGTGCGAATGACCTTATAGGCCTCAAATTTCATCTTTCGGGAGGTATTGCCAACATGGGTAATCTCGCCATAGGCCTCAATGTAATCGCCTGCATAGACGGGGGCCTTGAATTCAACCATGTCGTAGGCGCAGAAGAGACCTTCGTCGCCGTCCTGTTTGATGAGAAGTTCGGTAGCCACGTCGCCAAAGAGGTGGACCATGTGTGCGCCATCGACGAGATTTCCGCCGTAGTGGGCGTCTTTTGCGCTCATGCGAACGCGGAGCATAGAAGTTACTGCCATAGTGAGATTTTTTTTTGTTTGTATTATATTATTTATCGTATTGTACTACTGATATTTGAAACAAGAACAACACTATTTCCTGCCACAGTTTGTAAGTTGCAAAGATACATAAAATCAGCCTTTCGGCAAAAAAAATGTCATGGAAGTTGCTTTTACCCTCCAATCAGATGCGGCTGGAACGCACTATGGCAGCGTTGTACAGGGCAAAGAGCCTGCAGCACTCCTCCACTATTTCCCGTCACTTACAAAGACCGAGAACGAAAGGATGTTGCCCTCTTTATCAAGGGTGAAGACTGCCACACCGTTATCCGGCTCAGCTAATCTACATTTAAGTATCCGCGTGCCATCATCCTGCAGGGTGGCCTCTTTTAGTGAATAGCGTCCGTCTGAAGCCACAACAAACTTTAACGGCACATATCTCCAAGCCGAGATCTTGCGCATTTCACCGTCTTTTTCAACTGTCACTTGCCAACCCGCATCTATCATCTGTTTGACGAAGTCTTTGTAGTCGTTGCGGTTCATTACCGTATCGAAATACTCTTTGTTGGGGACGGTTTCTTTGGCATTGTTGGTATTGCCCACTTCAATTGATTGTGCCTTTGCAATTGTTGCGATTGTAGTAAAAAGCACAAATAAGATTAAATATCTCGTTTTCATAGTATTGATTTTTGTTTGATTTAACATTCTAACTAAAGTTTGACAAGATATTTTGTTAATAAAATGTGACATAACGGCTTGTGCAAATTACTAGTTTTTAGTAATTTTGCGGTGTAAAACTTATAAAAACACCGCTATGTCACGATGCAAAAATACGAATTTTTTCTCAGAGATTGAGTCTTTTTTCAAAAAAGATGAAGATAACGCAATACAGGCCATGATAAACGCCCTGAAAGCCATAAAACTGATCGGCAGAATACCCACGTTGGAGACCAGGTGCAACGCACGGATGAAAACGACCGAAAAACTGATGGTGCTTCTTCTTTTGCCCTTTTTCGGGTGCAAGGATCCGTCCTATCTGATGCGGTCGGCAGCCGCCGACTGGTTTTCCGCAGGATACAACATGCTGTACCGCCTGCTCCGCGACGCATCGGTGGACTGGCGCAAAGTGTTTTCGCTTGTCAGCCGCAGGGTGGCGGCATACGTCGGCACGCATTGCCAGAGGGCAGAGGGCGGGTTGCGCTGCCTGGTGGCCGACGACACCGACATCGCGAAAAGCGGAATGAAGATGGAGAAGATAGGACGCATCTTCTCACATACGCAGCACAAGCACATCCTGGGTTTCAAGGGGCTGCTGCTCGGCATCACTGACGGGGTTACATTCCGCCCGCTGGACTTCTCGCTGCACGGCGAAAAGGGGAAGAACGGCACGCAGGGTCTCACGGCCAAGCAGAGGAAAGCCCGCAAGGAGACATCTCCCAGCGATGGCTCGCCCGCCGCCCAGAGGCACGCCGAATACTTCAAAAGCAAGATAGCGACGCTGCTGGAGATGGTCCGCAGGGCAAGGTGCAGCGGGGAGGATTTCGACTACCTGCTGCTCGACAGCTGGTTTGTGTGCGACGAGGTGGTCAAGGCCGTCCGTAGCCTACGCCGCCATGTACTGGGGATGCTCAAGAGCAACATCAACAACTTCGAGGTGGACGGGGAGTGTCTCAAAACGGGGCAGATGGTGTCGCGCTTCAAGAAAGACAAGAAACGCTGCCGCAAGTACCGCTGCGAATACATCGTCGTCGACACCGCCCTCTGCGGCACCCCCGTAAGGCTCTTCCTCTGCCGCCGCACCAAACAGGACGGCTGGAAGACGATGCTGACTACAGACACATCGCTGTCTTTCGTGAAGGCGTACGAAATCTACGCTATGCGCTGGTCCATAGAGGTCTGCTTCAAGGAATGCAAGCAGTACCTGCACCTTGAGGGATGTCAGGCACAGTATTTCAACTCTCAGATTGCCCACGCCTCAATTTGCTTCATGCAGTACTCGCTGCTCTCGCTTGTCAAGCGGGTAACTTCTTATGAGACTCTTGGCGGCCTCTTCCGCGGCACCTGCGCAGATGTCCTTGAGGTGACGCTGTACGAGCGTATTCTCCTTGTGCTGAAAGACCTTCTTGAGGAATTCACCGAATACATAGGCTTCCCCAACAAGAAACTTGTACAGAAATTTCTATCTGACAAAGATTTACTTACAAAATTACGGGATCATAATTGCCTCAGGCTGTGTGCATGATTTAACTTGTCAAACTTTAGATTCTAATTATTAATATATGCAATCTCCATTATCGTCTCTATATCCTCTGTATATTTCATAGCGGACAGAGTTCTGTTGTGGGAAACCGCTTCCGCTGGAAGCTTTCAAAATAACACAATCGAATTTGTCGCAGAAGTATTCAAATTTGGCTTGTGCATCATCGTAATTATACGACCAATATATACGCTCTTTTCGGTCGGGATTAGATGAATCGGTGTAGGACGTTACAATGTCAGGCTCTTGGCCATAATCCTTTTTACACGACACTTGGACCATTAGCAGTGCCATCAGTGCAAAAACAACTATTGATTTTTTTCATAATAAAAGATTTTAGTTATTAATATGTCTTTACTTTTTAGGATTATATTTTTCTTTTATTTCATGATTACATCGATTAACCCTATTTATACATGGTTCTTTTTTTCAATTATTTATCAATAACTACGGTTTCCTTATTCATAATGCAAATATAGTCTTTTTTTTTAATAAGCATTTTTTTCGTCGGGGGCCTGTCGCTTGTACGTTAAAAAACAATCGGGACTTTGCCGTGTGGGCAGAGTCCCGATTGGTGTTAGAGACGAAGGGCCTCTTATTTCTTGATGATAAAGTCGACGAAGATGCCGGGGGTCTTGACGTTTTCGGGGGCGATGGTGCCGGTCTTGACGATTTCCTGGGGCTCGACGATGACGGTGTCGGCGGCGGTGGCCATCATGGGGCTGAAATTCTGAGAAGTGCCCTTATAAACCAAGTTGCCCATTTCGTCGCTGATGTTGGCACCAATAATGGCCACGTCGGCGCGGATGGGCTTCTCGAGGAGGTATTCCTTGCCGTCGACGGTCACTTTCTGCTTGCCGTTCTCAACCACGGTGCCAAGGCCGGTGGTGGTGAGTACTCCGCCGAGACCTGCGCCGGCAGCACGAATCTGCTCGGCCAGTGTGCCCTGAGGCTGCAGGGTGACATGGAGGGTACCAGCATTCATCTGGTCAATAGTATTATTGTTCGTGCCAATATGGGTGGCAATAAGATTCTTCACCTGATGATTGGTGATAAGCTTGCCTACGCCTACTTCGGGATATGCGGTATCATTGCAAATGATTGTAAGGTCCTTCACGCCTTTTTCAACCAGCGCGTCTATTAAAGCAATGGGATTGCCTACTCCGAGGAATCCGCCTACCATTACAGTCATGCCGTCCTGAATTTTGTCGGCAGCTTCTTTTACAGATATGAATTTGCTCATAACAATATATTTTTTTATTTATTTTACATTCATTATACTCTCTTAACGCCTGTTTATTAGTCGTTTCAACGCACAAAATCACTTTCGTATCACCCTCAATTACAAATTGCAAATATAAGAATTTTTTCTGATACCGAAAAAAATTTTGTCTATTTTATAAATTCTGTGTACTTTTGCAACGATTTTTGAGTTATTATTTTCGGCTCAAACATTAAAACATCGAATAGCATGAAAAGAACAGCAATGATATTGGCAGCGGTAATGGCTTTTTGCGGCCTGGCCAACGCACAAGACTACGTTGTCCCCGTCGAAACCTGGGACTATGAGGAAATTAACGGCAGCAACTACCACGGCTATAATTTCAGTGAGAGTTGGGACGTCGATTTCATCATCGAGAATCAGGACGGCCGCTACACTCCCACCGAGGAGGACGTGGCCGAGGCCGAACGCTTGATCCAGAAACGGCTCGCCTATGTCAACCGCTACCATATCAATCAGGAAGGCATGTGTCCCGTCATTGATGAGCACATCCGCAAGTACGAGCGTCAGTATGTCGGCTTCACCGACATCACCGGATGCCGCATCGTGTGGGTCAACTTTGTGTGGGACGACAATATCGGCGACCGCCTGACGCAGGACATCGTTCTCACCGAGGGCGGATGCGGCCATTACTGGCATATCAAAGTCAACCTCACCACCGGCAAAGTTTACGGCCTAGAGGTCAACAGCGCTGGCGACGTCAAATACCTGCCCCGTTCCAAGAAACCGGCCCATCGCATCAGCCGACCCAAACAGCCCAAGGCTCCTGCCAAGGTCCGCAAGACCGGTATTCCCCACGACCCCAACGAGGCTCGCTTCTAAGTTCTTAACTATAAATTCTGTATTCTGAGTCAGGCACAAGCCCGACGCATTATCGAGTTCAGAATTAATCTGAATAGTCGGAATCTCCTTTATATGAAACAAATTGCCACCCTCCTTTTCGCTCTCCTACTAGTAGCCACTGCCCAGGCGCAAAAACCGCGCCCCGATGCTTTCCCTCCCGTACCCGACACCCTGGCTCCCAAGGT
>Ga0247609_10007841_pt1 | contig 10116 bp, 5 predicted proteins | sample 172DNAGHGlowgp2_FD_193487 | JGI IMG/M metagenome (GOLD analysis project Ga0247609, IMG submission 193487) | Sheep rumen microbial communities from Palmerston North, Manawatu-Wanganui, New Zealand - 1728 DNA GHGlow gp2 | ecosystem: Host-associated > Mammals > Digestive system > Stomach > Rumen ...
ATCTAAACTTATTAATGAAAAAGATCATATTTGCCGTTTCTTTTAACCAATTTGCTTTAACAACTGGAAGTTCTTTTATTAAATAACCTCCCGAAACAGCATCGATAGAACTTCTGATATATTTTACAGGTGTGATGAGATCGAATGTTTCATCATTAAGATGCTTATATGTATTCGTCCAAGTAAATGAATCAAAACCTAATGCAACAGGATCAAAACCTTTTATATCCGTATTATTATTGGTTGTATTATTATCCTTAAAGTCAACCATAATAGCAAAACTGGATGTTATATCTTGAACCAGAGCATCTATAGGATCATCTTCATCCTGAGTTATGATGATTTTATCTGTTATGGAGTCATACTTGTAAAGACCTGATATAACATGTGTTATTTCTTCATCTTCGCCGTAATCGCTTTGTGCGGAGCTTAATCCAATAAAATCGTCAACTCGAATATATCCTGAAAGCGTGATATATGGATCCTCATAATCATCAACTGTCATTGGTATATAGTAGAAGTCGGTTCCTTCATTAAGATTTCCTAAGTGTAAAGTTGCTCGTACATTTGCAGTATCTTTAGGTCGTTTAGTTCCTAAGATATTCTTCTTTCTGAATGTATCACCTACTATGTATGTGGATTTATATCCTGTAATCGCATAATCATAACCGCGGTTATTAGATTCCTGCTTTTTAAATAAAACACCATTTGAAATCTGGAGATATTCATACTTATATCTAGGAGAAGCTTTCTCTCCTAAGTCATATCTTACTTCCATTATAATAGTAGGCACATCATATATTTCATTTGCATTACATAATGTATCATCTCGGAAGAATACTTCATCAGTATCAGTTCTTTGAGAATAATCTGCATAATGGAAGGGAAGTGCCATAGCATTTTTACTATATACCTTCTCGCTATAGAATGTTGAAGTCACTTCACCATCATATAGAGCTTCTATAAGATAGTCACTATCGGTTTCTGTAGATGGAATAACGAATGTTATATCATCTTGATCAATAACCGCATTACATGTAATGGAGAATTTATAGAAGTCTTCCCCTGCCATAGAATTCCTGGAAATCTTAAAATAATTTACGATCCACTGGAATTTAACCTTTTCATTTACGTCTGAATATGCAATAGGGATAGTATATTCACAACTGTTTATATATACACCTACGATATTTGGATCTCTTTTAAATGAAATAAGAAAAGGATTTGAGAATAGTAATAAACTATCATCCAAATCATCAGTGATTTGTCGAGGTACACCATTGACCTTCGATACAACCATTTGATCGGGAATTACCTTTCCTCCGGATGATGTTCTATATTCATAAACTTGACCAGGACGAATTGTAAGTTCGGTTTCTGGTAATTGACCATCAAACATTGGATCATCACTTGGTATAAAAAGATCCAATGTATTTGTAGGTACGATGAATCTATTTTTATCTCTAAGAAGCATATATGCTCCAAAGAGACGAATAAATGCATCATCACGTTTCTTTATAAACGTGACTGAGTTGTAGTCATCTTTAACTTCATCAAATAAAGTTTGAATGTCCGAATCCGTAGTAATGGTTTTATTGGTTGAATAAGCATCAATAACCTTTTTTCTATATGCTTCTTTAGTTGTGGCGGCCATACCACCATAAGATTCACCGTTTAATGATGCAAGAACTGATAGATTGGCCGTTGAATCTTCTGCATCCATAAGGAATAATATAGTACCATTATACGAATCAAAATTACCTTTTTCGCCATCAGAAGTGTATACATGAACTTCTAATTCGGAATTAAATCCAGGCATCCATAATGTATTATATGGGAAGGATAATCGTATCTTATTTTCTACTAAAGTGTAGTTTACGAAATATGGTTCAGACGGAAATGTTCCATCTAAAAATTTTGTAAGTCTTACTGGCTTCGAAGAGTCATTCTCAATATAGAATACTTCAAAACTTGCAAGATCGCCATCGTATGGAATGTCCATAACGATGGTTTGAACCGAAGTACCTCTCGCGATAACTTCAGATACCACTTGCATATCTACTTGATGGCAATTAGCCTGTACCAATAAGTATTCAGTATTGTTAAGATAAGCCACCTTGCTATATGTGTAAATATGGCTATCGTCACCAAGATCATTGCCGTAAAATTTTGAATCGACATTATACTGGGCTGAATAAGTATAAGAACGTGTAGCAGAATTAAAGAATGCGGAAATCGTAATGGGGTAGTCTAACATGTAAACTAACATATCAACTACACCTTTGGTTTTGTTACTAATGAAAAACATTTTATCTTTTTCATTATCTCCCAATTGAGTTCCGTTATCAATTATATCCGAAGTTTTTATAAGTAAGATAAACTGAGCAGTAGCAGGAGTAACCATAGGTAAATCCAAACGCTGCATTGTCGCCATTTTATATAATGACTTCATATATTTTGCACTACTTGGATAAAACTCCTGTCGAATCGCATTTACTGTCTCGCATGAATCTTCCATTATAGTACCGATTACTTCATTTACATAACCAAATACACCAGTTACGTAAAGATTGGTTTCTTCCATTTCAAGGAAGTTTGGAGCAATATTTTCCAACCACCATTGTTTCATTTCGGCATTATTAATATAATTTACTGCATTTTGAGATGTAGTACTCGATGTCATTTGTTTTTCACCACCTTATTTAAAGAGACTTACTGTCTCTGGAGTTTGTGCCCATAATAAGTAGTAAGCATATCCACCTTTACCAAAGGCAACAAATGGAGGTCCTGCGAGAGGACGTCCTGTAAGAATATTCGGGTCGTAGTGTGGAAGAACGAATCTAGAATCATTAATATCAATGATTTGTTGTGATCTTGCAAATTCCCTTACCAATGGACAATTCATGTTGAAATCCGTAATAATTGCAGGATCAAGTGCATCAAAATGAGAAAATGCAAAGTTGATATCTACTTTATTATCAAGACCGGTTCCGACACCAACGGAGTGACTAAAATTAGAATGATTTACGTTTGTTGGGAAACATCCTGTATATTTAGCCCAATAAAGAATTTCCATACCATCTGGTGCTGTAACGAATTCATAAACACTGCATACGTAATCAAGTTCATCATACATGATGTACTCACGTTTAGGATTATATAATCCACGAGTAACACCATCAATATAGTCTTCCCATATCGTAAATAATTTAGTTACTCTAAGCGCATTATCTTCTCTAAACTGCATCGTGAATTCACCTGACCCAGAATGTGATTCCAAGCCGTGACCAGCATATTTATAGCTATAACCAGTATACAACTGCTTAGTTGAATACTCTCGTATATTTGTATCTGTAAGCTGTAAACTCAAAGTTCTATCAAACAGAAACGGAATAAAATGATGATGACTTGAAAAAGCAGACGTAAGCTGCTTAAGAATAATATTATGGAAACGATTCATATAAATGAACTTACCAGAATACATAATCATAGTTTTTCCATGTACTGTGTTAAGGCCTTCTCGATTACCAGCCAGCATACTGCATTCCTGAGTATCATCTGCAAATATGTATAAATCTGGTCTTGTTATAAACACGTATGTCTTTAACCCAGACATTTCTAGTTCATTATAAACGTTATAATATCGATTAAAATTTTGATAATAATTCTGATATGTTCGTTTAGAACCATCTGCAGCATTTGCATATTCGCCTTTACTTGAGTCACGTTGGTTAGGAAATGAAGTGGTATATAAACCCAAATCCTGACGCATAACTGCATCTTCATAAGGAATTGCAGCACTACCAATATCCAGAATATTTGTAATACCATCTTTGCTGTCAAGTGGTACGATTTCATTATCCTCTAATTTTGAAAATCCCGGTATGGGTACTTTTTCAGTAATAGGTGCCGCAGTAGAACTGGTATATCCGTATGCGGATTTATCATGCGTTCCTCCTGAAAACCAAGGATATTGTGATGCCATACTTAATGCACGTATTTTTCCTTCTTCTGAAAATCGAGATTCAGGTGGCATGTTGGATAATGCAACTGATGAATCATAAATAGGTGCATTTGTATCAAATGGGGCATCCATACCAGTGGGGCGTTTACCAGTAACACTATATGGTGTGGATTTTTCATTTGGGTAAATAGAAGTACCGCCGCCTTCTTGATGATATACATTTTTCCCTTGACCCGATGAAGTAGTCGTGCCTGAAGTTCCTGTATTAAATACAGGAGCTGGAGCTGGTGTAGAAGCTGCCGATTGAGCCGCTTTTTCACCGGATGATGCTGATGAAGGAGTAGAACCCGTGTATATTGGATGAGCTTTCATATATTCTTCATATTTAGCTTTATCCTCTGCATTACTAGGCGGATTGCTCCTACCAGTTTCTGCAGATATTTTTTTGTTAAGGTCTAGCATCGCAGCTACTGTAGCATTCATAGTTCCAATTACACCGGAAAATTCTATTTTTTTCTCTTCAGCCATTATTTTTCATCTCCTTTCATTATGAAAGTATACGAATTATTGAGCTGTTCGAATACGTTATTTCCAACAACATGTCACCAATTGAAATATATATAATATTTGTGTAAGAAGTGAATACCATTCACTTATCCCAATAGAGAAAGGCAGGGTAGGTTTCATTCTTTAAAAGCTACAATACTTATTAATAAAAACTCGGAAGGAGAAAATCAAAAATGAAATTTACATTGAATTCAATAACGGACAGAGTTAAAGCACTCTTTAAAATGCTTAAAGGTCTTAAGATAACAAAAGCGATCGCCAAAGCAGTTAGCTGGGTAAAGGCAAACGGCATAGCAGCGGCAAAGGCTATATTCAAGTATTTAAGCGAACACGGTATAAGCGGCTTTGCAGGTTTCATTTCCGCAGCTCTTGGCATTACAGCAGCTATAAAGCTGGTTAAGAAGGGTGTCAAGAAATGGAAAGAGAGAAAGTCTTCGAAGAAAGAGAAAGATTCTAAGAAGTCTATCACGAAGGCATCAGCAGAAGAAAAGACTAAGAAGTCAAAGAAAGCAAAGAAGTCTTCAAAGAAGATCAAAGAGAAGTTTAAGAAAAAGGTCGAGAAAGAAGTCAAAGAAAGCGATGATTACGATGTAACATTCGCTAAGCTTAGGGACAAATTCTCCGATGTTTCTAAGAAATCTTCAAAAGACAAAAAGATCATTGCGGATTACATCCAGCCTGAAGCCGACGATCCGGCGGTAATGGATCTTCTTGAGGAAATGAAATCGGAAGGCATCCCTAAAAGGATAGGATTCTGGTTAATTTATCGCGACAGGTTATCGCAGTTAGGTTTTACGCCTAATGAAATGCGAAATTACGCGACGAATAATACCCCCGGCAAGGCAATCAGCATTAATACGTTTAATAAAATCGAAGATCTTATTCATGCTGAAGAATTAGTTCATGACGATCCTGAAGCGGGATCTTATCGCAACTTGGATCTTTGCGAAAAGATTGCTACATGGATCGAGAGAGAAAAATTCATTTCTCAGATTTCAGAACAGCAGTATGCTCCTAGAAGAATGGCGGCATTCCCAAATTAACAGCGGCTTATCCTGGTTATCCACCATACATGATGGCACCCCCACCTATACCTACAGGGGTGCCATCTGATAAGGGTAAGTCCGAAGAAACAAAGGTGGATAAAAAACCAAAAAAGAAAAAGAAGAAGGATAAAAAATCTAAGCTTGAAAAACGTATGGAAGATATAATGGCATTTAACAGTAATCCACAACGTGTACAAACTGATGATTCATATCCCTTAAAATCTTTTATCGAAAATCGACGTCAAGAATTGGCTGTTGAAGCCATGGATGAAGTCGATAAAGAAATATTTGGAGTTCCCGAGGATTATCAAATAAATCAGCCAGAAGATAATGATTTTGAGCGTGAATTGAAAGCCCCCGTTGATGAAATTCCAAGTATCGAAGATTGGAAACCTGGTGATAAACTCATGTATAAAGGTTTCGAATTAGACGAAATTGAAGCAGACTTTATAATGTCCAATAAAATGGAAAATGCTAAAGTTCTTCATCCAATATATGCAGATGTATTGGAGGGAGATAAGATTATCTATGGATATAAATTTTTAGAAAAGTATCCAATTCTCCATCATATAACAGATGAAGAAACTGTAAAGTATTTCCTTCATGGGGCAAGTAAAAAGGCTGGTTTAATTGAAGATGAACTAACTCTCGAACAAGAGTTACAATGCGCGAATGACAATAACATCGTGCTGCATTTAAGCGGTGCTGATATCTCATATGAGCGTTATGGTTATGATTATGCTAACGATTTCCCAGCATTATCATTAGCCGAACTCGTCATGGCTGAATATAACATTGGTCTGATAGAGCGTCCGAGAGGCATAAAAGTTGCAGAAAAAATAACCGATAAAATGGATCTTTTCTGTAAATTTAAACCGTCACTAACGGATGATGAGCAGAAACGAGTTATCGGTATGGCGTATTACACAAGAGAAAAGAGCAATATTGATACTATAAAAGTAAAGTATAATAATCGCTTAATGAACTTGTGGTTATCTAAATTTGATGAGGAAGAATCTACTTACGCAAATGATTATGCTCTTAACTATATCTATGAGCAATATTGGATAAATGCTAAGTATAAAGATTTTATTAATTCTTCTGAGGCAGAGATCTTTGAAATAAAGAGAGATAACAATGTAACTTGATGATAATATAAATCAACTATTTATATAAACTTGGTTTGTGAAGTTACAAGGCATCACCCATATTTGGGTGATGCTTTTTTTCTTTCATGTTTTTACGTGCAGTGGAACATTGCTATAAAATCATATTTTATAAGAAAGGAGATTACTGGTTATGGAAGAAATTTTATCGGCAGTTAATTCAGTCGTAAATCAGGTAAGAGTTTCTACTAAAAATAATGGTAGAAAATCACTTTCCAGATTAACCAAGGACTCAATCTTGCAGTATCCCTTACTGTTCAGCGCAGATGTTCCTAGGGATATGATGATAGATATTACACGTGGAATGGAAAAGCAGATTGCTTCATCACTTATCATATATTTATCAACCAATAATTTGGTTGACGTTGATGAATATGAGCAACCTTCTGATTACATTCATACGTTTAATAACACGAGTGCATTACCTAAAAATCTTGATGGCCTGCTTAGCATTACCGACGTTATTACAGGTCAAGAAGCTCCAGCGGGACTTGGCTTTACAGGTGTCATAGAATCGGCAGTTGCTAAATCTGCAGATACGCAATCACCTTTTTCTAAAGATACTATTCTCGAATGCTGGGATATGACTTCCGAGCTCATCAATAAAGGTTCAATTAACGATCTTTATAAAGGTTTTGAGGTTACAAAAAGAAATGTTGCACATGCTTTAGAAGCATCAAATCCGAAACCATCAGGTAAAAAAGGTTGGAAAGAAAAATATGAGCATGAAAAAGAGAAGCATGAGAAAGCTTCGAAGTTGATAAATGACCTTAAAAAGGAAAATCAGGATCTTAAAAGCCCTCTTACAGAGGATGACGTATTTAAAGCTGAGAAAGCTTTTAACCGATTTGGCTCAGGTGGTAGCATGAGAAGCGGTTCGTGGAATTATAAAAATCCCCCGACTCGTGCGGTTATCACGAAGGATAAGAGTGGTAAAACCAGTGCTTATATCGAAGGTATCGAAAGACCAAAAACGGATATTCCGAAATATTCTACGGTTGAAGATAAAAAGATGTGGATGCTCGAACCTACAATGATCAATTGCGATCTCATACTGCATAAAGCTATGGGCTCCAACTCATTTAACACTGTTGTATCACTTGCATTCGGTGTTAAGTGTATGGATAGAATAATACCTTCACATATCATGGTTGATAACATCTGCGATGGTATAAAATCTCGTGGTATGTTTAAATTTATTCAGTGGTCGCGCGGCGAAATAAAATTCATCCGAGATATAGTTCTCGGTATGAAAAGAGCGAAGAAAGACGCGGCAATGAGAAATTCGGCTTCTGATGTGTTTGCATCACTTCGACGCATGCAGAGAAAGAATGCAATAAATGCTTTATTAAGTAATGGTAAGAGTGGTGTACCTCCTACAACAACCATCATCATTACAGATTCAGAGGCTGAGCAGATTAAGCAGATAACTGGTGTTGACTTAAGAACAAATCAGGCGGGAGCAAGATTCATTTATGATAATTTCCTGCTCGCATTTGGTATTCTCGATGTAGAAAATGAAATGCTTTCCATCATGTATGACGCGTACACAGATTATTCTTTGGTATCTATCCGTGCTCTTAAGAGGAATAATAAAGACGATAGTTCAATCAAAGATTTTAAAGAGATGGCAAGATTATTCGGAAGAATATAATAGGAGGTGAAAAATAAATGTTTGAAGTTCCTGAATGCTTAATTGCATTTACAAATGATTTGATACAGGCTCAGGATGAAGGAAAGAATAGCTATGCTAAAATAGTAAAAGAATCCTTTAGGCTTACTATGGATCCTAAAGCTGGAGTAAGTATTAATCCAGCATTTAGTGTAAAGGATAAAATTATAGAGATTACTTATAATGATATTCTTGCCAATTACAAGCAATCATATCCTGAGATTGATAAGACTAAGGGCGATATCACAAAATATCGTTACTATAAACAAATAGTGTTATCAATTGATACACTTAGGAGATTTTATAATTATAAATATCCTGAAAAAATGGCAACGTTAATAGCTCTTCACGAAATGATTATTCAAGAAAGACCAAACTTTGAGCATGGATACAGATATGACATCACGATCATGAAAGCAATTTATACTGCTCTTGTACTTACATTACTTCAGCTCGAATCAATATGTATTCTTGAATATACGCGAGAAATAGCTGGAACACGTGTCGTGAAGAGAGCAGAGTTGCGTACGGTTGTTAATGCAAGGAGAATTGTTAAGCTCTATCGTGATGGTCAGTGGTCTCTTGTAATGGCAGAATTCAAGAAGAGATCCAGTCATCTCACAGGTGGCGAAATTATTTTCGGAGCTGTAGTTTGGGGCAGTGTTGCTATTATAGCTCTCAGTGGTATTCTCGCTATTGTGCGTGAAATGATTTATCAGTTCTATCGTACATCATATGAGATTAATGATAGCTTAAAGGTTTCTTCGGAATTCCTTAAGGAAGCCATGAAAGAAGATAAAGCTGGATCGACTGCTTATAAAAGAGAGGCCGCTTTAAATAAAGCTTTCATTGGTTTAAGTGATTTTATAGAAACCAAAATTCTTAAAGAAGATCGTGAAGCTTCAAAAGCACTCACTGAAAGTAACAAGAAGAATTATTCAAAGAAACAGATTACAGAGCAACCTAAAATGATACAGGATAATCAGGCAGCTGCCTCAGACGAAGATGTATCTAGCTCTAATAGTAGTTCTGTTATGCTTTACTAAAAATAAATATGGAATACGCACAAAAAGCGTATTCCATATTTTATTAGAATTTTTTATTATGCTCCCAATATGAATCTTTAAGTCTTTCCTGAGTATAAACCAATTTATCTTCAACTGGTTGCCATGCGGGTTTTTTAAGTATACGAACCATATCGCCTTTATCGCCTTTCATAGCTAAGAAACCGGTTATCCACGGGTACCCATCATTCTGACTGTCTAACTTCCACACGCTGAAGTTCTTAGGATAGCCGTCTTCGTCTGTTTCAAAATATTCAAAGACATTCGGGAAATGTCCTGTTATCCACGGGTACCCCTCGTTCTGATCGTCAATCTTCCACACGCTGGAGTTATTAGGATAGCCGTCTTCGTCTGTTTCAAAATATTCAAATGCTTGTTGCAACTCTCCGGGCCAAGGATATTCTTCGTTATATATATTATTTATCCTCCATACAAGCTTATTTTTGGCTATGCCATGTTCATCGGTATCAAAGTATTCAAACCCGCTCGGGATAACATCTTTTATATATGCATATCCGTTATTTTCTTCTCCCGTTGTCCATACATCCGCCGACCAACCCATTATTCCCGTCAGCCAATTTATATCTTTAAGCTGCTGTGTCTGCGCCTGTGTTGCGGAAGGGAAAATATCTGTTAT
>Ga0247609_10007843_pt1 | contig 10114 bp, 7 predicted proteins | sample 172DNAGHGlowgp2_FD_193487 | JGI IMG/M metagenome (GOLD analysis project Ga0247609, IMG submission 193487) | Sheep rumen microbial communities from Palmerston North, Manawatu-Wanganui, New Zealand - 1728 DNA GHGlow gp2 | ecosystem: Host-associated > Mammals > Digestive system > Stomach > Rumen ...
GAATTCCAGACACTACTCAACGAAGACGAGCGCCAACGCTTCTGGAACCTCTACAACGACTACTTCTATCGCCGCAATAATCATTTCTGGTATCAGGAGGCAATGAAGAAACTGCCGCGACTGACGCAGGCCACACGGATGCTCTGCTGTGCCGAGGATTTGGGCATGGTGCCCGACTGCGTGCCCTGGGTGATGAACGAGCTGCGCATCCTCTCGCTCGAGATTCAGTCGATGCCGAAAGACCCCTCAGTAGAGTTCGGTCACCTGAGCCGCAACCCCTACCGCTCCGTCTGCACCATCTCGACCCACGATATGGCCACCTTGCGCCAATGGTGGGACGAAGACCGGGAACGCACGCAGAAATACTACAACACCATGCTCTACCGCTCAGGCGAGGCGCCTCATCCGCTGCCCGGCTGGCTGGCCAAAGACATCGTGAGCCGTCACCTCATGTCGCCCTCCATGCTCTGTCTCCTCTCCCTACAGGATTGGCTCAGCATCAACGAGCAGCTGCGCCTGCCCGACCAGAACGCCGAGCGCATCAACATCCCAGCCAACCCGCGTCACTACTGGCGCTACCGCATGCACCTCACTATTGAGCAGCTCCTTGCTGCCGACGGCTTCAACGCAGAGCTGCAGGAGCTCGTCACCAACAGTGGACGCAAGTAGGAACAACAACGACAGCGATTGCCCAATCCTCACGGTTGGGCAATCGCTGTATATTCCGGTGTTGCGCGACCAGACCCTTACTTCACCATTACCTTGCGGCCGCCAATAATGTAAAGGCCTGGCTTCAGACTTTCCTTTGACAACCGTCGGCCACTAAGGTCGTAGCAGCTCTTTGTTTCTTGTAAACGGTCAATATCCTTGATGCCGGTCTCATAGAACTCCTTAGCCTGAAGCGTGGCCATACCCAGCACGAAGTCGGCATTCTTCACGGCATCGGTGTAGATGGTGAAGACATAATCGCCCGTCTCAGGAATATCAAACTCGAATGTCTGTCCTTTGCCGTTAGAGAACTTATTGGCTGTGTTGCCGCCGATGTTGACGGTAGGCGTGAAGACTTCGGAGGCCACCTCCTCGCCGTTGAGGTTCTCAATGGTGTAGATGGCTGAGGTAAATTCCGGCTGGTCCCAGTTGCACAGCCTGCTCTTGATGACATAATGCCCGGCGTGCAAGGTCATAGATGAACGGCCGGTCTTGTCGCCAAACTTTGCCCAGGCGCTTTTCTCCTTTCCTCCGGGATTCTGCACCAGGAGTCCGTATTCAAAGCCTCGCTGCGAGTTGGTGAAATGCAGGATGCGGCACCCGGAGGTGTAGGGGAGGCCGCCGCCTATACGTTTCAGCCTGCCGTTGCTTACATACCAGTTCTGCGGCACGACGTCCTCGGACGTGAAAGTCTGAACCAGGCTGTAGCTGGTTTTCGTCCTGATGCAGTTCACCATACATGTACTTTCTCCCGTCTTGCCATTGCTGTCCGTCACTACTACGCGCAGCTCATGTTTGCCGGCTTTCGGGGCTCTCAGCGTTGTTGCGTAAGGGCGGGCCGTCAGCGTTTCTATCAGTGTGTTGCCGTCATAGAACTCCACCTTCTCGACTTGGCCGACGGTGGCAGTAGCACTGGCTTTAATGTCGATGTCGGGGAATGTAGCTTCCGTCTCTGGTGTCATGTAGAGATAGGTGGTCTCGCCTTCCGGCTGGAGGAATCTTGCCTTGGGCTGGTTCAGGGAGAAGCGCTTGCAGAAGTTCCAGATGAGGTGGCGGTTGTGATCCATAGGCCAGTGTCCGCCGTTGTTATAAGAGTAAAGCCACACCTCGCCGCCGTTGGGGCCGCCCGTCCATTTCTCCAAATCGCCGTCGAACCAGCTGGAGCCGATGGGCTTATAGCCGATGGTCTTCGAGTATCTGGTGTGATGGTCGTGCAAGGCATAGCTCTCGATGTAGCCGTGAATGTTATATTGCTCGTAGCCGAATGTCTCGTCACCGTAGGCGATGACCTCCAGCAGGTTGACAGGCTTCTTGCAGTTGTTCCAGGGTTCCTCCGAGAACTGTATGCCGCTCGTGGGGGCAAAGGCCGCAATCTTGTTCTGCATATTGCCAATGCAATGATGGATGAGCATCGACCCCATTGAGAAGCCCGACCAGTAAACGCGGTCTTTGTCGATGTCATAACGGCTGGCCATCTCGTCGATGGTCTTGATGACGAAGTTCTGGTCCTTCGTGCCGCCGGTATCCCAAGTGTTGCCGTCGCTGCGCAAGTAAGTAATGACAAACTTGGCCGTGTCTATCATTTCGTACATCTTGTCCGACCCGTACTGGTATTCCGGGTCTTGGTTCATGCCGTGAGTGACAATGAACAGCGGCGACTTGGGCGGCAGCGAGTTAGGAGTGAACACCACCATGTTTCTCTGCTGGCCATTCACGTTGATGTTAATCGACTGCTTCTTGTATGCAGAAGCCTGAAAGGCTATGATAAGAAGAAGGAAAAAAGAGATTGCCGAACGTTTCATGATACTGTAATGTTTCTTTGAAGACTGCAAAGTTACAACAGTCTTCTGAGAAAACAACCAAATATTATCTCAAATATTTCATATAATGTTGCAAACAAAGAAAAGGCAATGTTTTGCCGCAAACTCCATCTATTATTTGAAGGCCATTTAGAGCGATAATGCCAGAAAGCTTCAAAACATCGGTAACATCGAGGGTTACTAACAGTAACCACGTGGGTTACTGACTGTAACCACGCGGGTTACTGTCAGTAACCCGCGTGGTTACAAAAATGGCATCAAACCCTAAGAACACGATGTCAAAGACCGTGAATGTGATATCATAAAAATAAAAATGTGGGCATCCTGCGCTTAGCAAAATGCCCACAAATTAGAAAAAACAATCTGTTTTAGAAGTCGTCGTCGCGCTGATCCTTGCCCTTTGCATAGTAGGTCTTCTCATTGCTGTAGAAGAACCAGCCGTTATTCTTGGTACTACGCACCTTCACAACATGTGGCACGGGATCCTCAAAAGAGATGTCGGCCTTCGTGGCGCCACTGATGTTCGGCATCAGCAGGAAATTACAGATCGTTGCATTGGACTGTGCGGAATACTCAGTGGGAGCAACGTTGCTCCATGCCACGCGCACTTTGTACGGACCGTTGTCATAGCCATAGCCTTTGCCGTTGGGCTTGTACTGGTTGGCGGGTGTAGCGCCATCGAAGAACTGGAAGAGCTGATAGTGCTCGTAGAAGCCATTGGCATCCCTATTGAAATGGCCGATGCAGACATTCTGGAAGCTCTGGTTGGAGATGCCGTAAGTATTGAGAGACTTGTACTGAGCACCATAGAGGTAGTCAATCATGTCGCGACAGTCCTGGCTGCAGTCGAGCAGGCGCGGCCAAACCAGATACATGACAGCGGCGATGAACATGGGGTTCTGCGCAGCGGCCACACGGCTGCCATCGGCATTCTCCATGAGGGTTTTCAGCTCAGCGACGTTGCGGGGCAGACGATTAAAGGTAAACTCTGACACTTTGTACTTCTTTCCGTCGCCAACAAAGGTGATTTCGTGCGTAGCAGTAGAGTCAATGAGCGACACCTTCTCCACGGGAATGGAATAAGCGGTGATGCTCTTGATGCGGTCTACCTGATAGGGATACTTTGCCACCTCAGCGCGGCCCTGCGAAGTGTTGTACTGAGCCGTACGTTCATTGTGCAGATAGAAGGCCGAAGTCTCAGTGGGGCTGTTGGTAGTGCTGCGGAAACCCATAGGCATGGCCGTGCCAGTCTTTCCGCTGTTGTCGCGCGGGCTGTTGGTTCCCACGGTGACGATGTTGCCGCCAGCCTGGAAGTCGAGATACTGGTGCTCGGGGTTGCAGTAGGTATAGTCGTCCTTCATGCCGGAGGCTACACTGGTGCCGCCACCAGAACCGTCGCTGACGATGGGCATGGTGAATTCTACGCGAAAATACTGCTGGGCTGTCTGTGCGAAGCCGGTCATGGCAAAGGCTGCCATAGCAATTGTAGTAAATATTTTTTTCATAGCTATAATTTTTTTTACTTTTTAACTTGTTAACATTTTACTTTTTAGTGAACTTTAGGGCCTTGTTGCCTACGCGCACCACATAGACGCCGGCAGGCATGTGACCAACGTAGATGGTCGTATTGCCGCCGTTGACGACAGCCTCAGCCTGAATCTTGCCATCCATTGAGTAGACCTGTGCAATGGTGGCGTCGCCACAGCCCGACAGGCTCATCTGCTCGCGAATGGGGGTCATCAGCTGAAGTTTCTCCACACTGGGGGCTGCGATGATGGGGTCATCGATGCCGCTGATTGCTTCCTTGACTTCGTCTTCGCTGCCACGAATGAAGAAGATTGACGAAACGTCGCTTTCCATGCCTGTCTTGGTCAGCACGTCGAACTTGCTGCTGTTCTCCTTGGCCAGCAGGCTGACGACGTTCACCGTCTTGAAGTACTTTCCCGTACTGGTCAGCAGCCACGAGGTCTTCATCAGGTCGATGTACGGCTGTCCGTCGCTCTCGGTCTTGTAGAGGCTGAAGTCGATCATCTCCTCGTGCTTCTCAAAGCTGATGCTTTCTACGCCGGCTTCACCCTCGCCGTCCTTCAATACGATTTCGAAAGTGCTGGCGCCGTCGGCAATAACCATCATGCTAACGCGGACTACGGGGAAATAGTTGCCCGTATTCGTTTTAACACACATGACGTTTTTCTTCGAGGCAGCAGCAAAAGCATCGGCAGAGCAGCCCAGTCCTGCAGCCACCATAGCTGCGAGGACTAATGTCTTCCAACGTTGTTTAACTGTTCTCATGTTTTGTTGTTTTTAAATGAATAAATGGGTTGTAATAAATTAATGTATATGTTTATTTGTTACCATCAGGCACACGACGTGACCGGTCTTTGCCAGCCCAATCCCTGCTATGGCCCAGAGCGGACTCCATTCTTAGGAGCATGTCCAAATGTTCTTTGGCATGGTTTGTAGCCACTTCCTGATAGTTTGTCTTATCCATTTCCTACATTCTCAACTGCAAAAATACGACAAAATGGACACAAATGCGTTATCATTTCGCGAAGAAAACTTATCATTTCGCTAAAATGCTAACAAATAAATCTCAAAAGAAAAGGCTGAAGCAACGCGAAGCATTACTTCTTTTCCAAATACTGCGTAGGGGTGATGCCAAAGGTCTTCTTGAAGGCTCGTGAAAAATTGGGGGTGTCGTTATAGGCACAAAGCTGTGCTACCTCGTTGATATTCAGCTCAGGACGGTTGTCGAGCAGATAGCGGGCACGGCGCATACGAATCATGGCTATGAAGTTCTGCGGCGTCTCTCCCACCACAACCGACAGCCTCTGGCGGAACTGGAAGAGGCTCATATTCATACTGCTGGCCACAGAATCAGCATCAACATGGCCTTTCAGGATATGTTCGTTGATAGATTCCACCGTTTTCTCCAAAAATGCTCGGTCTGCAGGACTCAGGCCATCGGGCAGGGCATTGTCCTTGCCAGTGGCCAAAGCATTGTCATAGTGTACGCTCAGCTGGCGATACTGCTGGCGCAGTTCCTCAATGTTAGCACTCAGCTGCTGGTTGATCTCCGACTGCCGACGCTGCCGGCGCCGCATCATCCACCACACCAAAGCGGAGAGCAGCAGCAACACCACGGCAATAATGGTGCCCAGCACGATGGCATTGCGCTTGGCATTGCGCTCGGCTGCGTTCTGCTGCTGCAGCCATTCATTGCCGAACTCGGCATTATAGCGCGCTAGACTTTCAGCCGAAGCGCTGTTGTAAAGCGAATCCTTCAGCTCGTTGAAGCGTTCAAGTTCTATTTTTGCACTGTCTGGATGACTCATCCACAAGCTCTCGTAGAGACCTTTGCGCGAGCGCATCTCATTGGCACGGTCACCGATGGCGACAAAGGCTTCTGCCGCCTCACGATAGTAAGGAACGGCCTCCTGCTCCCGTAGCTGGCAGACCAGGGCCATACCCATCTTGTTGCAGCTGATGCCCAGCGACTGGCGGTCGCCAATGCTACGGAAATAGGGGACAGCAAGCCGGAGCGCCTGTTCCGCCTCACTAAATTGGTGCAGCCCGATTAGCGCTGAAGCCTTCTGCGACAGCCTGACCATGCTCTTGTACTCACGCCCAAGACGGTAATCTATGTCATAGGCTTGCTCGGCATAGGCCAACGCCTTCTGGTCGTCACCCGTAGCGTGGTAGACTTCCGAGGCCATACCCAGCAGCACGCTCTTGCGCTCATCGCTCACTTTTGGCAACATTTCCAAGCCTTTCTGCACATATTTTACTGCCTCCTGCGGTTGGTTAGCAGCAATAAAAATAGAGGTCAGGACATTCAGGCTTGCAGAGATACGCTCCGTATCGCCGCTCTGTTCATCCAGCCGATAGCACTGCAGAATATAGCCGATGGCTTCCTCATAGTCACCCAGCCTCAAATTAGCAATGGCCAGGATGTTCAGACAGTCGGACTCGCCTATGCGGTCATTGCCTTTTCTAAAGAGAGGCAATGCCTTCTTTCCAAATAGCTCAGCCTGCTCATACTGCTGCTGGTCGTAGAAATATTCAGCCGCCCAGTACCACACCTGCTCACGAAGGGTGTCGGCTGGTGTAGTATCATTGAAGCGTATAGGGTCGTCGATGACTTTCTGGGCCAGCAACTCCTCAAAAAACCGGTTGGCCAGCCTGGTCATCGCGGCTTTCTCCTCTGTCTGTCCGAACTGTTCCAATAGTGGTTCTACGGCAGCTCTTAACTGAAGCGCCGACAGCAGAACGACTATGATAATGAACAACCTTCTCATGCCTTTACACTTTATTTGCGTGCAAAATTAGTCATTTTTAATGAAACATTATACTTTTTGTCCGATTTTGTGTTCTGTTTTGAGAATAAAGTAGCAAAAATTGGACAGAAAAGAAAAAATATGCGTAACTTTGCAACCCACAAACGCAACATATCATCCTATAGTAAAGCCACATGAAACTCTGGGAGAAAGACTTTGAAATCAACAGCGAGATAGAGCGTTTCACCGTAGGTCGCGACCGCGAGATGGACCTTTACCTCGCCCCCTACGACGTATTGGGCTCTATGGCCCACATCACCATGCTTGAAAGCATCGGCCTCATAGGCAAGGACGAGCTGCCCGTGCTCTTGAGTGAACTGCGCGCCATCTACGAGCAGGCCATGAAGGGCGAGTTCGTCATCGAGGAAGGCATCGAGGATGTTCATTCGCAGGTAGAGCTGATGCTGACCAAGAAGCTTGGCGACATGGGCAAGAAGATTCATTCGGGCCGCTCGCGCAACGACCAGGTGCTGGTCGACCTGAAGCTTTTCACGCGCGCAAAAATAAAAGAGGTGGCTGAAAGCACGAAGGAACTGTTCGACGAGCTCATCCAGAAGAGCAACCAGTACAAGGACGTGCTGATGCCTGGCTACACCCATTTGCAGGTGGCCATGCCCAGCAGCTTCGGCCTGTGGTTCGGTGCCTATGCTGAGTCGCTGACCGACGACATGCTCTTCCTCTTAGCCGCCTACCGCACTGCCAACCGCAACCCGCTGGGCTCGGCAGCGGGCTATGGGTCCTCCTTTCCCCTGAACCGTCAGATGACCACCGACCTGCTGGGCTTCGACACGATGGACTACAACGTGGTGTATGCTCAGATGGGGCGCGGCAAGATGGAGGTCGGCGTGGCTTTCGCCATCGCCTCCATCGCGGGCACACTGGCCAAGCTCGCTTTCGACGCCTGCCTGTTCAACTCGCAGAATTTCAGCTTTGTAAAACTTCCCAAGGAGTGCACCACCGGCTCGAGCATCATGCCGCACAAGAAAAACCCCGACGTCTTTGAGCTGATACGCGCCAAGAGCAACAAGCTGCAGGCACTGCCGCAGCAAATCACACTCATCAAGAACAACCTGCCCGTAGGCTATTTCCGCGACCTGCAGATCATCAAGGAGGTCTTCCTGCCTGCCTTCGACGAACTGCTCGACTGCCTGCACATGACGGCCTACATTATAAATAAGATAGAGGTGAATGAGCATATCCTCGACGACCCGCGCTACGACCCGATGTTCTCCGTCGAGGAGGTCAACCGCTTAGCCACCGAGGGGATGCCTTTCCGCGATGCCTACAAGAAAGTGGGTCTCGACATCGAGGCAGGACGCTTCACTCCCGACAAGAATATCCGCCACACCCACGAAGGCAGCATCGGCAACCTCTGCAACGACCGCATTGAGGCGCTGATGGCCAGCCACATGCAGCAGTTTGGCTTCGACCGCGTAGAGAAAGCAGAACAAGCACTACTACATGTATAAATACCTGACAGTCTTTCTGCTGCTGTTCACACTGGCTGCGTGCAACGAGGCCGACAACATGTACTCGTCTGCCTACTGCCGCTTCACGTTCAACACCACGATTTATCCCAGCAGCGCGCTGACGAGGAGCGTGGCTTCGGGCGGCGGCGACTTCTGCATCGTCAAGGCTGTCTACAAGAACGGCGTGCCGCACCTGCTGCTCACGCCCAACCGCGGCACCTATGCCGCCACCGACCTCGACCTCACGATGAACACGGCCATCAGCGGCGAGCGCATCAGCTATGCCTCAATGGGCTACCGCCAGGGCCTCGTCATCGGACGCTCCATTTACGGACAGCTGCGCTGCTACGACCTCACTTGTCCCAATTGCGACAACATTCCAGAGCTACAATGGAGCAAACAGAACGCCACCGATTTGCAGTGCACAAAATGCCAGCGCACCTACAACATCGACGGCGAATACGGCTATGTGAAAGAAGGCGATCAAGGCCACGCCCTGACACAGTATCGCAACGTGAGATACACGCCCGACAACGGTCTGCTCATTGTCAGCAATCCCTGAAACAGCCATGGACGGCACAGACGAGGACAGGCAGTGGCACTGGCAGGAGCCGGGCACGGCGTGGAGGGGCGTCGGGGTGTATCATGTCACGCTGACGGTGCCGTCGCGCGAGGCAGTGCTCGGCACGCTGGTCATTCCCCGGAATGACCCCTCGTTAGCAACGGTGGAGCGCACGCCCTTAGGCAATGCCGTCGTTGACGAGCTGTATGTAATGTGCAGGCACTATCCCGACATCCGTATTCTACAGTTTTGCCTGATGCCGGACCACCTGCATGCTGTCATTCAGGTGACCAGGGTCATGGCGACGAGCATCCGCAGTGTGATTCGCGGCTACTGGCAGGGCGTGAAGAAGCACGGCCGCGCCTACACTTTGTCCATTGCCCCCGTATTGAATTCGGGGACAACAGCCGAAGGGCGCTACCCCTTCCCAGTCTTCACCGAGCGGCCGTTCATCCGGCCGCTGTCACGCCGCGGACAGCTGAGCACCATGATTCGCTATGTCCAGATGAACCCGCAGCGCCTGGCCACCAAGCGCCTCATGCCGGGCTTCTTCAGGGTGCAGCGCGACATCGTGGTGAACGGGCGGAGCTATGACGGCGTGGGCAACGTGGCACTGCTGCATGCCGGCAGCTACATGCCGGTGCATGTGCGGCGCACCATGGTGGAGGCTGCCGAACACGGCGACAACAAAGCCCTGCGCGACTACATGAACGGCTGCGTGCTGGCGGCACGAGGCGGAAGCGTGATGGTGTCGCCGTTCATCTCTGCCGATGAGAAAAGGGTGATGAATGTCCTCCTGAAAGAGCGATGGCCCTTCATCGTCCTTGCCGACAATGGCTTCCGCAATTACTATAAGCCTACCGACATCCTGTTCGACGCCTGTGCCGCAGGACGGGTGCTCATTCTCAGTCCCTGGCCCTACGATGCCGGCAAGCGGCACATCAGCCGTGCCGACTGCGTGGCACTGAACACCATGGCAGAAGAGATTTCGGCCTGCTTGACGGGAAAGGAATGAAAAGACGGTGGGGCTGGGCAACAGACTCTCTTATCTGGCAACCCACACCTTATGCGAGTGACTGCCTCGCGTGGTGATGCACCCGACCTTGTCTGTCTCTCGAAATAAAGAAAATTGAGTTTGAATTAAAAATATTCGCATTTCCGCTTTACATTTTCTTCGTCTGAACTGTATTATAAGTGTATGACACGAAAAGATGTTGA
>Ga0247609_10007844_pt1 | contig 10114 bp, 7 predicted proteins | sample 172DNAGHGlowgp2_FD_193487 | JGI IMG/M metagenome (GOLD analysis project Ga0247609, IMG submission 193487) | Sheep rumen microbial communities from Palmerston North, Manawatu-Wanganui, New Zealand - 1728 DNA GHGlow gp2 | ecosystem: Host-associated > Mammals > Digestive system > Stomach > Rumen ...
ACGAGACTCTCGTTGCAGCTCTCGAGCGGCTCAGTGAGATACGCAGAAAAATGCCAAAGCCATAACTATACAGGCAGGTTTGAAGGGTGTTCCCCTTTGACCTGCCTTTTGTTTTTTACTCAGCGGCTCACGAAACCGCTGAGACGAAAGAATGGTATAAAAGTGTTGTTTTTTGGAGCAAAAATGTATTGTTTTGACGCCCCTGTCATTATATAATGGTCTCAGAGTCAAGCGGACGAACGTGATCCGGAAATGATCGAAGGGGTGATCTCAAATGAAAAAGGCATTGTCAATTATGATGTCTGCGGCACTTGCATTCGGAGCTGTTCCATTTGTTCAGATGAGTGCGGACGCGGCAGATGACCAGTACGAATTTGAAAAAGGAAGGATAACGAGCAGCGGCGAAAATGCAGCAGTTATCGAGAATGTAAAGGGCGCGAGCGGCGGAAAGGCTGTCGACCTCAAGGACGGCGGAAACACTGCGACCGTGACTGTGAATGCCGCCGAGGCAGGTGCGCACAGGATAACTCTCCGCTACAGTCAGCCATATGACAAGGACGGCAAATATCAGAACGTCCTCGTCAACGGCAGGAGCGCAGGCGAGATATTCTGCGAATACACAGGCGACGGCGAATTCAGGACCGTAAGCGTGAATGCAGACCTGAAACAGGGCAGCAACGATATAACCGTAGAGGCTTCGTGGGGCTGGACTTATATGGACGCACTTATCATCGAAAAGGGCAATTTTACGAATTATTCAGGCGGCGGAAAGCTCTCTAACCCGAAGGCTTCCGCACAGACACAGTCGCTGTACAACTTCCTCTGCGACACCTACGGGAACCACGTTATCTCAGGTCAGCAGGAATCGACATGGATGGGCAGCGAGAACTATGAGTTCGATATAATCAGGAACGCAAGCGGAAAATATCCTGCTCTGCGTGGACTTGACTATATGGGCGACGATTTTGCCGGCTGCAACCGCCGCGCTATCTCGTGGTACAAGCAGGGCGGCATCGTTACGATATGCTGGCACTGCGGCAGCGATTTCAGGGGCAGCCACACAGAATCTATGAATACCGACCTCAACTGGAACGCCGCTCTGACAGAGGGCACAGCTGAGTATCAGGCTCTTATCGCCGGAATGGACAAGGGCGCAAAGGCGCTTCAGGAGCTGCAAAAGGCAGGAGTTCCGGTCATCTGGCGTCCCTTCCACGAATTCGACGGAAAGTGGTTCTGGTGGGGCAAGGGCGGTGCCGACAATTTCAAGAAGCTGTGGCAGATAATGTACGACCGCTACACGAACTACTGGGGACTCGATAACCTTATCTGGAGCCTCGGGTACTGCGGCGATGTGAATCCCGGCTGGTATCCCGGCGATCAGTACGTTGACATTATCGGTGCAGACACATACGTCAATCATACAGAGTCGCTCGCAGCGATGTATAACAAGACCGCTCAGGTAGCCAAAAAGCCGGTTTGTCTTCACGAGAACGGACCTATCCCCGATCCCGAAAAGATGAAGGCGGACGGCGCAAAATGGCTGTGGTTCATGACGTGGCATACTTCGTTCATCGACAGCAATCAGTTCAACACAGCTTCATATCTCAAGCGCGTCTACAACAGCGACTATATGCTCACCCTCGATGAGCTCCCCGATATTTACCACTACGGCAGCTCCGCTTCCTACAGCGACAGCGAGCCTGTGTTCGATATTGCCGCTCCCGAAGCAGTAAGAGGCGATGTGAACGGCGACGGAGAATTCAGCGTTGCCGACCTCACACTTATGGAGAAATGGCTGCTCGGAGCGCGCGGCACAGAGCTTGCAAGCTGGAGAGCCGGCGACCTCTGCGAGGACGGCAGACTTGATATGTTCGACCTCATAATTATGAGACAGGAGCTCATCTCCGCTGCCGGAAGCACTGTCAGCGTGCCCGATGAGCCGAAGCAGCCTGAGACTCCGAAGCAGAGCTACAGCTACGACCCTGCAAAGAAGTATACCGAGTATCAGGCAAGCTACAAAAATGCGATACCTCAGGCAGGTAAAGTCGTGAAGGAGACCTACAACGGCGTAAACGGTACAAATACGCTGAATGTATACCTTCCCTACGGCTATGACAAGAACAAGAAGTACAATGTATTCTACTTTATGCACGGTATGGGCGACAACGAGAATACGCTCCTTTACAATGACAATGGCGAGACTCAGCGCCTGCTTGACAATATGATACAGAACGGCGACATCGAGCCGATGATAATCGTGACCCCAACTTTCAACAAGGTTAGCGCTGATACATTCTACAATGCTGACCACGTTTACAAGGAGATACGCGAGAGCGTTATCCCGTTCATTGAGGGCAAGTATTCAACATACGCGGCTTCCACGTCGGAAGCAGACCTCAAGGCTTCGAGAATGCACAGAGCCTACGGCGGTTTCTCAATGGGAAGCGTTTCGACATGGGCTGCATTCGAGAACTGTGTCGACATCATCGGCTACTTTATGCCTCTCAGCGGCGCTCACCACTGGGGTACAGGCGGAGCTGACACAGGTGCGCTCGCAAGAGCAGTTGACAGGGCTGGTCTGAAAAAGGACGAGTATTTCATAATGTCAGCAACAGGAACATCTGATTTTGCAGTTTCAGAGCTCAGCTCGCAGATAGAGAATATGAAAAAGCTCAGCCAGTTTGAGTATACATCTGATTTTTCAAAGGGTAATCTCTGGTTTATCCTTGCAGACGGCGGACAGCACAGCTGGTACTATGTGCGCCAGTATCTCTACAACTGCCTGCCATTCTTCTTCCATCAGTGATAACTACATATCTGTCACTCCGAACTTACCTAATATGCAGGAAGCTCCGCTTTTTCCCGGCGGAGCTTCTTTGCATATTGACGTATCAGCACAAATCAGCTATAATTTCCTTAGAGGTGATATTATGGATAGCAAGGGCAGGATAGGAGTTATAATACCTCAGGTGAGCAGCAATATCGACACGCAGTTCATAGACGCTGTCCACACGACTGCCTCCGGATACGGGTATGATACGATAGTCATAACGTGCGGCATAAACTATGTTGATGAGCATCTCGGATCAGCGTACAGCAGAGGTCAGACCAATATTTTTGACGTCATTCTCCACGGCGGCTTTGACGGATTCATTTTTGAAGCGGATACCTTTTGCAGCGAAAAGCTCCGCCGGGAGCTGCTTGAGCTCCTGAAAAAGCAGGGAAGTCCCTGCGTTGCGGTGAATTATGAGCAGCCATTTTTTCCGGTAGTTTCCGCTGATGAGAAAGTGCTTATGTATCTTTCGGCGATGCACCTGATAAAGGAGCACGGCTGCAAAAAGCTTTACTGTATCGGCGGAAGCAGCGGACACGCTCCCTCTGAGGCGCGTATCAGCGGATTCCGCAGGGCAATGGACGAGGCTGGTCTCGGATACAGCGAGGACGACATATTCTATGGCAACTACTGGAGAGATGTTCCGCATAAAATAGCTGTTGACATAGCAGAGGAAAGGCTCGCAAAGCCGGACGGTATCGTCTGCGGAAGCGATATTATGGCTGTTGAACTCATCAGCACGCTTGCCGGAAACGGGATAAGAGTCCCCGAGGACATAGCTGTTATGGGCTGTGACGGAAGCATATTGTCACAGAGCGGGCGCATATCCGTCAGCACAGTTGCCGGTCAGGAGCGCATAAACGGTATACTTGCAGCGACTGAGCTGCTCGGGATAATGGGTGAAAGCGTACCGGACTGCGAAACAGCCCCGGAGCTCGTCATAGGCGAGAGCTGCGGCTGCGGTGACTGCGGCAGGATAGTCCGGAGCAGAAGTCTCTCGGACATAAGAGAATATGCAGGGGCGGTATTCCGCCTGCTTGAGCAGCGCAAGACCAACAGCCACGGTGAGATGATACGCAGAATGTCCGAATGCAGGGAGCTAAGCGACGTTACTGCTGCATTCAGGAGCTGCTGCTATATGATACCGACCGGTATCCGGGCAGAGCTGTGTCTCTGCTCGGACTGGTGCAGGAGCCTTGATGACCCGTCAGTTTACAGAAGGGGAGGACTTCCCGGTGAAATGCTTCTCGGGACGGATACCTGCTGTGCGGACGGAGAAAAATCGAAGAGCTTTTCCACAAGCGAGCTGTTTCCGTCGTTGAAAGTTCCGCACCCTCCGCGCCTGACAGTTATGACCTCGCTGCATTACAAGGGGCAGATATTTGGCTATGTCGGTTTCACCTACGAAAAAGCCGTGCATATCGTGCTCGATGATTTTTATATGAGCTGGTGCGATGCCGTGAGCAGCGGTCTTAACAATGTCCAGAACCGTATGTACAAGGACTATGTGAACAAGCGTATCGAGCTGCTGTCCGAGTTTGCGCCTGTCCTCGGTATCTACAACAAACGCGGTCTGATAAACAAAATGATGAATCTTATGGCTGAAAACAGCAGTTCCGATGTTGAGCTGACTCTGCTGTCGTACATCAGGGAGGAGCGTGTGCATTACAGCGTTCCGCCAGTTAATTCGATAGTTAATGCTATCCGCCTGAGCGGTGATAACGCTGTTCTTGCGAGCCTTGGCGATGACGTGATAGCTGTTGTACATACGGACAGACGTGGGAATGCACGGGAACTCGCCGCTGAGGTAGCAGACATAGTCAGAAGCTCATATATGGGAACTGTTGAGATAAAACAGGACAGGATAGAGGTAGTTTCATGCACTGTTTCGCAGTCTGAGATACTCGGCATAGACCGCCTTATCAGTGATATGGAGGACAAGCTCAGAGGCAGGATGATAAGCCGGAATGCAGGAGCATTCAGCTACAGAGAGAGCTTCGACGCACTCAGGAACGACATTATGAAGCACCCCGAAAAGGATTGGAATATAGATTCCATTACGCGGAGAATGGGACTTAGCAAGACCCATTTTCACCGGATATACAAGGAATTCTACGGTTCGAGCTGCAAGGACGATATAATATGCTCAAGGCTCGAAAAGGTGAGGTGGATGCTCGACAACACCACTCTTACGATAGTGCAGATAGCCGAAGAGTGCGGATATTCCAACAACAGCCACCTTATCCGTCAGTTCACGGGCAGGACCGGTATGACTCCGTCTGCTTACAGGAAGAGAAATAATAAAAGACAGGATCATTAATCAGCTTTCCTCAGCGGAAATTTTGGCTGCCGAGCTGTAAACTTACGGTATACATTCGGCAGCCTGCGAAACCGGTTGATGTGGCACCATTTCCGTCAGAAGATAAATAAAGACAGCACCGCACAAACCCGGAGGGCGTTTTGTGCGGTGCTGTCCTGATCTTATATATACATTGCGTCCATTGCGGTGATGTGCTCGAGCGACGGTACGAATGCGCCCTTGTGACGGTCTCCGCGGTAGGCTTCTTTCCCGTTTTTGTAGGCGATCACCTGTGACATCGGAAAAGGTATCCACAGTCCGCAGTCAAGCGGTTTTGTGGAAAAAATCAATCCGTTCTCCAGACGCTTGAAGGAAAGGGTATTCTTCAGATTTTTGTGTACATACAGCATATCTCCGTCATATATCATAAGATTGAGCTTGTTGCGCGGAGCATTTTCAACTATGAAGCTGTTTATCATCTCGAATCGTTCGCGTTCATCGGGGACAGCTCTTGAAGTGTGCTCGTTGATATGGTCGAGAAGTGCGAGGAAGAAGCGCTCAGAATCTGTATCTCCCGACTGAATGGCGGAATATCGGTGATTATGCCTTCCGTTGAAGATAGTGCCGTTGTGTATCAGCGTCCATTCGCGCCCGGATACATCGGTCCCGGAAAAAGGGTGGCAGTTGTTTTCGCTGATCGAACCAACGGTCGCGAACCGGATATGTGCGAGAAGAGTCCTCTGGGGTGAGATACTGTCGATCATATCGCCCAGAAAGCAGCTTTCATTTGCACTCACGGGTTCTTTCAGAATGACCCTTCCGCTGTTTTCATACATCATTCCCCAGCCATGAGGATTATCCGGGCTGTGAGCGAAAAAAGCCCTGAGATAGTCTGAAATATCAGTATCCTTTCCCGAAGAGAAGCCGAAAAGCTCGCACATTTATGACACCGCCTTACTTGTAGATGTTATTGACAACGCTGTTACAGACCTTCTGTTCGTCCAGCTTCTGCTTTTCAAACGCAAGTATCCCGAGAGCTCTTTTGTTGCCGGAAAAATGTGAGCTCATACTTTCGATAATGGCTTCGCCGCGTTCGAGCAGAGCAGGCTCCGGCTCAAGAAGAGCAGCGTTTTTATGGCCACGGACGGCTGATTCCTGTAGCTGCGGAGTAAGGTCAAAATCGGGCTTTGAGAGCAGATAGAGTATCAGCAGGTGTGCGAATCCGAGGTCTCTGCCGTCTATCCCGAGCGGGGCAGACGGATTCAGGTCGAACATTCTCAGCTCGATGTGGTCAACTCCGTTCGCTGCGAGATTTTCAAGGCTGTTCGTGCCCTTGGCTTCAGACGTATGGGCAGATACAGCTCACTTGCAGAATAGAGCGAGCCGGTTACGATATGCTTCTTGATACTGCCTGTGAAGGTCTTCAGCGAGCGGTGGTCGAGGATGGGGAGGAACTTGTTCCAGTAGCCGCGCTTGCTGTTTCTCAGCGAGGAGTACTCGCTCAGGATAATGCCGCTTTTTCCGTCGCCGTCGAGAGATGCGTCGTAGTAGGGACTTGCTGCTGTGAGCAGCACGAGCAGCCAGCTATGCACCATAAGGTGCTTGTAGAGCCTGAGATACAGGCTGTCGCGGAAGCTGCCGAAGTCCTCGTTCTCACCGCACAGCTCACGGAGAAATTCTTCGTCAAATGAAAAATTGAAGTGTATCCCCGAATAGAGCATAAGCTTTTTTCCGTATTTCCGCTGAAGCACCTCGCGATAGCTTCTCTTTGAGGAATGATCGCCGGTGAAGTCAGCAATGGGTATATCGCTTTCGCTGTCGATATGCGGAGGATTGCTGTACAGCCAGATGCTCTCGCTGTTTTTTGCGAGCTCTGTACGGGCTCTGCTGTCGAGCTCAGCCAGCGCCTCAAGGGCTTCATCTATACTGCTGCAAACAGGTGTTACGAGCTCAGTCTGATTTTCGCAGAAATCACGTGTTATGTGCTCGTCATTTCCGAAAGGGTGCGGAGTCTGAGCGAGTCTTCCGTGGCTGTCTACGCGCAGAGTTTCGCGCTCGATACCGAATTTGCCGCTGAAATAATACTTGCTTGTAGTCATATTTATCTCCTTACAGATCAGTGATCTTGACCTGCCGTACATTTTTTATCCTTCGGAGTCTGCGCGAGACCGATGCGTTTTCGGTCTGGGATCCAAAGGAAACGTCGGCGGTAAAATGTGAAACAGGTATGTTCTTTTCATCGGTCACTACATTTGCTGTATGAGTTATGATGTTTCCGTTCAAACGTCTGATGATGTTGGATATTTCGCCAACAAGACCTATTCTGTCGCTGGATATTACCTCGATCCGTTTCATATGATCACCCCTGCAAATAATAATAGAGACATTTCTGTCTCTGCACCGGACTGTTTATTTACAGGCGGAAAAAGCCTATGATACAACAGGCACGGAGCAGCTTATGATAAACCCGTTCTTATCGCACATACAGGACTGCATAACAAAACACCTCCGCTAATGCATACTAATTTGGTATGCTTATATTATACTATAAATATCATACTTTGTCAATAGGTTTTATATGCGTGAGGTATCGTCAAAAGCTTTTGATACCTATACAGCACGCCTATAGGGAACGGAATAATTGACTTTTGCCCGAAATATGCTATAATTACAGTATATGGAGGCTGATAAGAAGTTGAAGAGCCTTAGTTTTGAGCTGATTTTGTAAGGAGATGTTTGCTGTGCACCACAATCTTTTATTTGATCTCGACCAGACGCTGCTCGATTTTCATGCCTCTGAGCATTTTGCACTGAGAGCTGTAATGGCGCGGAACGGTCAGGACATTACGGAGGATGATTATGCATTTTTCAAGCAGACCAACAAGGGACTGTGGCTTGAATTTGAAAAAGGCACGATCACAAAAACAGAGCTGTTTGAAAGGCGGTTCGGGCGTTTGTTTGAAGCGCGCGGCTGTGATACGGGCAGTATTGATTTGCTGAAGGTCAACGAAGATTTCATCGACTGTATGTCTCATAACGGTTTCCTTATGGACGGCGTGACGGATTTTCTGGAAAAGGTGACCGCTGAGCTCCCCGATGCGGGGATATATGTCATAACAAACGGAGTATCGCGGAACGCTCTTGGAAGGATCGCCTCAACGGGACTGGATAAGTACATAAGCAGGGTATTCGTGAGTGAAGAGCTGGGATATTCTAAGCCTGCACGCGAGTATTTCGACATTGTCACTGAGGCTGTAGGCGAACCGGCTGAAAGCTATATCGTTATCGGAGATTCCCTCACATCTGATATGCTCGGGGCAAAAAATGCACATCTCACAAGCTGCTGGTTTACGGCGGAAAGCAATACCGAAGAAGCAATGAAAGAGTACAGCATTGACTATACAGCTTCCTCTTTTGATGAATTATTTGAAGTTATATCGGCGTGGGCGGCTTCCGATACAGTCCGATAAGGGCTTTGAGCCGAGACAGCTTAAAAAATACAAGTTTATAACAAGTCGAAGATCCGGACAAAAAGGATCAGGATATAAACAGCGCTCTTTTCAGTGTGCTCCCGTAAGCGAAACCGCCGGGGAGCTCCGCTCGGAGAGCGCTGTTCTTATACCTGTCTTGGTCCAAAATGTCAGAAATAATACACAAAATGTCATTTAAAACCAAGGCGCTATGGGTTATAATCTGAACAGAACGATATTTTTACAGGAGGTCGAGGTATATGAAAAAAATAGTTTCATCAGTTCTTGCGGCAGCAGTATCTTTAAGCGGGTTTGCTGCGTTTATCCCCGGCGTTACCGTATCGGACAGCCTTTGCAGCGTGACATATGCAGCAGATACATACTTCGGGGGAGCCAATCCTGTGATAAGCAGGGGAGTTCCCGCATACTCAGGCAGGTCTGACAGTGCATCTTCCGGAAATGATGAGCACTACTTCACATCGTGGAGCTCGTCTTCGGGTGACTATCTCGCGTATGACCTGTCGGGAGTACCGCAGTCACAGCGCAAAAAGGTGCTCGCGGCATGGTACAACCTCAGCAGCTATGATAATCTTGGCGCTTATGCGAGCAGAAATGCTGAACCGATAGACTATACGATAGAGGTCAACAAGGCTCAGGGAGGAAGCTATCCTTCATCGGGCTGGGAGACGGCTGTGACCGTCAGTGGAAACGGTCTGAGTTCACGTCAGCACGTGGTTGATATGGACGGCTATAACTGGATACGTATGAATGTCACTAAGGCTCACGGCGACAAGATAACGCTCAATCTCGACATTCACGACGTATCTCAGGGCGTTTTTGACAGCTGGATCTTTTTCGGCGATTCGATAACCGCAGGCGGTATGGTCAACGCCTACGGAACGAGCTTTGCAAACTATGTCAACCAGATAGACAGCCGCTTCTTCCCTGTACAGGAAAATGGCGGTATAGGCGGCATAACCAGTAAGGACGGCAAAGAGCACATCGACCAATGGCTCAGCGGCAGTCCTGTCCATTTCGTGAGCATAGCCTACGGCACGAACGACTGCTGGGGCAATCCCAACAATGTGCAGAGCTATTACAGCAACACAAAGTATATGATAGACGCGATAATAAAGGCGGGGAAGGTGCCAGTACTTCCTAAGATACCGTCATCTACCAATAAGGACGTAGGCAATAACGTCGGCTATTATAACGCCATGGTGGACAAGCTCTACGACGAATACGGCGACAAGCTCGTTCACGGTCCCGATTTTGAAGACTTCTTCAAAAAGAATACGTGGGGACTCAGTGCAGACGGCGTTCATCCGAACTCTGAGGGCTACGAGGCGATGAAGAAGCTCTGGGCTGAAACTATGTACGAGAATGTGTACAGGAAAATAGGCAGCCAGCCTCAGACGCCTGAGACCGTGAAAGGCGACGTCAACGGCGACGTAGAGTTCTCCGCGGCAGACCTCGTAACTTTGCAGAAGTATCTGCTCGGCTACAAAAATG
>Ga0247609_10007845_pt1 | contig 10113 bp, 6 predicted proteins | sample 172DNAGHGlowgp2_FD_193487 | JGI IMG/M metagenome (GOLD analysis project Ga0247609, IMG submission 193487) | Sheep rumen microbial communities from Palmerston North, Manawatu-Wanganui, New Zealand - 1728 DNA GHGlow gp2 | ecosystem: Host-associated > Mammals > Digestive system > Stomach > Rumen ...
TGGTCACACATCCAACTACACTGCTTCGTGAATCAATTGAAGCGCTTCTGTGATCTCCAAGTACAAAATACCTGTTTTCCGGAACCTGATATGGAAATGTCAGGTCAGTCGGTTCAAAACTCTTTTCTACATACGGCTCATCAAGTATTTCCCCATTTACAGATACATTGCCGTCTGCGTCGAGATTGATCCAATCTCCGGGTGAACCCACGACTCTTTTTACCAAAACTTTGTTGTTGTAGTAAAAAGCTATCAGCTCTCCGGGTTCGAATGATGTTCTAGTATAAGCTACCACCAGATCTCCGGTTTCCAGTGTCGGCGTCATACTATCTCCTGTTACTTTTAATACTGCTATGAAAAAGCTGGAAACAAGAACTGCAAGTGCCGCGACTACAACGACTACTATCAATGTATTTCTCAACACTTTCTTGTATTCCTTTTTGCTATTTTCCCTTTTCAGTTCACTTTTCAACTGATCCAGAGAAGGTTTAACCTGCTCCTGCTGATCCTGAGAAGGATTTGCCTGTTCTTTTTTTTGTTTACCCATCTGTGCTCTCAGTCTTTTTCTCTTTTATATATCCTAGGCTTTTCTATTGCCCCTGAGTATGCTTCACCACGAGTCATCGGTCTACCCAAGGTTCCTGTGTAAGCCTCTTCATGTGTTCTGGCTCTTTCTATGGAGCCTGTGCGAGCCAACCTTTGTGCAACTGCCTTTTCCACAGCTTCATTGACCTTTGCATCTATGTTCTGCATCTGCGTCTTCTCATACATTGCCATTCTGAGCTTACTTTCTTTAATGCCCTTCATAAGCTCTTTGTACTCGGCTTCCGCATTCTTCTTAACATTATCAACATAGATGTTGGCTGCTCTCTGAGCTGCTTCCATAATGCCGCCCAACTGAATGGACGCTTCGGCGAGTGACTGCGAGTTTTCAATCTTCTCAAGTGCATCGTCAACCTGCTGCTGTAGCTCCGCTTTTTCTCTGGCGAGCCTTGCTTTCAGACCGGTTATGTCCTTGTCGAACTTCTCCTGCATCTGATTCTTCTGTTCATTGAACTTGGCTCTCATCTGTGCCTTTTCTTCGTCGAAACTCTTTAACAGGTTACTTCTTTCTTCTGCAAGTTCCTTAAGAAGTTGTTGTTTCTCTTTCTCGACTTCTTCTTTAATTTCTTGTTCACGCCTCTTAGCTTCGTCGGCTTCTTCCGAGAAGTTGATCATCATCTCCAGAAGTTCCGCTCTGCTTAATTTCTTTAAATTGACCTCTGCCATTCTCTGTCCCTATACTCTTGCTATTGTTGAGGAATCTCATACAAGTTATCGGTTGCAACGTAAATATAATAAATTAAGATATCGTGCATCCAACCCCGGCGGTCTTCGCATGATACCTTAAATGATTTAATAATTATCAGGCAACCGCAAAGCTCTAGAAGTCAGTGTCGATGAAATTACGTTTCCTTAGTACGCATCAAAAAAAACTACGATGGTTCATCCTTGAACATAATTCGTACCGTAACTTGCATAAAATTAGACCGTCTGTAAAAGCGCAGCTCGGTCTTCATTTTGGCGCTATTAACCCAGCGCCAGCAACTGGCTGTCTGTCACATACGTGATTGAGACCCTCTAGCTTTGCGTCACCGCCTTCCGGCGGCTTTGCCTTTTATTTTGCTAAGTTAAACACGTTATAACGAAAGCGCTAACACAAAAAAATTTTTACAAAAAACTATATTTCGTCATCTCGTAAGATGAATATACCCCATCGGAAATTAAAACGCAACCACTTTTTCACAGAAAAAACACAGTTTCCACAAAAAGAGGGCTGAACCCACGCTCAGCCCTGTGTTACAAAGTTTCACTTTCGCAAAAAAAGTTCTTAGTTTCCAATTTACCGTTTCAGACCTCTGAGAGTTTGAAGCATCTCATCAGATGTCGTGATCACACGGCTGTTAGCCTGGAAACCTCTCTGTGTCGTAATCATATCAGTAAACTCTTTCGATAAATCTACGTTACTGGATTCGAGCACTCCGGATGTCATATACCCTCCGTCAGCAGTGACATCCATAATCTGCGCTTCTCCCGAATTAAGAGATTCCGCATAAAGATTGTCTCCAACCTTCTCTAGTCCCATGGCATTGTTAAACTCCGCAACAGCTATCTGTGCAATCTTAACCGTCTGTCCGTTGGAATACTTAGCAAACACCGATCCGTTGTCCGTAACGGACAAACCGGTCATGGTTCCGTTTGCATATCCGACATTTAACCCTCTCACATCTCCCTTATATAAATAAAGAGTAGAGTTGTGAGATGCAGTTGTGCCTGCATAGTTTGTCGTATTTGAAAAGTCTATATTGAGAGGTCCAATCATCGAAGCTCCGCCTCCGAATGTCATGGTCACGATTCCGTTATCGCTCCCCCCCGCATCTATAAGCTTTCCCGAACTCTTGTCGTAAACAAGATTGATATTGGTATCTGTAGTGTTTTGAAGAAGATTACCCTCATCGTCCTGTACAGTGGAAAGAGAAAGTAAATAAGTATTATCTGCGTTATCTCCTCCGTCTGTCAGATTGAACTTAAGAGTATAAGTTCTTCCGTCATTGCCGAATACTTCAAGTCTCATGCTCTTGCCGTCTGCCTCATCGAAAGAGCCGTCAAGACTATCGATATTCCCTCTGAAATATGATGCGGATGTTGCTGTTCCGCCTATTGTCTTAGTTGCATCAGTAATAAGATCAAGTCTCGTCACATTTGCTCCCGGTCTGATTCCGTCTTCGCCCATAACACCCATTACATAATATCCGTTGTTCTGGGTTACGAGACTCCCCTGCGCATCGATCGTAAACGAACCGTCTCTGCTAAAATTCCTGGTTTGGTTGTCAGGACTGATCACAAAGAAAGAATCTCCCGTGATCATCATATCAAAGGCATTCCCTGTAGTCTGCATGGAGCCCGACTTTGTTATATTTGTATATATTGAGGAAACCTTAGATCCAAGTCCTACCTGAGCAGCATTTGTAGTTGCAACGTTATCTCCCGCTCCGGTTCCGTTCTTTACAGTCTGATAAAGAACGTCAGAAAATCCCGTTGCCTGCGACTTATATGCTGTTGTATTGACATTGGCAATATTATTACCAATAACATCCATTTCCATTTGATGGGTTGTAAGTCCGGAAACACCTGACCAAAGCGATCTCAACATGAACACATACCTCCAAGTACCGTTGCATTATCCACTACCTGCTATTTCCTTTATCGGATGCTTTCTTTATTTCCTTTAGAGCAAAATAAAAAAAAGTAAAAGAATTTTTCAACGATGACTGTGTTCTTGTGTTCATAAAAATCAGATTACTTTTTTACCATTGATCACCCCTTTCGAACATGATAAACATTCCTCATTGGCATAGTACTGCAAACCCATTCGAAATACTTTATTAACATTTATTAAAATATTATCACTCATAGCGTAACAATTCAATAGTTTTTTATAAAAAAATAAGGCTTCCACCCCGATGAATTCTACGTTCATCCCCATTAAGGATGTGTAAATCCCAGAGTAAAAGTCTTATTTAATATAAGTCCATATTATGTAACAACTATACGAAACATCAGGAATTTTTCATGCTTATCCTGCTGTTTGCAGGCACCGAAGCCGTAATAAATGCGTTAGCACCTATGACGCTTCCCTCGCCTATTATAGTATCTCCGCCCAGTATTGAAGCACCTGCGTAGATAGTAACATCATTTTCAATAGTGGGATGTCTTTTAACCCCCTTAAGTGCCTGTCCGCCTCGCGTTGACAATCCACCGATGGTAACACCCTGATACATCTTGACATGCTCACCGATGATCGAAGTCTCACCGATAACAATGCCGGTTCCGTGATCGATCATGAAATACTTTCCAATCGTAGCGCCGGGATGAATGTCTATTCCCGTCTTGGAATGTGCATACTCAGTCATCATTCTCGGAATAAGCGGCACCTTAAGAAGATAAAGTTCATGTGCTATCCTGTTGATCGATGTCGCAAAGAGTCCCGGATATGAAAGAATTATCTCTTCCTTACTGTAAGCTGCGGGATCTCCCGAATAGCAAGCCTGAACATCGGTATCAAGATACTCTCTTATCTTGGGAATCCTCTCAAAAAACTCATGAGTTATCTTCCTTGCTCCGCACTCAAGAGTTTCATCACTGGCATCCCTATAGTCGTCACTATGCCTGAACGCTATCGCTATCTGCTTATTCATGTTATAGATGACATCCTCGATGACAATCGCGATCCTGTTCGCATCACTATAGCTCTTGTACACCTTATCTCTGTAATATCCGGGATACATGATCCTAATGAGCTTTATGACGATATCTTTTACAGCATCTCTGTCAGGCTGATTGTAGATATCCATATTGTCAATGTCTCTTCCGTTTGAGTAATCATTGAGAATCAGATTTACAATATCAACGATTCCGTTTTTCATATTATCTTTGTCATACTTATAATTGTAATCCATCGCAATTCTCCGAATTGGTATTATTTGCTTGACGCTCAAACCATATAATACCATAATAATCGAGAAATTAGGAATTTTTTAGGAGAATATCAATGAATTTTTATTTTGCACCGATGGAAAGCATAACCATGTATCCTCTGAGAAACATCCATAAAGACATGTTTGCGGGCTCTGTTTCCAAGTACTACTCACCTTTTGTCACAGCCGCAAAGAGTAAACACTTTAAGAATAGAGAAAAAAATGACATCCTCCCCGTGCATAACACTCCATTCTTCGAAGAAAACGTCTCATCCCTGGTTGTTCAGATAATGTCGGGAAACTCTGAAACTTTCCTTTGGGCGGCAAAAGAGATTGCACAGCTCGGCTACAAAGAGATAAATCTCAACCTCGGCTGCCCCGCTTCCACTGTCGTAAACAGACACAAGGGTGCAGGTCTTTTGGCCGATCCCGATTATCTTGACTCCATGTTATCTGAGATATTTGAGGCAAAAGAAATTACGCCCGAATTAAAAGATATTGAAATTTCTTTAAAAACAAGACTCGGCATCGCAGACGAAAACGAAGCCGCAAAACTCATGGAAATATACGCAAAATATCCCATAAGTGAACTCACCGTCCATGCAAGAGTCAAAGATGACTTTTATAAGAACGCTCCCCGTCTTGATGCATTCTGCAATAGTGTAAAAAGATACAGAGAATGCGAGGGTAAGGCTCCCATATGCTACAACGGAAACATCTTTTCCAAAAAAGACTATGAAAACACTTTATCTTTTCTTGAAAAAGAAGGTATCGCAGATGAAGTAAGCTCCATGATGCTTGGAAGAGGCATTTTGGAAAATCCGGCACTTGCAAGAGAACTCACAGACGGAGAAAAACTTACAGCTCCCGAACTAAAAGAGTATCTCACAAGACTCTACAACGGATATGAGGAATACATCCCCGAAGACAGAAATGTGATTTTCAAACTTCTTGAGCACTGGGCATTCATACATACGCACTTCGAAAACTGCGACAAATACCTGAAAGCAATAAGAAAAGCCCGCAGCAAAGGCGAATACCTCGCTGCGGTCCGCAATATCTTTGCAAGTTGCAAATTTATATAAGCCATAGTAAAGCTTCCCTTGCCACAGGTTCGGGAAGCTTTTGACTATCCTTTTACATGGCCTTGCCCGAATCAAGCCAGACTATCCTGTCTCCGTATTCTGCGCACTTCTCAGAGTGAGTAACCTGAAGGATGCTGATTCCTTTCTCTTTATTTATCCTTCTGAAAAGTTCCATGATCTCGGCGCCTGATTTTTTATCAAGATTACCTGTTGCCTCATCTGCAAGAATGAGCTTGGGCTCCCCCATAACCGCTCTTGCGATGGCAACTCTCTGCTGCTGCCCTCCGGAGAGCTTTGACGGATATTGCTTTCTCTTTTCCGTAAGTCCCACGATATTCAGGATATCATCAAGCTTCTTTTTAAGACTTGCTCTGCTCTTTCCGGCAACAAGCTGCGGAAGCATTATATTATCTTCTACATTCAGATTCTGTACAAGATTATAGAACTGGAAGATAAATCCGATATCGTTGAGTCTAATCTCTGAAAGCTCTTTTTCCTTGATATTGGAAATACTCTTTCCGCATACGGATATGTCTCCTGTAAATTCCCTGTCAAGTCCGCCTATAAGATAAAGAAGTGTTGATTTACCGCTTCCCGATGCGCCCATGAGTGATACAAATTCGCCTTCTTCCACATGCATATTAACTCCGTCAAGCACTTTGGTGCTGACCGTCTTTGCAGAGCCAAACTCTTTTCTTACATTTTTTACTTCGATTATATTCTTCATATCTTCCACGCTCCTATTCATACTTAAGCTGTTCCGCTATCTTCATCTTGTTTATATCTTTCATTGTCTTTATAACTGTGATGCTGAAGGTAAAAAATATAGCCAATAAGAAAGTCACGGTTTGTCCGACACTAATAAACAGTTGCATTTCCATCAGCTCATTCAAAGCTTTAAACAAGAATACCGTCTCCACAAGTCCTATGACCGTTCCAAGCCCTATAGCTATTATTCCGGACAACATAGTCTCTCCGAAAAAGAGCTTGATGAGCTTACCTTTGCTCATAGCGGTTGAAACAAGAACCGCGCTTTCCCTCTTTCTACTCTCAAATCCCACAATCTGATTGCTGTAAATACCTATAAGTGACAGCGAAGCTCCAATAATTATGATCATATAAAGAAGTGCCAACTCGCCGCCCGCTATATCCTTCATTTCTTCCATATATTCATCCATAGTATTTATTTTTCCGATTGTACTGGATGAATAGCTTTTAATAAGTTCAACCGTTTTCTCTGGATCATTCGTTTTTATAAACGCATTTTGCGGCCTGTCATAATATACCTGTTTATACAGATCAAGAGGTAATACTATTGTTTTATTGGAATGATCGGCCATGCCGGAATCAATAATACCCGCAACCTTAAAGGTGCCTTGATATGGAATAACTCCCTCCGCATTGAGGAGTAAATCCACGTTATCTCCGGCTTTAAGTTTCTGCTGCCTTGCTATATTTTTGGCTATGTATATCTCACCTTCGTTTATCTTATCCGGAAGTCCCTTATATCCATGATTCAACTCCGGATTTCCCTCGGTCCCGAATACACTTATATTCACAAACTCATCATCAAACTTTTTGTCATACTTATTCTCAAGATAATCATTTATTTTTTCTTTTCCGACAAGTATTTTGTCATGCCTTGAATAATCATATTCAACCTTATCTACTCCATCCAATGTTTCGATATACTCGTATGATACGGGGCTTTCAGACAGGTCTCTCAAAATAACTTCCGCATCCGCAGCCGGTGTATATACCTCATGTTTTTCCGAAGTAATGAGAATAAATAGAACCAGGCATAAACTCGTTGCTATAAATGTAAGTTTTGAACTTCCGATCGAAGTCTTGTTTGTTCTGAGATTTGTAGCCGCAAGCCCAAGTACGGGATTGTTTCCATTCATACCAATCTTTTCGATAAGTTTCGATACCCTCCTGAGTAGGAATGGATATCCGCAGAAAAGAGAAAGCACTATAAACATAAATCCAAGAATACTGACAGCAGCGCTATCCTTACATATCGTAAACATAAGAACAGCCATAACACCGGCTAAAATTGCGCATATAACCGCCATAACTTTATTTTTCTTTTTATACTTATATTCCGTATCCTTATTGTCGAAAATTATATCTCTGATAGCCGTATTCGTGGATTTGAGAAGTTCTCTGAGCGGGCAGAGCATTTCGACTACTATTGCTCCGATGATTACCGCGATCATTACAGGAACAGATACTTTTCCAAGATTCATCTCAACTTCCAGGTTTCCTGCGCTTACCGTAAAGACGGCATTATATATGAAATCTCTTGAAGCCTTATAAAGCCCTGTTCCGATAATTCCTCCGAATAATCCGTAAAACATATTTTCTATAAGTATGATTCTTGCAGTAACATTCGGTGATACTCCAAGACTTCTTAAAGTTCCTATAGTTGACATCCTGTCACGCATTATCCTTTCAGAAAGAGTAACCGTCACAAAGATGACAAGCATAAGCGTTATAAGAAACAGGATTTTAAAGACATTGCTAAGCAGTTTTATCTGATCCTGAGTCTGCTTACCGCCCATAATATCCACCACATTATAGTTTGGAAATCTTTCTTCTATTGCATTACAAAATTCACTGACCTTTGACTTATCTTCAACTCTTATATAAACAGTTTCATGTTTCGGATGACCGTTGTAGCACAGTTTTCCCATTCCTTCGTCAGAAACAACCGCAGAATATTCTCCGGTCAACAGTCCGTTTGGCTTTGCAATCTTTTTAACGGTAAATCCGGCATCAATGTAGTTATCACCGTAAACCTTAAGAGTATCGCCTTCCTTAAGTCCCAGTTCTTTAGCCATAACTTCACTAATGATAATCTCATCCGCATCAAGCACGATATCTTTTGGAATGATTCTCATCTTAGAAGCAATCTCTGTATCAACCCCCGATATTTCGAGTGTTTTCTGATTGTAGTATGCGTACATTTGATCATTTCGAAGCGTGATATTTGAAGTCTTTGACGAAACATATGCCGCTTCAAACCCGGAAATGCCTTCAAGATCACTTTCATCTATATCATCCGATGAGCTGATCAATACATTTGCCGTTCCGGTCATTTGGCTAAACAGTCCTATAAAAATATTTTCCAGACTGTTACTCATATCAAAAGCCATCATGCCGGCAAATGAACATATTGTAATGCTGACCACAAGAAATAACGTCATCAGTGGTTTTGCAAATATATTTCTCAATGTATGTTTTAAAACAACTCCCATTTTACCACCTCTTAACTCTCTTCTTTGGAGCAACGTACATACCGTCTCCTTCTTTTACACCATAAGCTTCATAGAACTTCTCGCATGAACTTAAAGGGGCATTTACCCTTACGATTGCAGGACTGTGCTCGTCAGTGTGAAGCTGTTCAATCCCTGCTACATCACTCCCCAGTTCTCTCCATATTTCGGCAAATCCTTCATACATTTCAATATAATCCTTCTTTTCTTTTGCTATATTTGAAATACACTCCAGAGCGCCTATATCCGCATAATTTTCACCCAGAGTCTGTACTCCGTCTACATGATATACATCCATGATCGTGTACCCGTTATAATAATCAATACACATATCTGCTCTTTCCTTCAGCGCTTTTCTGTCGGTTTCATTCAGCCAACCGGGGTTATAATTTCCATTTTCATCCCAGTTAATGCAATTTGAATCAAACGCATGACCGACCTCATGTGCTATAACCATTCCGAGTCTGCCGAGATTACTGTACTCGCTGTTATTCTCGTTAAAAAAAGCACCTTCTGTAATGCCTGCAGTCATAACAACCACATTGTCAATCCAGAAACAAGCATTCACTGTCTGAGGCTGCATGGTATCACCTCTCTTAGGTCTTGGCCTTTTTACAAGTTCTTTTACATTCTCACTTTCAAAATGCTTAATATTCTTATATGTATCGTAAAAATCCTTACCGATTAAATCATCTGTACTTACAAGAATCTCACTGTAATTACCGCCTGTCTTAAATTCAATCGTCTCAAGCTTTTTAAGAAGCTTTGACCTTCCGTCTTCTGTAAGCCAATCTGCTCTACCTATCAATTCTCTATATGAGTTCTTGATATCCTCACACATTTCCTTTACTTTCTCATCTTTTGATGCGGAATAATATTTTTCTGAATAAATCCTTCCGATATTATCAATAAGATCGGTCTTTATCTTGCCTTTTGCTTGCATATCGGGATTTTCTGTTTTTTCACCGTAAGTTACCTTAAGGTCCTTATATTTATCAGACAAAAATTCGTTATAATTATCTATATAGTTGATAAGAAGCCATGTTTTAAACATTTCAAGATTTTTCTCGTCATCCAGTTTTTCAGCTATATATGCAAACTGTTCTTTTTCTGTAACAACCCAGTATCCATAAGGATTCTCAATCTGAAGCCCCTTTTCAAAGCTCTTAATATCAACCTTAAGCTTCTCCATTTCATCATTGCTTATTTCTTCAGCATTGTAAAAATAAATTT
>Ga0247609_10007846_pt1 | contig 10112 bp, 7 predicted proteins | sample 172DNAGHGlowgp2_FD_193487 | JGI IMG/M metagenome (GOLD analysis project Ga0247609, IMG submission 193487) | Sheep rumen microbial communities from Palmerston North, Manawatu-Wanganui, New Zealand - 1728 DNA GHGlow gp2 | ecosystem: Host-associated > Mammals > Digestive system > Stomach > Rumen ...
AACTGAACAAAAACGGAGTGAAATTCCTTTCTACAGGAGGTACACAAGCTTTCATCGAGGGACTTGGCTATCCTTGCCAAAAGGTGGAAGACCTGACAACATACCCATCCATCTTGGGCGGACGTGTAAAGACACTTCACCCCAAAGTGTTCGGTGGCATCTTGGGACGTCGCGAATTGGGAAGCGACCAGCAGGAAATGGCCAAGTATGAGATTCCAGAGATTGACCTTGTCATCGTTGACCTCTACCCCTTCGAGGAGACTGTGGCATCAACCAATGACGAGTCAGCCATCATCGAAAAGATTGATATTGGTGGCATTTCACTCATCCGTGCAGCAGCCAAGAACTTCAACGATGTTGTGATTGTGCCCAGCAAGGCTGAATACAAGCCATTGCTTGATATTGTGAAGGCACAGGGTGCAGAAACCACCAAGGCACAGCGCAAGCAGTTTGCAGAACGCGCTTTCGCCACTTCCAGCCATTACGACACAGCCATTCATGCCTATTTTGCAAAATAAAAGTGAGAAGATTTGTACATTGTAAATTGACAAATTGTAAATAAAGGTTATGGGATTTTTCTCTTTGACACAAGATATAGCGATGGACCTCGGTACTGCCAACACCATCATCACCGTTAATGACAAGGTGTTAGTGGACGAGCCGTCTGTTGTTGCTCTCGACAAGAAGAACAACAAAATGATTGCCGTAGGACACAAGGCCAAGATGATGTACGGCAAGGAGCATGAAGGCATCCGCACCTGCCGCCCTCTGCGCGACGGTGTGATTGCGGACTTCTATGCTTGTGAGCAGATGATGCGTGGACTCATCAAGATGGTCAACACCGGACACCATCTCTTCACGCCTTCACTCCGTATGGTCATTGGTGTTCCATCCGGTTCGACAGAAGTGGAACTGCGTGCCGTGCGCGACAGTGCTGAGCACTCTGGTGGCCGCGATGTATATCTGATTTTCGAGCCAATGGCTGCTGCTATCGGTTGCGGCATCAACGTTGAAGAGCCAGAAGGTCAAATGATTGTTGACATAGGTGGTGGTTCCACCGAGATTGCAGTCATCTCATTGGGCGGTATCGTGAGCAACAACTCCATCCGTGTGGCAGGTGACGAACTGACATCTGACATTCAGGAATATATGGCACGCCAACACAACGTGAAGGTTTCTGAGCGTATGGCTGAGCGTATCAAGATTAACGTAGGCTCTGCTCTGACAGATTTGGGTGACGAGGCTCCAGAGGATTTCGTGGTTCATGGTCCAAACCGTATCACAGCCCTGCCAATGGAGATTTCCGTTTGTTACCAAGAGATTGCACACTGCATCGACAAGACCATTGCCAAGATTGAGACAGCCGTGCTTCAGGCACTTGAGGCTACTCCACCAGAGTTGTATGCCGACATCGTGAAGAATGGCATCTGGCTGACAGGTGGCGGTGCATTGCTTCGCGGTCTTGACAAGCGTTTGAGTGACAAGATTCAAATTCCATTCCATGTAGATGATGACCCATTGCACTCAGTGGCAAAGGGCACAGGTATCGCATTGAAGAACGTCAACAATTTCCAATTCTTGATGAGATAAACGCACATCATGCGTGCACTGATTAACTTCATCATACACAACAAGCACTGGTTTGTGTTCCTGTTGCTGGAAGTGATAAGCCTCGTCTTTCTTTTCAGTCACAATGGATACCAAAAGAGTGTATATTTCACAACGGCTAATGACGTGGTAGGTTCAACCTACAACGTCATTAGTGGCATTACGTCATATCTCCATCTTCAGGAAGAGAATCATGACTTGGAAGCCACGAACGAGCAACTTCGCAAAGAAGTGTATGAGATGCGTCAGCAATTGAAGGCAATGCAGCAAGACAGCGTGAAGCGGTTACCAGCCTTGCCACTGAAGTATGATGTCGTGTCGGCACAAGTGGTCAACATGACTTTGCATAAAGCCAACAATCTCATCACCATCAATAAAGGCGAAGCAGATGGCATACGTCCGGAAATGGGTGTTGTCTGTTCCAGAGGAGTGGTCGGCATTGTCTATATGACAAGTAGCCATTACAGCATTGTCATGCCGCTGCTCAACGTGAACAGCAAAATCAGTTGCAGATTACGCAATTCCGAGTATTTCGGATCACTCATCTGGCAACGTGGTAATGCTGATATTGCCTACGTGACCAGTGTGCCAAGACATGCTCCCGTGCAAAAGAAAGACATTGTTGAGACGAATGGATATTCTGACATTTTTCCGCCAGGACTCCCCATTGGCGTGGTGCAGAAAATCGGTGATTCGCCAGATGGCATGTCTTATTTCCTTCGAGTGAAATTGTTCGCAAATTTCTCCACTCTCCGAGAAGTTTCTGTCATTACCAATTACAGTTCGCCAGAACGTCGAATGCTGGAAGACTTAGCAGAAAACCCTGTCAAACAAGACAGTGTCCTCATCAGTCAAGAGAAACAGAAACAAGCAGAGCTGGAGAAGGCTGAGAAAATGAAGGCTGAGAAAGAGAAAGCCGAGAAAGAGAAAGTTGAAATCGAGAACATAGCAAACACCGATACTGTCAGATGAATTCCATCTTCTTCACACGTCTTTTCAGACTCTTCATCCTGTTACTCTTTCAGGTGTTGGTGTTCAATCACATCCACCTGCTGGGATATATCACACCACTTGTGATGGGCTATATGATGGTGCGCATGCATCGTGGCACTTCACGCATAGCCATTTTGGTATGGGGTTTTGTGACGGGATTCCTTTTCGACATTTTCAGCAACACAGCAGGTATGGCCGCAGCATCATGCACCTTGATTGCCATGATTCAGCCCGTCCTTCTTGAAATGCAAGTGCCTCGCGATTCTGCAGAGAACTTGATTCCTTCTTTCTCCACATTGGGATTCTGGAATTATGCCTTTTTTGTTTTTCTTCTCATGGCGGCTTTGCACAGTTGCTTCTATCTACTGGATGCGTTCACTTTGGCAGATTTGACCTTGACACTCACCTCCATCTTGGGAGGTTCTGTGCTCTCCACATTCATCATCGTCTGCATCGAATTACTGACACAAACGAAGAAAGAGAAAACGCATCATTAGTGAGAAGCCATGAAAAATCATGTTTACGAAAATCGCAAGTATGTTTTGGCTGGTATAGCATTGGTGATTGTGCTGTGCTATATCATTCGTCTGGCTTTTCTGCAACTATCTGATGAGGAATATAAAAGCCGTGCTAATGACAACGCTTTTTTCAACAATGTCATATTCCCTGCACGGGGCGTCATCTATGACCGCAATGGCGAATTGTTGGTGTTTAACCAACCTGCCTACGACATCATGGTCATCATGCGCGAGGTTAAGAACCTTGACACACTCGATTTCTGTCAGACAATCGGCATTACACAACAACAGTTTGATGAACGTATGGCGCTCATCAAGGACCGCAATAAGAATCCCGGCTATTCCACTTACACCCAACAGCTTTTCATGCCACAAATCTCTGCACAGGAATATGGTGTTTTTCAAGAAAAGTTGTTCCGCTTTCATGGTTTTTACATTCGTGAACGCACCATACGTCGCTACGCCACTGACCATTGTGCCCATATCTTAGGAGATGTGGCAGAGGTGTCGCAAACGGAAGTGGAGCGTGACGATTATTATGACCCAGGAGATTATATTGGCAAGCAAGGTGTGGAACGCAGTTATGAAACCGAGTTGAGAGGCGTGAAAGGGGTGCAGATTCTTTTGCGTGATGCACATGGGCGCATTCAAGGGCACTACCGCAATGGTGCGCAGGATCGTAAACCAATACCAGGGAAGAACCTCACACTTTCCATTGATGCAAAATTACAGGCCCTCGGTGAACGCTTGATGGAGGGAAAGATGGGTGCCATCGTTGCCATTGAACCTAAAACAGGTGAGATTCTATGCATGGTCAGTGCACCCAGTTATGACCCTCATCGGATGGAAGGCAAACAACGCAGCACACAGATGATGGAAATGCAACGCGACCCAATGAAGCCTATGCTGAACCGTGCCATCTCAGGAACATATCCTCCTGGCTCCACATTCAAGACTTCACAAGGCTTGACCTTCTTGCAGGAGGGTATCATCACATCCTCCACAGCTTATCCTTGCTACAGAGGGTTCGTCACCAAAGGCATGAGGGTCGGATGTCACGGGCATGGTTCTCCCCTGCCTCTCATTCCTGCCATCGCCACTTCATGTAACGGTTATTTCTGCTGGGGACTCTATCACATGCTGAACAATCGTAAGAATTACAAGAACATACAAGAAGCCATGACCACATGGAAGGACTATATGGTGTCGATGGGCTTCGGTTATAAGTTGGGGGTTGACCTTCCTGGCGAAGTGCGTGGCATGATTCCGAATGCTGATTACTACGACCGGCGATTGGGGCAATGGAATGCTCTTAGTGTCATCTCCATAGCCATTGGACAGGGCGAAGTGACGCTCACACCGCTTCAGATAGCCAATCTCGGTGCAACCATTGCCAATCGTGGCTACTATATCACTCCACACATTGTGAAGCGCATCGAAGGAGGACACATTGCCGACAGTCTTCTGGTAAAACACAAGACGAAGGTGGAAAAGCAATATTACGACATGGTGGTAGAGGGAATGCGCAAAGCAGTCATTGGCGGTACTTGCCGCAGTGCCAACACCTCCATGTATGAAGTGTGCGGTAAGACAGGAACTGCTCAGAACAGAGGAAAAGACCATTCAGCCTTCATGGGGTTCGCGCCAAAGGATAATCCAAAGATAGCCATTGCCGTCTATGTGGAGAATGGTGGTTTCGGAGCCACATTTGGTGTGCCTATCGGCGCTTTGATGATGGAGCAGTTCATCAATGGAAAACTCTCGCCTGCCAGTGAAGCAAGAGCCTCATCTTTCCAAAGCAGGCACATTGATTATGGAACAAGAGAAAGGTAAACAGCAATCATGACAGAACAAGAACAAGGCAGCAAAGGCATCTTCCTCAGCATTGACTGGATGACCATTATGCTCTACGTGATACTTATCGTGTGGGGATGGTTCAGTGTATGCGGTGCTTGCTACGATTTCAACAATCCCGACCTTTTCAGTTGGGAGACCAATTCTGGCAAGCAAATCGTATGGGGAGGCACCTCGCTGGTGTTGGCGACCGTTCTGATGCTCATCGAGAAACGCTTCTACGACACAGCTGCCTATGTCATTTATGGAGCCATGATGCTGCTGCTGGCTGTCACCATCGTCATTGCACCTGACACGAAAGGTTCACGTTCTTGGTTGCCACTCGGTTCATCCGTCAAGATACAACCTGCCGAATTTGCCAAGTTCGCTGTAGCATTGGCACTCGGAAAATTGATGGATCAATATGGATTCAGCATTCGAAAGACCAAAGACATCGGTATTGCCATCGGAATGATATTCCTCCCCATGCTCCTCATCATTGCCCAGAAGGAGACGGGTTCCGCCCTTGTCTATTTCGCCTTTTTCTTGATGCTTTATAGAGAGGGCATGACAGGTTCCTTGTTGTTTACAGGATTTGCCTGTGTCGTATATTTTGTGGTGGGCATGAAATTCAGTGAAGACTACATTATAGACATGCCCGTGTCTATTGGAGAGTTCACAGTACTATTACTGGCCATGATATTCACGATTGGTATGGTGTGGGTGTATTGCAAAAACCTTCGTGCGGTGAAATTGATGGCATACACCTGTTTTGGCGGCACATTGCTGGCAATGCTCTTCTCAATTTATGCTATTCCATTCAACGTCTGCTATGTGATGTTGGGGTTATGTATCTTGATGATTTGCTACCTCATCGTATTAGCTCTTTACAACCGACTGATACGCTATGCCATGATAACACTCTTTGCCATCATGTCCACGTCTTTCTTCTATATCACCGATACGCTGTTTGAGCATTTGGATGACCACCAACGTATCCGTATCGAAGTGTTGTTGGGCATGAAAGACGACCCTCGTGGTGCCGGCTACAATGTGAATCAGGCAAAGATTGCAATTGGTTCTGGCGGCTTGTTCGGCAAAGGATTTCTCAATGGTACGCAGACGAAACTAAGATATGTGCCAGAGCAACACACGGACTTTATCTTCTGCACAGTGGGCGAAGAAGAAGGATTCATCGGTTCGGCAGGCGTGCTCATTGTCTATCTGCTCTTCATTTGGCGACTCATCGCACTTGCTGAACGACAAACGGACACGATGGGAAGAGTCTATGGGTATTGTGTGCTCTGCATCTTCCTTTTCCACTTGTTCATCAATGTGGGAATGGTGCTGGGCTTGACTCCTGTCATCGGAATTCCCCTCCCCTTCTTCTCCTATGGCGGTTCTTCTCTGTGGGGATTCACTTTGCTGCTCTTCATTTTCCTCCGTATGGATGCGGAACGAAATCTTAAACGACAATAGGCTGATAAAGCCCATATAATCAATAATTAAAATCAGAATGAAAAAAACAACAATCAAGAAGCCCGAGGCTATCAAGTGGCATCACTTCTCACGTCGTGGCGATGCAATCTTCCTCAGTTTGAAGAAGGAGATTCGCATCAGCGTGCTCAGTGTTGCCACCTTGGCTGTTGCTTGTCCTGATTCGTCGGCTGCCATAATGGCTATGAGCCAACGCCCGACAATGGACGAGCAGACCAATAGCGCAGGTGCATCTTCTTCAGGCGGAGAAGACGAACTGCTTGCCCTCACAGCGCTTCAACACGGCGATTTGCTCTTTTGTGTGGCAAGTCCCGCTCGTGATGGCATTGCGCAAGCCATCGTATCTGTGACTGAAGGCATCGACCTTCAGCGAGTTTCTCATGTAGCCATCGTATGTAAAGAGTCATCTGGAACATACGCGCTCGAAGCCTCCGATAAACATGGCGTTTGGCTTCACCCCATCCAATCTTTCTTTGAACATTGTGACCATACCCCTACCGGCAACCCGATGGTGCTGCTCGGCAGGCTAAAGGACACCTCCAATGTCGCTGCATCTGTAGAGAGGGCTAAAACTTATCTTGGCAGACCTTATGACCATCAATACATGCCAAGTGATTCTGCCATCTATTGCAGCGAACTGATCCACTATTCGTATTTTGATGCTGAAGGGAAGGAACTGTTTCCTCAAATCCCCATGTCTTTTCATGACAAGAACGGTAACATCACCACCTTTTGGAAAGACTACTATCGCCAGTGGAACATGAGTGTTCCAGAAGGATGGCCCGGCACAAATCCTGGTGGTATCAGCCAAAGTGAGAAAATTGAAATCATTGGAAAATTCTTTTAACAACAAGACATGAGAAAACTGATTATTTTAATAGCAGCCATATGGAATGTGGCTGAAGCATTGCATGCACAAGAGAGCAAGACAACATACGAGATGAATCTGAATGAAACGGAAGTAATAGGCACACGCGCACCGTTACCAGCAGACAAAGCAGTACGTCTCGTTCAAGTGATTACCAAACAAGAAATTGAAGCATCAAGTGCCAATTCTGTCAACGACCTGCTCAAACTCGCCGCAGGAGTCGATGTTCGTCAACGTGGGGGATTCGGCATCCAAACAGACATCGGTGTGAATGGTGGCACGGAAGACCAGTTGACCATCCTGCTCAACGGCATCAACATCAGCAATCCCCACACGGGACATTTGGCTGCAGATTTTCCTGTAAATGTGGATGACATTGAACGCATTGAAGTGATTGAGGGAGGAGCCAGTCGAGTGTATGGCTGTCAAGCTTTTGCGGGAGCAGTTAACATTGTGACACGCACAGAGAAGAAAAGCAGTGCCGGTGCCCATTTGCAAGGAGGTTCGTATGGATCTTTCGGAGCCAATGCACATGTTTCTTTGAAGACTAACCACTTCAACAATCGAGTTAGTGGAGGATATGCTCGAAGTGATGGAGGTACAAGCAACGATGATTTCAATAAAGGGAATGCTTATTGGAACGGCAAATATGAAAGTCAGCTGTTCGACGCAACGCTTCAGGCAGGATTGAGCACCATGAACTATGGCGCCAACACTTTCTATGGCACAGGTTCTGATTCCCAGTATGAGCAGGATCGTCGTTACCTCATTGCCGCGCAAGCTGAATATAAAGGTAGAATCCATGTTCCCGTACAATTGTATTGGAACCGTTCCCTCGACCATTACGTGTGGTGGCGCGACAATCCGGCTGCCTACCAGAATTTTCACCAAACCAATGTTTACGGAGCCAATCTCAACGCCTACACCACATGGGCATTGGGCAAGACTGCTGTTGGTGTGGAGTTCCGTCGGGAGAACATTCTCTCCACCCGATTGGGCAAAGAGATTCCAGAAGATGAACAACACAAGTATAAAGTACCCGGATGGGATGAATACTACAAATACAAGGATGGACGCAGCAATGTGAGCCTGTATCTTGAGCACGCCATTCTCTTTGAACACCTCACCCTCTCATTCGGCGTACTTGCCAACCATAACACAGCCGTAGAGGGTGGCATGAAGTTCTATCCGGGCATAGACCTTGCATGGCGACCTGCCGCCAAATGGAAATTCTATGCTTCCTTCAATCAAAGCCTACGAACTCCCACGTATACAGACATTTACTACAATGGTCCAGGACTGCAAGGCAATGCACAGCTAAACCCAGAGAAGAGCACAGATTGGCATCTTGGCGCAAGCTATACGGGCGACTTCTTCAAGGTACAAGTCAAAGGATTCTATCGCAAGGGAACGGATATGATTGACTGGGTGAAATACCCCAATGACACCTTCTACACCACTGCCAACAGCGATATAGACAACATTGGTGCAGAGGCGTTGGGCACCTTTGATTTCACCCGACAATGGGGTTTGAACGCTCTGCTTCAGAGACTCACCCTCGGCTATTGCTACAACTACAAATACCGTGTCGATGCAGAGCAAGCTGCCAAATATGCATCCCGCATGACCTTCCTACGTCACAAGTTCGTTGCTTCATGCAATCACCGCATCTTCAGCAAACTCACGGCACAATGGGACTTCACCCTCAAAAACCGTGAGGGAGACTTTGAGAATGCCCTAACAGGTGAGCACCAAAGCTACGGCACCTATGCCACACTTGACCTCAAAATGCAGTGGGCAGAACCTCACTACACATTTTATGTGCAGGCGAACAACCTGACCAACCACCCCTACTACGACTATGCCAACGTGAAACAACCTGGCGTGTGGTACACAGCAGGAGTGAAAGTAGCACTTTGAGCCTAACGACACAAAGCTCACGAGCTTACCTCCACAAGGCTCGTGAGCTTTGTGTCGTTAGGCTCAACGTGGTTGTGACAGTGCAGTAAAGGCGCCTTCGAGAATCAACACATTTTATTCATTATCAATAGAATACAAATCTATTTCTGATACTATTCCATCCTTTTCCCAAAGTAGTCACTATAGCTAATACGCCACACCAACAAACGTAATTACGGTACAGGGCGCAACGTAATTTGCCCGCAGGGTGAAAGGTAATTACGTTGCAGGGCTTGCCATAAAGCTTTAGAACCTCTCTTTGTTAGTGCCCCAAAGTTTACGGGTGAGCTCCTACACAGAAACAAGAAGGAAGCAGCCGCTTATTTTGTGGCGCGTGGTCGCTATTTTTTTATCTGAATAACTAATTATCAATCATCAATTATCAATTATCAATTATTTTTTGTACCTTTGCAACGATTTTAAATTAATATGAGAAGGCTTTTACACATTATTCTATTATTAGGCACCCTGCTTTATGCCATTCCAACCTCGGCCATGACTGATGGTGGGCAATTTGTAGTGGTGCTTGATGCTGGACATGGTGGAAAAGACCCCGGTGCCATCGGTTCATCGTCTTCCAACCGTGAGAAAGACATCAATTTGGGCATCACGCTCGAAGTGGGAAGACTTCTTAAGGCGAACTGTCCTGATGTGAAGTTAATCTATACGAGGAGCACGGACGTGTTCATTGAATTAGGAAGACGCGCTGAAATTGCCAACAAAGCAAAAGCCGACCTTTTTGTGAGCATCCACACCAATGCTTTGCCAAAGAATGCACGAAAGGCAACAGGTGTACAATCTTACTCCCTCACCCTCCGCACGGCATCGACCAATCT
>Ga0247609_10007847_pt1 | contig 10111 bp, 7 predicted proteins | sample 172DNAGHGlowgp2_FD_193487 | JGI IMG/M metagenome (GOLD analysis project Ga0247609, IMG submission 193487) | Sheep rumen microbial communities from Palmerston North, Manawatu-Wanganui, New Zealand - 1728 DNA GHGlow gp2 | ecosystem: Host-associated > Mammals > Digestive system > Stomach > Rumen ...
TATTTATCAAAAAGAATATGAATGCATGGATCGTGCTGAACTTAAAAAGTTACAATCAGAACGTCTATGCGCACAAGTTAAAAGAATGTATGAAAAAGTAGAACTATTTAGAAATAGAATGGATGAAGCAGGACTTAAGCCTGAAGATATTAAGAGTGTTGATGATTTATATAAATTACCATTTTCATATAAGAAGGATTTAAGAGATTATTATCCATATGGTTTATTTGCTGTACCTATGAAGGATGTAGTTAGAGTACATGCATCAAGTGGTACTACAGGTAAGCAAATAGTTGTAGGTTACACAAGAAAAGACTTAGATATGTGGAGTGATTGTTTTGCTAGACAATTATATGCTGCAGGTGCAGATAGTAATTCCTTTGTTCAAGTATCTTATGGATACGGACTATTCACCGGAGGACTAGGAGCACATGATGGTGCACAAAAGATTGGTGCTACAGTTATTCCAACATCTACAGGAAATACACAAAGACAAATTCAAACAATGATAGATTTCGGGTCAACTCATTTATGTTGTACACCAAGTTACGCTTGTTATTTAGGTGAAACAATTGAAGAAATGGGTGTAGTAGATCAATTAAAGCTTAAAGCTGCTATTCTAGGTGCTGAACCTTGGACAGAAGAAATGAGAAAAACTATTGAATCAAAATTACATATAAAAGCATATGATGTATATGGCTTATCAGAAATAATGGGACCTGGTGTTGCATATGAATGTGAATGCCAAAAAGGTATGCACGTTAATGAAGATATGTTTATTCCTGAAATCATTGACCCAGATACTTTAGAAGTATTACCTATTGGTGCTACAGGTGAATTAGTATTTACAACAATAACTAAAGAAGCTTTCCCTCTAATTCGTTATAGAACTAGAGATATCGCAAGTCTATCTTTAGAAAAGTGTTCTTGTGGTAGAACATTCATTAAGATGACTAAGCCACAAGGTAGAAGTGATGATATGTTAATCATCCGTGGTGTAAATGTATTCCCAAGCCAAATCGAAGAAGTATTATTAAAGGTTGGTGGAGGAATTACTCCAAACTACCAAATTATTGTTGATAGAGTTAATAATAACGATACATTAGATGTATGGGTAGAAATGAACGAAAATATGTTCACTGATGATGTAAAATCTATCGAAGCTACTCGTAAGAAAATTACAGATGCACTTAGAAGTGTACTTGGAATTGGTGCTACAGTTAAGATGGTTGCTCCAAAGACTATTACACGTTCAGAAGGAAAAGCTAAACGTGTTATTGATAATAGAAAATTGCATTAAGGAGGGATTTATATGCTAGTTAAACAAGTATCTATTTTCGTTGAAAATAAAGAAGGAAAAATTGCTGATGTATTAAAAATATTAGCAAAAGAAAATATAAATATTAGTGCTTTATCACTTGCTGATACTACTAATTTTGGTATTTTAAGATTAATAGTTGATGATCCTAAAAAAGCAAAAAATATACTTCAAATGGAAGATATGATTGTTAAAATTAATGAAATTTTAGCTGTAGGTATTAATGATCAACCAGGAGGTCTAGCAAAAGTATTAGATATCCTTGCTAAAGGTAAGGTAGCTATCGAATATATGTATGCTTTCACTGGTCATAATAAAGATAATGCTACAGTTGTATTTAAGACAAATGATTTAGAAAAGGCATATGACTGCCTAAAGATTAATAATATTCCACTAATTAGTGCGGAGGATATTAAACAAACTTGGTAAAATCACTTTAAAGGATGTGATTAGATGAAAAGCTTTGGATTCTTTAAGCTGCTTGCTGATGCTACTGAAGTAACTACTACAGAAAGCGATAAAATTACAAGTAGTACATACTGGGAGAACAAGTTTGATGAAGTTTTGAAATGGTTAACTACTAATGGTATAAAAATGCTTATAGCATTAATAGTTTTATTCATTGCTTTTAAAATAGTAAATGTTATCTCAAGAAGAATAAAGAAAAGAATGGTCGCAAGAGAATGCGACCCTACTTTTACAATTATTATTACAAATATCTTTAGAAAAGGTATAAAGATATTACTATTTGTTGCATATTTAGCTTATATAGGTATTGATACAGCAAGTATTGGTGCTGTAATTGCTTCATGTGGTGTAGGTATAGGTTTAGCTCTACAAGGAAGCTTATCAAACCTAGCTGGAGGTATAATAATTGTCATTGTTAGGCCATTTAAGCTTGGCGACTATATTGAAGCTCAAGGTGAAGGTGGAACTGTAGAAGATATTAAAATATTCTATACATACATTGTTACACCTGATAATAGAACAGTAATGATTCCAAATGGTGTATTAGCTAATGGCGTTATTAGAAATAACTCTCTTAAAGAAAGAAGAAGAGTTGATTTCAAATTTCAAGTTAGCTATAATTCAGACTTAAAATTAGTTAAAGATACTTTAATTAATCTTGTTAGTCAAGACGAAAGAGTATTAACTGATCCAGCACCATTTGCACAAATATCTGAATATGGTAATTCATCAATAACTTTTACAGTTAGAGTGTGGGCAAAAACTACTGATTATTGGAACCTATATTTCTCTATAATGGAGAAAGTTAAGGTAGAATTTGATAAACAAAATATTCAAATTCCTTATAATCAACTTGATATTACAATTAGAGGTAACGAAAATGAACAAAAGTAAGTTAAAAGGCTACGCTAGATTAATTGCTAGATGTGGTCTAAATGTTAGAAAGAATCAAGATGTAATAGTTCAAACTGAATTAGCACAAACTGAATTTGTTACTATGATAGTAGAAGAATTATATAAAGCAGGTGCTAGAAAAGTATTTGTTGATTTCTATCACTTACCATTAACTAGATTACATAACAAATATAGAGACAAAGATGTGATGGCTAAGATAGAAGATTTTGAATTAGAAAAGATAAAATGGAGAAGTAAAAATCTTCCATGCATATTATTCTTAGATAGTGAAGATCCTGATGGATTAAATGGTATAGACCAAAATAAAGAATCATATGTTGCAAGTAAGAGATACCCTATTATTAAGCCGTTTATTGATGAAATGGAAAATAAATATCAATGGTGTATAGCTGCAGTTCCTTCAGTAGAATGGGCTAAAAAGGTATTCCCTAACCTAAGTAAGAAAAAGGCAGTAGAAGCCTTATGGGAAAATATATTAAAATGTTCTAGATCTTATGAAGGTAACCCAATTAAAAACTGGAAGGAACATAATACAAATCTAAAGAATAAATATGATTATCTAAATAGTTTAGAATTAGTTGAACTTAATTATAGTAGTTCTAATGGAACAAACTTTAAAGTTGGTTTAATTAGTGATGCTTTATTCTTAGGCGGTTCTGAAAAGTCACTTAAAGGTATTACATTTAATCCAAATATTCCATCAGAAGAAATCTTTACATCTCCTAAAAGAGGAGTATGTGAAGGAGTGCTTTATGCGACAAAACCACTTAGCTATAATGGTGAAGTAATTGAAGATTTCTATATTGTTTTTAAAGATGGCAAAGCAGTAGAAGCACATGCTAAAAAGAATGAAGAATTATTGCAACAAATGATTAGTGAAGATGAAGGGGCTGCATATCTTGGAGAAGTAGCACTAGTAGCTTATGATTCACCAATCAATAACACTAATTTGTTATTCTATAATACTTTATATGATGAAAATGCATGCTGCCATGTAGCACTTGGCCATGGCTTTACAAATGTTATTAAAGACTATGATAAATATAGCCTTGAAGAATTAAGAGAAAAAGGTGTAAATGATTCAAGAATCCATGTTGATTTTATGGTTGGATCTAATGATTTAAAGATAGTTGGTAAATCAAAAGATGGAAGCGAACATTTAATCTTTATAAATGGAAATTGGGCATTTTAGTGCCTATTTTCTTTAAAAGGAAGTGATAGAAATGGATGATAATTCAATATTCAAGAATATAAAGGAACAAGAAATTATTAGTGATATTGATGTAGTTAAAGCTTATAGCATTTTATATCACGCATTAATTGAAAATGAAGAAGATGTTTATCTATTTTTATCATGCATAAATTTACTTAGTACTTATGCAAAACAAAATAAGAAGAAAATAAGTTATTCATTTAAATCTAGAATTTTCTTCTTAAATGAATTACTTGCATATAATGATTTTAATAATATCAAAGTTTCTTATTTTTATACTAAAAGTCAAAGCCTTTATATGGTTATGGTTAAAGATGTTCAGTTTAGTTTTCATAATGTCATTATTGAAAAAGGAGCTTGGGATTTACTTAAAAAATATCAAGCCCAATTATCCTGGGATGGTATTAGAAAACAGATGTGTGCTAAAACAGTATTTGATACAGCATTAAGCAAAGAAAACCTAACAAAGAAGACTAGAGATTATAATGATTTATTTGAATTCTTAGATAAAAAGGTAGAAGAATTTAATAATGGTAAAATAAAAATAGAGAAAAAAGGTTTAGTAGATTTAAACGGAGAATTTGTATAGGAGGGTTATTATGAAGGGTAAGCAAAAGAGTTATTTAAGAGGATTAGCTCATACATTAAAACCAGTATTTCAAATAGGAAAAGATGGTGTTAATGATAATATGATTACAGATATTAGAAACTATCTAAATAAGCATGAATTAATGAAGATTTCTATCCTTCAAAACTGTCCAATGGAAGTAGAAGAGATAGCTGATATATTTAGTGAATGTGGTTTTGAAGTAGTACAAACTATTGGTAAAACAATAGTGCTTTATATGCATAGTGTTAATGCGATTAACCCAATAATTCTTCCTTAATGAAATCGCTTTTAGCGTTGTTTCCTTTTTGTTTTGTTAAAAAACAAAGGAAGAGGGCAAAAATAGGCAAAAATTAAGAAAAAATTAACCAAAATGATAGCGTTTTACAAAAAATAATTTTTAACGGCTTAAGCAAAAAATAGTGTTGTTAAGCCGTTTTCTTATTATAAGAAAAAATATAATTAGATTTTAAGTATTAAAAATATTTATTTTTAGTGTAATTTTTTACAAAAAGATGGTAAAATATATATTAGAGACGAAATGACAATATTAAATTGAGGTGATGTATGTGGCAAAATTATTTATTTTATTTCCAAAATTCGCATTAAAGTCTAAGAGCGCTACTCAGGATGCATACTATGGTCCTGAACATTACGCAAATAACACTGGAGCATTTAGTCCATGGCATTACAACAAGAACCAAAGCAAATACAAAGCTTGCCTTGTTGTTTATTGGATTATAACTATTGCTTTAGCAGCAGTAGGTGTTGTATTAATGGCTCCTGTTTTTGCTGTTGGAATTGCAATCTTAGCACTTGCATTAATTTTTGGAGTTTTATCATTAATCTCTACAGTTGGTGTTGCTTCATGTAAAGGAGCATACAAGAAATTTGAACTTAGTGAGGAACTTTATGGCTATACTAAGAGCGTTGGTGATTCACTTGACGAATACAAACGTTGTCTAGACCATCTACAAGCAAAGTTCACACTTCCAGAACCATCTAACCAAAGTGGTCAATTTGGATTTGCAAAATCACTATATGACGAATTCTTTGAAACTAGAGAATTAAGTGTTTATGACATTAAATACAAAGAATTCACAAAAGCTATGAATTATACTTATTCAAGTTATGAAGGTTATGTATCAAGAACACTTCAATCAATCCTTGAAAATTATAAGGAATATGAACTTGGACAATTACAACAATCAGATGAATTAAAAATTGATGATATTGTAAACAACTATCCACAACTTGAAAAATTATACAACGAGCTTGATAAGTTAAATAAAAAGTATCAAGCAAAGATTTTATATTTGTATGAAGAAGATCAATCATTATACAACAACCTAGAAATTTTATCTAAGTTAAAAGAATCTGCATCTCAAAATAGTTTTTCTGGTGAAAGACAATATGCTGATAAAGGTTTATTCGTTGATTTATACAAGAAATATGATGAATATTCTGCAAAGATTGTTGATCAATCAGCTAAAGCATATGAAGATTATCAAAGTACAATTAGTTCTAAGATGCAAGAAGTTGCTAAGAACTTAGATATCGATATGACATTAGATACTAAGGTTCCTCTTGTATTCACTACAAAGAATGAATACTTAGATTCAGTTAACGAACTTAAGTATAAGAAAGATGAATACGAAAGAAGAATCAATGAAAACATTGATAGAGTTAATTTAGTATTGTCAAGACTTGACGAACGTGTAAACATTTTACGTAAGAGTGATACAGTAGCTGAAGTAGATTTCTTCGAAACATTACTTAACACTTGTGATATTGATGAAATCAACGTTAAGATTACAAGAATTTTCCAAATGTTAAAGAGACTACGTCAACAAGCTGATGACTATAATAGAATAGTTGAAGAATCAAAAGAAGTTATTAAAAAAGAAGTATTCGAAAAGGAAAACTTAAATATCGATACAGTTCCTCGTAGAGTACAAAGCTATATCGATGAAAAAGTCGATGTTAGATCATTCATTTCAGAATTAAATGTTCAATTACAAATTGATGAAATTAAGAAGAGATTACATACATATCCAATTTATCTATACAGCGTTTATGTAGCTAACGATGATATCGACCAAGTTATGAAGAGTGCTGTTAGAGGATATAAATTTGATGGTGTTGATAGTAAGAAGAATAATATTCTTCATATCTGTGCTAAGAATAATGCAGTTAAGTGTTTCGATTATTTCTATAAGAGAGTTGAATCTAAAGCATTAGATGTTAACGGCGATGGCGAAACACCTCTTGATATTGCATATAAGACTAGTCCAGAAATATTTGCTAAATTATCTAAAGATACAATTCTTGAAAAAGATTATGAAGTTAAATATCATGAATATCAAATTAAGACTAGCTTAGATCCACAAATTATGCAACAAATCCTTAATGCGCAAGCAGATTATTGGGAATATATGGCTAAGAACTCAACTAACCCAGATGTTGTTGATATGTGCAAATCTAACGCTGATGAAGCTCTTGAATTTAGCCAAGTATATGAAGAACAAGGACCTAACAAGTTCGCTAAGAATTATGATTTAAAGGTTATTGCTCAAAAGTATGATAAGATTTTAGGCTTAGTTAAGAACAGAGAAAATACTGAAAAAGCTTTAAGATACCTAGGTATTTTAAGAAAATATGAAACTTATTATGATAAGAGAATCATTGATATCTTTGAAAAAGATTTAATTGATGCAATTGAATTATTAAATACTAGAAAGATTGATACTATTTATGTAGCATTAAAGAACTATATTGCCGCAAATAAATCAAGTTATGTTACTTCTTTATATAAGACTGAATATCAACAAAATGACTTAATGTTAAGTACTAACATGGTTTACATTGAACGTGCAATGATCGGTGTATATTCTTGTCAAAACATCTTAACATTAATTAATAGAGAAGAACCACCAAGAACTGATAAGCTTGCTGAATATGTTACAGCACTTAAGAAAGATTATATTAAGAAACTTGAAGAATTATACGAAGAAACACCAAATAGATATGCATATCGTCTACTTGCTGAAGAAGATAGAGCATTCGCTCAATCACATGACGAAAATGATATTTACTACAAGTTACTTGGTGTTACAAGACAATCTTCAATCGCTGAAATTAAGAAAGCTTATAAACGTCAAATTCTTGCACACCATAGAGATAGAGGCGGAGACTCATCTAAGGTTGCTCTAATTAATGATGCTTACGCTAAATTATTACTTGAAAAGGAGGCCTAGTAGATTATGGCAGATGATTTAAAGAAAGAATTAGAAAAGCAACAAGAATTGATGCGTACAAAAGATATATATATTAAAAGATTAAATGCAGAAATTCAAGAAGTTAAGAATGAATTAAAACGTTCAGAAGACAAATTAAAAAAGCAAACAGATAAAACACTTGGGGAAATGTTTAAGTCTTTAGCTGAAGTTTTCACAAGAGTTGACGCTGGATATGTTGATTTTAAAGATGATATGTCTGATAGTAGACAAATGTCATATACTTTATCAAAATTTAAGACTACACTTCAATTACAAAATATCGAAGTAATGGTGCCAAATGTACTTGAAAACTATGATATTGATGAAATGGAAGTAACTGATGTTATTCCTACAGGTGATAAGAACCTAGATAAGAAAGTAGTTCATATTGATAGAGTTGGTTTTAGAAATAAGATTACTAGAGTAATCCTTGTACAACCACAAGTTATTACTTATAAATATGATGAATCATTAGACGTAGAAGGTATGTCTAATAAGGATAAAGCTGTAGCTGCTATGAAAGCCTTAAATGATGTACTTGGAAACCGTGAAGATGGTGGATCTGTATCAGAAGATTCAGCACTTGGTGAACAAATGTTACAAATGATGAATGACAGTGGCGAAAACAAGTACAACTTAAAAGAAGTTGATGAAGCTGCTGAAGCTAGAAAGATTGCTAGAAAGTTAAGTGAAAAAGCTCATAGAGCTGAAGAAGCTAAGAATGAAGCTATGCGTAAAGCTGATGAAGCTAGACGTGAAGCAGATAGATTATATATTGAAGCTGCTGAAGCTGAAGATAAGAAGATCGAATTAGAAAAAATTGCTGAAGAAGCTGTTGCTAAAGAAGAAGCTAGAATTGCTGAAGAAGAGCGTATTGCTGAAGAAAAACGTCAAGCAGAACTTGCAAGATTAGAAGCTGAAAGAAAAGCTCGTGAAGAAGAAGAAAGAAGACGTAAAGAGGAAGAAGAACGTCGTATTGCTGAAGCTAAAGCTGAAGCTGAACGTCTTGAAGCAGAAGCTGCTGCTGAAAGAGAACGTCTAGAACAAGAACGTCTTGCTAAAGAAGCAGAAATTGCTGAAAAACAGCGTAAATTAGCCGAAATTAGAGAAGCTGCTAGACTAAGAGCTGAAGAAGCTAGAAAGGCCGCTGAAGAGGCTGCTAGACAAGCTGAAGAGGAAGAAGCTAGATTACTTGCTGAGCTTGAAGCAGAAAGTCAAGCAACTGAAGCTCAATTAGCTGAAAAGGCTAAAGCTGCAGAAGAAGCTAAACGTCAAGCTGAATTATTACAAAAGAAGAATGAAGCTCCAAAAGAAGAGCCAAAACCAGAACCAAAACCAGTTGCTGAACCTAAACCAGTTGTTGAGGAAAAGCCTGTTGAAGAAGCTCCAAAACCACAACAAAAGGAACCTGAAAAGGAACGTAGAGGTCTATTTGGATTTGGTAAGAAGAAAGACGAAAAGAAAGACGAAAAGAGAACTGAAGCTTCTAATGCTTGGGCTGAAATGGCTAAGGCTAGAGAAGAAAAATCTAGAATTGAAAGAGAAAGACAAGATCGTTTAAGAGGAAGTAATCCTGACGATATCTACAACCCACCTATTTTTGATTTAGGCAATGATCCACTACAAGACATTCAACAAGATAGTGGTAAGAAAAAACGTAGCAATAGATAATTAAAAATTAGGTCATTTCTTATTAATTCATATATTGAATATATTGGAAATATGTGGTAAAATGGTATTATGATAAGTATATATTTAAATTGTTAATAATACTATGCAAAATTTTTTAACAAAATTTAAAACCGATTTAAGGGAGGAATTACAATGAGTAATATTAAATTAACAGTAGGTATTGACTTAGGAACAACTAACTCAGAGTGCTACATCTATTCAGATGTTACAAATCAACCAGTACTTCAATACTTACACGGAAGTATGTCTGGTATTTATCCTTCAGTAGTTTACTATGATAAGGCTGCAGACAAATTCCTTGTTGGAGAAAAAGTTAAGAATAACGCTGATTTATATATGGATGCATGGAAACACATGAAGATCAATATGGATAAAGGTGATGCTTACACTGAAGAATACAATGGTGTTAAATTAAACCCAGAACAATTCTCAGCTAAAATATTAAAATACATCAAGGATGGTCTTGATGAATTATATCCAGATAATGAAGTTGAAGACTTAGTTATTACTGTACCAGCTTATTTTAAAGATAACGAAAGACGTTCAACTGAACAAGCTGCTAGGGATGCAGGATTCAATCCTACACATGAAATTCGTTTAATCAACGAGCCAACAAGTGC
>Ga0247609_10007848_pt1 | contig 10111 bp, 20 predicted proteins | sample 172DNAGHGlowgp2_FD_193487 | JGI IMG/M metagenome (GOLD analysis project Ga0247609, IMG submission 193487) | Sheep rumen microbial communities from Palmerston North, Manawatu-Wanganui, New Zealand - 1728 DNA GHGlow gp2 | ecosystem: Host-associated > Mammals > Digestive system > Stomach > Rumen ...
TCGCCGTTTCCGCCAGCCACGATCATCGCAATCACAAACACCGCCGCTATCACTCCGGTGATCATTCGCTTTCCCCTTCCCGTATGGCTTCCTCCAAGTATCGCTCCGTTGCCTCCGCAATCTCCCGGTCAGCAGCATGTTTACATATCTCTAAAATCTTCAGCACATCCTCGTCATTCAACACTTCAGTCGCAGCCTTTACTGCATCAACCAACTCCGCTTTAAACCCTTCGGTCATTCGCATCCTCCTGCATTAAATATCGTCGTCGATCTCTACGCCATTCTCTACGGCGTCCTTTACTTCGTCCTCAGATGCATCCTCAACATACAGTTTCCACATCGGTTCTCCGGTCGAACGGTCAATTACAACAACGTCATAATCGAGCGCGTTCAAAACCCTCGAGAACATGCTTAGGCTCATCCGGCTCCTGTTGATTCCCTGGCTTAATGCGTTCCGCTTAATGCCGAGCTTTTCTGCCACGACGTCCTGAATCACGCTCCGACTCTTGAATGCAACTTTCATAATATCACGGTCGAACTTTACGGGAATTATTTTTCGCATAATCAACGCCTCCTTTATTTTGTGTTCGCATTATATCACGTTTCAGTGACTATGTAAATGCCTTTTTTGTTTCCGGGCGATTTTTAGCCAGGGAGCAACGAGGTCTTTTTTATTTTGCGGATGCAGAGGGGGGTAACAAGCGTACTGGGGTGTCTGGATATAACCCCCTCCGGGTCATGCGTTTCACCTATTCGCATAGTAGGCGTCAGGGTATTGCATCCTGTCACGTTTTACCTACTGCTTTCATAGGCATAAAAGTATGATGCTAATGACAAAAAAATTGGGCCTACACTGATCAGCGTTTGTTGTTGCTATAGTCACTGATTCATGATAGAATGACATTGTCAAAAGGGAACCGCAAGACCGACAGACCGGGGATGCCTGGCACAGAACCTTGACAACAGCACAGAAGGCGCGAAAGACGGTAGGCGCGGAGATGCCCACAGAGCCGGGCGTCACGATCCGCGGACAAGAAGAATAATAAGAAGTTGGCAATCCCGAGGGCGCACAATTCCGAAGTAGAGAGGGAACTATCCCCGCCATGGCTTACCGATAACGGCGCAGAACAAGAACATTGTACACACTGCAGATAGTTTGAGATATCCGCGAGCGTGTGCAATCCATCAGCCCCACATGAAAAGAAAGGGGAAAACACAATGAAAAATCTGCTTGCGACTCTCACCCAGTACAAAGCCATCAAGGCACAGATCGAGGCCCTCGAGGCACAGCTGAAGGAAAAGCGGACAGAAATCACCGAGTACATGACCGAGAAGGGCACCACCAAGCTGACCTGCGGTCAGTACATTGCCACCATCACCGAATGCTCCAAGACCTCCCTTGACGAGAAGAAGATCCGGGATCTGTATCCGGAGATCGCCAAGGAGACCGAGAAAGTCACCACCTACGAACGCTTCACCGTGAAGTAAGACAACAACCGGGGCTGATGGATTGTGCACACTTGCACAACAAAAAATGAGAGGAGACAAGAAACAATGAACAACATCGAAAAGCTGATCAAAGCCAAGCATGAAGCCGAGACGGAAGTCCGGGAGGCCCTGAAGGCCGGCCTGGATGTGTCCAAGATGGTCACCATCTCCGCTGGTAACTCCAAGATGGGCAAGGTTGCAAGCGTCTCGCTCCTGCCCGTTCTGACCTGCCCTGCCCGGTGCAATGGCACCTGCGGAGACAAGTGCTATGCCAAGAAGTTGGCGATCCTCCGCCCCAGTGTCGCCCGTTCCTACGCCCGGAACACTGCGGTCGCCTGGCTCGCTCCTGAGGCGTTCTTCCGGGCAGTCAACCAGGCCATGAAGAGCGTGGCCTACTTCCGCTACCATGTGTCCGGAGATGTTCCCGGACCTGACTACCTCCGCTCGGTTGTCCGCTCCTGCCTCGACAATCCGCACTGTCAGGTGCTGATGTTCACAAAGAGGTTTGAGCTGATTAACGATTACATCCGCTCCTCCGGTCCGCTCCCGGACAACCTCCACTGCCTCTTCTCCGGTTGGACGAACCTCTTTCCGACCGAAGGCGGGTTCAATCCGTACCGGCTCCCGGAAACGACAGTCTACGCCAGGGAGGAAGACATCAGGCCCGAGTGGACCCTGTGCGGAGGCAACTGCCTCGACTGCGCAATCCATGACGGCGGGTGCTGGACGGCCCGGCCCGGTGAGACGATCGCCTTTAAGATCCACTGAGCGAACATTGACGGACGGGAGCGGATCCGCTCCGCTCCCGTGGTCAGTGCTCGACACTGAAGAAAGAGAGGGACGAAACATGGAACGCTACCAACTGACCGAGAAAGAATACAAGGCCGTCGCCGCCCTGAATGCCCGCTATCACTGGGGATTCTCCAGGCGGATGCTGATGGATCTCCTCCGCCGGTACCGGAAAGCATACGCCGCCGGAGACGTCCGGAAAATGGCCATGTATGAGGAGCGCCTGACAGACGCGAACTTCCACACAGAGTGCGGCTATCTTGTGGACAAGGACTTCGACGGGTTCCGCTCCGCTGTCCGTGAGTGCTTCAAAGGGGAGGCGTGAACATGCTGTACGACTGGGAAGTGAGCGAACAAGAGCGCGTTGAGCGGCTCCGTCGCGAGTACTGGCGCCTTGGCCTGTACATCTTCGAAACGTTCGAAGAATACATGCAGGACAAGGGAGAAGCCGAAGAAGCCTGACTCTGACACCCGGGACCCGGTTCCGCTCCGGATCCCGTAGTCAGCGCCAGACGCTGAAGAAAGAGAGGAATAAGAAATGTGGTACGTGTACATGAAACACCTTGGCAGCGGTCGAGAAGAATTCGTAGGAGTTTACGACACAGCAAAAGAAGCAGTTCATAGAATCGCTCTGTGTTATTCGCTTGACAAGCGCTCTTGCCAGGAAGACGAGTACTACTACTTTATGAAGAAACATTAAGGAGGATCAGAAACATGATTATCATCACGCCGTCCAGAGTTAAAGCCATCGTGTCCGAGTGTAAGACAGACGCGGACCTGGTAGCCAACCTCCGCCGTCACAAGATCCGCTACGGCTACACGACAGAAACCGGCTTCCTGTCCGTTGTCATTCCCTGCAGCACCGGCAAAGTAAGGGTGTATCGCACCGCATCGAAGTCGAACCCGTTCAGAGTCGTCCCTATTCCACCTGTAAACTTTTACTACAAAACGCTTGACAAGCACTATCAGATGTAGTAATATTTCACTACAGAAAGTAATACCCCAACAACAAAAAGGAGGAAAGAAACCATGGAAAGCATCAAGAACATCAACGACCTCGTGAAGGCATTGCAGTTTGACACGCTCGCCGGGCTTGCCGAACACCTCCGAAACGAGATCTACCCCGTTACCATTGAGCACGAATGGGGGCATATAACGCTCCGCACGGATGCCGACCGCGTCCCGTTCACGAAGGTTCTGTACTTCCCGTTCTCAGAATCCGACTACGAGGACGCGCTCGTCGGCCTGCAGTGCGTCACTGACTACGCCATGCATGAAGGCTACGAGAACACACACAAAGATCTGTTTAAAGAGCTTGCGCTCCGCTACGCTGAAAAGCACGGAATAATTGAATACAAAGTCAATAGCAACTATATGGAATATTGGAGCCTTTACGAAGAAGGGTTCTACTTCTACCGGGTAGACCTCAACACAGACGGCAAATGTCAGGTCTGCCACCTCGAATGGCACAAGGAAGACGGCTACCCTATCCCCGCTTTCCTCGTGACGCGTGAAGGACATACCCTGTACAACTACTTCGAAGGATGAAAGGAGAATTCACAATGAAACTGACGCGTTCCGAATCATTCTATACCATCGAAAAAGGCGACGGCTCCTCCATGGCCCTGAGCCATGCAGAAATCCGCTCGCTTTACTTCCAGATTAAGGACGACTATCTGCGGGAAGACATCCGCTATAACGTCGAGTCGTATGACGGAGACGTCATCGCCCTTGGATCATATGACGGAACCATTGACGAGTTCATCGACGAAGTCCACTACAAATTGGAGAATGCAATCTCCTGCGGGGACTTCATCAGTGAAGACGACGTTCAGGACGCCATCCTTGACCTTGCAAAATCCTACTGCATCCGCATTGACGAATAAAAGGAGGCCTGACCTATGCTTCGCCCCGTTCCTTCCGCTTACCGCACGCCGTCCGGCTCTGTCTATACCCCGTTCCTCCGCCTCGCTGAACGTCCGCACCTGCTCATAGCGGGTGCGACGGGAAGCGGTAAGTCCGTCGCTCTGAACGGGATCATTCATTCCCTACTGATGACCCAGTCCCCATTCAATGCCCAGTTCGTCCTGATTGATCCCAAAAAGGTGGAACTCATCCAGTACGCAGACATCCCTCACACTATGAAGTACGCATCCGACCACCCGGATATCGTCCGTTCCCTACAGTGGGCAGTGGACGAAACCGACCGCAGATTCTCCGCCATGCAGAGAGCAGGTGTCCGTGAATATGACGGTCCGCACCTGTACGTTGTCATTGATGAACTCGCCGACCTCATGGTTTCCATTAAGAAGGAAACGCTCCCCCTGCTTCAGCGCCTTGCCCAGATCGGTCGTGCTGCCCGGGTCCATCTCATCGCCTGTACGCAAAACGTACTGGCTGTCACGATCCCAACCGTACTGAAGTGCAACTTTTCCACCATTCTTGGTCTTCGCACCTGCAACGCCCAGCAGTCCCGTTTCCTTATCAGTACGACAGGATGCGAGATGCTCCCCGATCCAAAGCGCGAAGGCAAAGGCTACGGATACGTCCGGGACGGGGCTGACCTTGAGAAGATTCTCATCTACAAATACCCGGAAGCAGATACGGAATCCGTTATTAACTGGTGGACATCCTCCGCTTGCAGAGTTGGATGAAGGAGAATTAACATGAAGATCTCAATACAGTATCGCTCGCTTCTCTTCACAATCCTCAATATACTGTCTGAATACCATCCGGACATTGAACCGCTCCGTCAAGACAGCGACGAGGATCTCCTGTACAAATACTTCTACTGGGTAGACGAATACAACAACGGTTACGATCCCCGGCATTTACAACGACCGGAATTTGCTTGAAAGGAGAACAACACATGAAGTACAACAATCGATTCTTTGAAACAGAACAGGAAGCAAAATCCTTCCAAAAGGAACACGGCGGTCAGCTCCTCCATGTCACACCACGAAGCCGCCTGCAGACCCGGCAGAATTTCGCCGCTGAAGTTGCCGTTGCTTACAACGCCCGCGGAGAGATCATTTACTGGGACAAGACCCCGTACTGCGTAGCCTGGAACGAACGATAAGGAGGACAAACAAATGTTTAACTGGGAAGTAAAAACATTCAATGATTCAGCATGGGAAGCCGTTAAGGATACGATCTATGAAGGAGAGTTCCGCACAGAATACAGTGACTACTTCGGCTGCATCGTCTGCGGCGCGGTCTGCTTCGACCTTGTACTGCGTGACATTGACGGCGAAGGATACCTGTTCTGTGCCGATCCGTACATCATCGGAATTGACTCCGGATATGGATACACAAAAGACGGAACACCATACGACGAGTACGACGGATTCTGCCTTTATTACAACACGGATGACAGCTTTAACAATGCGCTCTCCAGTTTCATCAGCCAGATCGATAGTTTCACTGCGAACAACAAGACACTGACAGAGTACGCCAGCAAAACAGACGTCACATGGAAAGACCACGACTGACCTTGACACACGGGACCTCCGCCGGGGATCCCGCAGCCAGGGCCAGACCTGGAGAAAGAGAGGAATCAATTATGGAACATATTTATAGCGTAACTGCAAACACAACAAAGGGCGGCATCAAGTGGCGCAGGATAATCGTTGTTGCAAAAAATCAGTCTGAAGCAAAAGCTATTGCTAAGGACGAATGGGACCATCAGCGTGGAGATTGTCATCTGTTCCGTTTAACCGCTCACAGGACAGACATCAACCCAACTCATTCCAACACGTTGTGGCACATAACGGATGTGAAAACTCCATCCGGCAACTGGATAACTTATGTATGATATAAAAGGAGATGTACGTATCATGATTGAACGCTTTCACGACTTCTACGGTTGCCACGCTTCCATTATCCGGAAACGCAACCAGACATACGACCTGTACATCCGCATGGGTAACGGCAAGCTCCTGTATAAAAGAAATTACACAACATACAAAGGTGCCAGGATCGGTATGGGCAAATGGTCTGATTGCTGGGAAAAGTCCTTCATTTGACCTCGCCTGTAAACCTTGATACAATAACAATAAAGGAGTTGATACCATGCCGTCCATGAATCATTCAGACTTCGGCCATGCTATTCCAAAGAATGCCGACGAGATCCTGCAGTTCATCAACAACCTCATTCTCTACCATGAGGAGTGTGAATTCTGGATTGCAGACCCGGATGACACAGACCGCTGGGAACAGGACCTCATTGACAGATACCTATCTGGCGATCGATCCGGAAACCTACATGGCGCGCCGGATCCAATCTACTGACGTCTCCTCCCCCTTTCTTTCACCCGTCCTGGCTTCGGCTGGGGCGGGTCTTTTTTTATTTGTCTCTTTCACCTACTCACCTACTATGCGATTACATGTCGTGTCATATACGAGCGTTTTTGTCTCTGTTCTCTTACGTTCACATGACCGTACCGTTTTACAGTATAATAATGCCATTAACCATGACAAAATCTAATAGACAATAACCCCCGTTTGTGGTATAATATTGCTACAGTGAAAGGAGGCTTATGCCTTGAAGATCGGATATGCTCGTGTCTCTACCCAGGATCAGAACCTCGACCGCCAGCTGGACAACCTCCGTGCAGCTGGATGCGAACGCATCTTCAACGAGAAAATGACCGGAACGAAATCTGACCGTCCGGAACTGAAGACTATGCTCCTGACCCTCCGCTCCGGTGACGTGCTCGTGATCGATTCGTTCTCCCGCCTCTCCCGTTCCACCAAAGACCTGCTTGAGCTTGTCGAGAAGCTGACCGGAATGGGTGTCCACCTCGTCAGTCTCAAGGAGAACCTGGACACAACCACCGCCACCGGAAAACTGATGCTCACCATGCTGTCCGCTCTGTCGCAGTTCGAGCGGGATCTGATTGCTGAACGTACCATTGACGGATTGAAGGCTGCTCGTGCCCGGGGCCGTCGCGGAGGACGTCCACGTTCCGGTACGGACAAGGATCGTCAGCAGGCCCTGGCAATGTATCATGCGAACGTCATGACCAACGGAGAGATCGCTGCCAAGTTTGGAGTATCGACACGAACACTCGGCAGATGGATCAAGACAGAGAAGGAGCGGGGGCAGTAAGCCTCCGCTCTTTTTTTATGCCCATCCGGAAGCTTATCCGGATCAGCCACCGCAGCACGGTCGCTCCCCGTTCGACAAGAGAGCAACCCGTCACGTCGTAGGGTATATATTATATTATATTCGTATTCAATAAATAATATATATACGCTCCCGAAAGAATAAGAAACGGGCATGGTGCTTGTCCGTGCCCGTTCCTGTGTCAGTCGTCGTCCTCGTCCGGTATCGCATCCACCAGGCGACGACGAGCCGTGTCCGCATCCAGTCCCTGCATCGGATTGTTCGGCGTCACGACCACGTCGGCGACGTCTTTGTAGTTGAAAAAATTCTTCGCAAGGAATATCGCAGTCGGTGGTGATATCTTTCCGTTCTGCATATAATCAACCCACATCTCTTCCATCAGATTGTACGCTTTTTTAATGATGTTCGAGTGTGTGTCTGTTCTATATTCATCGTTCTTCCATGTGTTCAGCGTACTCCGGCTTATGCCCAGCCAATTACACATCCCGACAATCTGCGGTCTCCTGTCATTATCCGCACAGAACTGAAGGTATTGGTTAATCCGTTCCTCGACTTGTTTCGGGTCCGAGATATCAATAGGAGGAAGATCCCATGAAGCAAGAGCAAACCGGACATAGCGTGCGTTGTCCCCGGGCTGAACGTCTCCTCCATCCTCAGACAGTTCACGCATCCAGTTTGAGCCTCTTTTCTTTTTGACGATGTCAGTCACCTGCTCGTCCGATATTGTTTTCTTATCTGGCATATAATTCACCATCCTTATTCAGCGTATGCCCAACGATATCCGTGAGCACGTTCATGTTTTCCGTTCAGTGCATGGCTGATAGTGCCGAACGATTTACCATAGCTTCGTTCCGCATCCGCAAGGCTATCAAAACGTTCTCCGGTGTCGAGGTTAATAACCGGACGTTGCTTTGCCTTGACGATGTTATTACACAGTCCGTTCTTCCATGCGTGTGATGTGTTTTCGAGCGCGGTAACCCATTCGAGATTCGATACAGAATTGTTTTCCTTGTTTCCATCGATATGGTTTATCTGCGGAAGGTTGTCCGGATTCGGAATGAATGCTTCAGCGACAAGCCTGTGAACCCTTACGCATTTCATTTGACCTTCTCCGTAGTGAAGGAACACGGTAAGATATTTCCAATGTCCAGGTCCGTTCCAATGTGGCTTGAGTATGCGTTCTTTGATATGCCATGTCCCATGTTTTTTGTGAGGAAGAATGCGATCTACGCTCTTCACACGTCCGAGCGAACTGACCTTGTATTTTCCTTCAAAACCGCATATATCTTTCCATACTTCTTCGGTCATAGTCTTTCACCCCCGTTCATTCGAAGTTGTGCGGATGCGAGTTCATCCCATGTCATTTGTGCGTATGGTTCTGCCTCTTTAGCGAACTTGGGTTTATCATAGGACAGGAAGTGTTTGATGCGAGGATGCTTGGTCGGTTCGGACACGAACGAATCGGAGTAGTCTGAGGGCAGTTTGCGGATATGCTGGAAGCAGAGGTAGTTGAGCACGTCCTGCTCGAGGTGTTCGTACTTAACGGTGTTTATCTCGTTGATGACCTTGTCGTCCATGAGATCGGCACGGAACTTGGCGAGGTTCATGAGCATGACGCCAGCGTTGATGTACGGCTTGAGTGTGTGGTTATGGTTTCGCACCTCCTCGACCGCAGCGAAGTACTTGTTGTCGAGGTCGACGTTCCACAGGTCGGAGATGTCGTCGCAGACGATTGTGTCCGGGTCAAGCCACAGGATGCGGTCGATATCGGGGAAAAGCTTGGTGAGTCCGGCGCGGAGCGTGGTCATGAACGAGTACCATGTGCGGATGTTCGGGCCGGTCATGGGGAAGATAGTCTGATTCCTGACGTTGATGCATTGGAACACGGGCGGTAATGGTTCAGGGAACTCGTCGTGTTCGATAAGGAAGAAGATTTTATCGACCGGAGAGTGAGCGAGGAGTGACTTCGCAGCTGAGAGCATCATGTGGTATACCCTGCGGTCACCGGCATAGACGACATAGCGTGGATAAGGACGGGTATGCGTGAGCCAATAGCGGACGATATCGAGGTATGACCAGTCATGCAGTCCTGCGAAGTGCTTGACGATAGTGCGTGTGGGGTTACCGGTGATGTCGAAAGTCAGCTTCGTGACATTGTAGTCTGGAGGAAGCGGATCCCATCGGTTCATGCACACGAGGTTAAAGGCGTCCTGTTCTGGGTAAGAAAACGGTTTCGTATTGAGGAGCGTGATTATCTCGTCGTCCTTCCCAGAGGAACGCAGGCGATCCAGGTTCAGCATCGTCACGCCGAAGTTCGGGTACGGTACGCCACGGATGCGTGAGCCTTCCGGTTCTCTGACGGCTGCGTAGTAAGCATGCGATAGATCCCATGCCCACAGGGGAGAGATATCAGCACACACGATTGTGTCCACGTCGAGGATGAGCGCCTTGTCTGCGTCGGGGAATATCTTGGTAAGCGCGGCTTTAAGGAGGATCATGTAGGTGTACTTGGTGTTGTAGTTTGGTCCATCCTTTGGGAACATTGTCTGTCCCGTGACGTTAATGAAGGTAACGTTCAGCGGTACGTTCTCGATAGGCGGATGGTCGTCCTCGACAAAGCAGTAAACGTGCGCGTCAGGCGTGTATGCAAGCAGTGAGTTATAAGCTGCAGGCAGAACGTTGTACAGGTTTCGGGTGGAGAAGTAC
>Ga0247609_10007849_pt1 | contig 10110 bp, 10 predicted proteins | sample 172DNAGHGlowgp2_FD_193487 | JGI IMG/M metagenome (GOLD analysis project Ga0247609, IMG submission 193487) | Sheep rumen microbial communities from Palmerston North, Manawatu-Wanganui, New Zealand - 1728 DNA GHGlow gp2 | ecosystem: Host-associated > Mammals > Digestive system > Stomach > Rumen ...
TGTATCTCATCGACGAGATTCATACTCCCGACTCCAGCCGCTATTTCTATGCCGAAGGCTACGAAGAGAAGTTAGCCAAGGGTGAGCCCCAGAAGCAGTTGTCGAAGGAATTCGTCCGCCAATGGCTCATCGAGCACAACTTCATGAACGAGCCCGGACAGGTAATGCCCGAAATTACCGACGAATATGCCGAGAGCGTCTCTGAGCGATACATTGAGCTTTACGAGAACATTGTTGGCGAGAAATTCGACAAGGCTTCGGAAGCTGGTGACATTGCCCAGCGCATTGAGCGCAACGTCAGCGAGTGGCTGAAGACGAGATGATAGGATAAAATATTTCTGAATAGAAAGACCTGAAAGAACAGGAAACGAGGAAAAATGTACAAGCAAGAGACGATAAAGCCCTATAACAACGGGGAAAAGGCGAAGCAGGTGGAGCAAATGTTCGACAACATTGCTCCTACCTACGACACGCTGAACCATCGTCTCTCTTGGGATATCGACCGTCGCTGGCGCCGTAAGGCCATCAGCCAATTGGCCCCCTACGGTCCGAAAACGATGCTCGACATTGCTACGGGTACGGGAGACTTCGCCATCATGGCTGCTCAAATGCTTCATCCCGAACGGCTTATAGGAGCCGATATCAGCGAGGGAATGATGCAGATAGGTCGTCGGAAAGCTCAAGAAGCGGGACTTGGCAAAGTCATCTCCTTTGAGAAGGAAGACTGCCTGTCACTCTCCTACCCTGACGCTTCGTTTGATGCCGTTACAGCCGCCTTTGGTATCCGCAACTTTGCCGACCTTGACCGAGGACTCAGCGAGATGTGCCGCGTACTGAAAACTGACGGACATTTGAGCATTGTCGAGCTGACCACTCCCGTCAGTTTCCCTATGAAGCAGCTCTTTCGCGTCTATTCCCACACCGTGCTGCCCGTCTACGGTCGTCTCATCAGCAAGGATACCAGCGCCTACTCATACCTGACCAAGACCATCGAGGCCTTTCCGCAGGGTGAGCGCATGAGGGACATCCTGCTGAAGGCCGGTTTCAGGGAGGCTTCGTTCAAACGGCTCACCTTTGGGATTTGCACCATGTATTTTGCAACAAAATAACCTATATACCCCAGCAATATGGATAAATACGGACTGATAGGCTACCCCTTGGGACATTCGTTCTCCATCAGCTACTTCAACCAGAAGTTTGCCGATGAGAACATCAATGCCAAGTACGAGAACTTTGAGATTTCGAGTATCGACCAACTGCAGGAGATACTCGACATGAACCCCAACTTGAAGGGGCTCAACGTTACTATTCCCTATAAAGAAAAGGTAATAGAGTTTCTGGACAACATCACCCCAGAGGCACAGGCCATAGGTGCTGTCAACGTTATCCGCGTCATCCACGAGGGGAAGAACGTGAAGCTGAAAGGCTACAACAGCGACGTAATAGGGTTTACACAGAGCATTGAGCCGATGCTTGATAAGAAGTGGCACAAGAAGGCACTTATACTCGGAACGGGAGGAGCCTCAAAAGCAATTAACTATGGTCTGAAATCGCTGGGACTGGAAACTGTATTTGTCAGTCGCTATGAGCGTCCAGGAACCATCCAGTATGAGCGCATTACCCCCGAGGTTATCAAGGAGTACAACGTGATTGTCAACTGTACGCCAGTAGGAATGTATCCCCACACGGAGGAGTGTCCTCTGCTGCCTTACGAGGCAATGGACTACCATACTATTCTCTACGATCTCATCTATAACCCTGACGAGACGCTTTTCATGAAGCGGGGACGCGAACAGGGAGCCGAAGTCAAGAACGGTCTTGAGATGCTACTCCTGCAGGCCTTTGCCTCCTGGGAGTTCTGGCATGAGAAATAAAAAAGGAACGTAAAGATGAATAAGACAACCAAGATAATGCTGGGTGGCGTGCTGGCTGTAATAGCCTTCTTCCTGCCATTCAATATAGGAGCCGACAAGCAGATAGCCGAACTCCTACCGTATATCTATGGTGGAACTTTCGGAGCGCTGATTGCCAGCGGTTTCGTAACTGACAACAAGAACCGCGACGAGCAGCGTAGGCTGATAGCGGAGAGGAATACTATGGTCCAGCAGATTGCCGATAAATATAATGCTGTAACCGACAGGCTTGAGAAGTCGTACGAAACGCACAAGCAGGTAATGCTATCTGGTAGCAAAGGCCTGAAGAAGGAATTCTCTGCCAGATACGATGAAAACAAGAGCGACTATGAACGTGAATACAAAGCCTATATAAAGCAATGGAAGGAGCAGTCGGCTTCAGCCTTCTCCTACAAGCGCTATTGGAAATGGCTTATAGCTGCTGGCATCTTTTGCCAGTTCATAGCCTGCAACTACACGATTGCATCGCAACAAGAACCGGAAGTGACCGCTCAACAGGCTGCCATCATGGAAGCTACGGAAACCAAGGAATGGACGGCAAAAACCATTCCTATGCCCCATCTGACTGATGGTTCACGCTATGTGTCTAATCCAGACGGCATCGTCACCCCCGAGACGGAGCAGAAGTTGAACGTCCTGCTGAAGAAAATGGACGACAGCCTGGACATTGAGTCGGTAGTGGCTATCGTCAACCATGTAGAGAACCAGGATATCTTCCGCTTTGCGCAGGATATTTTCGACATCTATCACGTCGGCAAGAACGACCGAGGACTTGTGATGGTGCTGGCCTATGGCGATCATCTTTTCCGCAGCCATACTGGCCGTTCGCTTGAAGCCGACCTTACCGATGCAGAATGCTCGCAGCTACAGAGCAGATACCTTGTACCGAGCATGAAAGCCGAAATGCCCGACAGCGGAATGCTCTATATGACTCAGGCCGTATACAACCTGTTGCAGCATAAGGAGATGCCCGTGATGGCACCACTCGTTAGTCCTCAACAGGAGGATGACGATTTTGAATCTATGGGCTTCTACTTCCTGATGATGGTATTCTGGCCTATTTTCGCCCTCTATATTGCAAAACGATATGGTATTCTTAATGCCACAGCAGCCTTTGCTGCCAATCCTTTTATTGAACAGGCAGCCCACGTTTCTGGCATAGGTCTTGGTGGCGGTGGCCATCGAGGAGGAGGCTTTAGTGGTGGCGGAGGCGGATTCAGCGGAGGCGGATTCGGAGGCGGCAGCTCTGGAGGTGGAGGTGCTACAGCGAGTTGGTAATCCCTGTATCTCGCTGTGTCATAGCAGCACAATTAGAAAGAAAGTATTAACATTTAAATAACTGAAGATTATGAAACTGACAAAAGGTACAATCGGAATTATCGCAGCCGTGGTAGTTATCGCCATGTGGGCTGCAAGTGCTTACAACACTATGGTAAGTGAACAGGAGAATGCCACCACGGCATTTGCTAACGTGCAATCGGCCTACCAGCGCCGTGCCGACCTCATCCCTAATCTGGTAGAGGTGGTGAAAGGCTATGCAGAACATGAGAAGGGAACTTTTGAGGCCGTTGTAAATGCTCGTGCCAAGGCTACGCAGGTTACGATTGACCCCAGCAATCTGACTCCAGAAAAGTTGCAGGAGTTCCAGAAAGCCCAGGGTGAGTTAGGTGCTGCCTTAGGTCGTCTGTTGGCCGTTCAGGAGAACTATCCCGAGCTGAAGGCTAACGAGAACTTCAAGGATCTGCAGGTACAATTAGAAGGAACCGAGAACCGCATCAATGAGGCTCGTAACAAGTTCAACGCCGTCGTACAGCAGTATAACGTTGTTATCCGTTCTTTCCCCAAGAACATCCTTGCCGGCATCTTCGGATTCAACAAGATGGACAAGTTCGAGGCTGATGCTGATGCCCAGAATGCTCCTAAAGTGAAATTCTAAACCTTTAGTATGTTGCTATGCCATAGCAACAAACATAATAAGATGATGAACAACCGTTATATGCAGCGTGGCGTATCTGCCGCTAAAGAGGATGTACATGCTGCCATCAAGAACATTGACAAAGGGTTATATCCACAGGCCTTCTGCAAGATTATTCCCGACATCTTAGGCGGCGACCCCGAGTACTGCAATATTATGCATGCCGACGGTGCCGGCACCAAGTCGAGCCTTGCTTACATGTATTGGAAGGAAACGGGCGACCTCTCTGTCTGGAAAGGCATTGCCCAGGATGCTATCGTGATGAATACCGATGACCTGCTCTGTGTGGGAGCTGTGGATAACATTCTTGTTTCCTCCACTATCGGCCGCAACAAAATGCTGGTTCCTGGTGAGGTTATTTCTGCTATCATCAACGGTACGGACGAACTGCTCGCAGAACTCCGCGAAATGGGCATTGGCATCTACCCTACTGGTGGCGAGACCGCCGACGTAGGCGATTTGGTGCGCACCATCATCGTTGACAGCACCGTAACCTGCCGCATGAAACGTAGCGACGTTATCGACAATGCCAATATCCGCCCAGGCGATGTTATCGTGGGCCTTTCTTCTACAGGACAGGCAAGCTACGAGAAACACTATAATGGCGGTATGGGCTCTAATGGCCTTACCTCTGCTCGCCACGATGTGTTTGCCAAGTACCTGGCCAACAACTATCCCGAGAGTTACGACCACGCCGTTCCCGACGACCTTGTCTACAGCGGCAAGTATCAACTGACGGACAAGGTTCCGTATGTTGACATGGCATGTCAACATACGGAACTGCCCAACATGGGGCAGCTGGTGCTCTCCCCTACCCGCACCTATGCTCCCGTCATCAAACGCTTGCTTGATGAGCTGCGTCCTGAGATTCACGGTATGGTTCATTGCACAGGCGGAGCCCAGACGAAAGTGCTCCACTTCGTTGGCGACAACTGTAGTGTGGTAAAGGATAATATGTTCCCCGTTCCCCCACTATTCCGTGCAATTCATGAATGCTCCGGCACCGACTGGCGCGAGATGTATCAAGTGTTCAACATGGGCCATCGCATGGAAATCTACGTCCGTTCCGAAGTGGCAGAGAAAGTCATAGGCATTTCAAAGAGCTTCAATATCGATGCCCAGATTGTGGGCCACATTGAGGAAGGCAAGAAAAGCCTGACCATCCATAGCGAATATGGAACGTTTGACTATTAAGGCCGTCGTGTTGTCGTTGCCTTTGCTACTGACATCATGCTCCCTCTTCGTTGAAGAGGTCGCAAGTCCTATTGTAGCTTCCGATATTTATCATAGCGTCAACAATACGAAGCCTGTGACAAAGTCGGCAGACAGCAAACAGAAGAAGAAGGAACAAGAAAAGCTTATACAAGCAGGCAAGTGTCCGGTATGCGGCGGAGTCGGTAAAAGTGCTGACGGTCTGTATGACTGTGAGGCATGTAATGGCACGGGAAAATATAACGATACAGAAAACAAGTAAAGATAATAATGGCAGAAACAACCAACAGCATTTTGCAGAAGCTCGACGGCTTGGAAGCACGCTTTGAGGAGGTGTCAACGTTAATCACCGACCCCGACGTCATAGCCGACCAGCAACGTTTCGTGAAACTTACCAAGGAGTATAAAGATTTGGGCGACATCATGGATGCCCGCAAACGTTACATTGCCTGTCTGAACGGCATCAAGGAGGCCAAGGATATCCTCGCTAACGAAGACGACCCGGAGATGAAGGAAATGGCTCGCGAAGAGCTTGCCACCAATGAAGCCCTACAGCCAAAGCTGGAGGAGGAAATCAAGATTGCCCTTATTCCGAAAGACCCTGAGGATGCCAAGAATGTGCAGATGGAGATCCGTGCAGGAACGGGCGGTGACGAAGCCTGCCTCTTTGCCGGCGACCTCTTCAAGATGTATAAAAGCTACTGCGACTCTAAAGGATGGCAGCTCTCAATCACCAGCGTTTCCGAAGGTGCTGTTGGCGGTTTTAAGGAAATTGACTTTGCCGTTAGTGGTGCTGACGTTTATGGCACTTTGAAGTATGAATCTGGCGTTCATCGTGTTCAGCGCGTGCCTGCTACTGAGACGCAGGGGCGCATGCACACTTCTGCCGCTACTGTTGCCGTATTGCCTGAGGCCGACAAGTTTGAGGTTCACGTCAACGAGGGTGAAATCAAGTGGGACACCTTCCGCAGTTCAGGTGCTGGTGGCCAGAATGTCAACAAGGTGGAGTCTGGTGTTCGTCTGCGCTATATGTGGAAGAATCCCAATACGGGCGAGACGGAGGAAATCCTTATCGAGTGTACTGAGACTCGCGACCAGCCTAAGAATAAGGAACGCGCCCTCTCGCGCCTCTATACCTTTATATATGATAAGGAGCATCAGAAGTATATGGACGATATTGCCTCGCGTCGCAAGAGCCTCGTGTCTACTGGCGACCGCTCGGCCAAGATTCGTACCTACAACTTCCCGCAAGGCCGCGTGACTGACCACCGCATCGGCTATACTACTCACGACCTGCAGGGCTTCCTCGGTGGTGACATTCAGCCCATGATTGACGCCCTCACCGTAGCCGAGAATGCCGAGCGCATGAAGGAAACGGAATTATAATTTGCATATAGCAGTTCCCTGTTACAATAACACAAAATGATGAGCAATCGGATGAAAAAGTTTTTCCAACCCTTAAGGGAAGAATACAACAATAAAGTTACCTTAGTTGGTGCCTTGATTATATTCCCAGCTGTGATGCTGGGCAGAAAGGTGGGCAGCATCTGGGTTTTGTTTGGAATCGTCCTTTTGTGGTGGATAATTGTAGTTTTTACTTATCTCACCTATCGTTATTATAAAAGCAAATAATCATTATGAATAGGAAGCAATTAATTGAACAAATCCGTGAGAAGCAGTCGTTTCTCTGCGTAGGTCTCGATACCGACCTGAAGAAGATTCCCCAGCACTTACTGCAAGACGAAGACCCCATATTCGCCTTCAACAAGGCTATTATTGATGCTACAGCTCCTTACAGCGTTAGTTACAAGCCCAACCTCGCTTTTTACGAAGCTTTTGGCGTAAAAGGACTCATGGCCTTTGAGAAGACTATTAAGTACCTGAAGCAGCATTACCCCAACCACTTCATTATTGCTGACGCCAAACGTGGCGATATTGGCAATACGTCGGCCATGTATGCCCGTACCTTCTTTGAGGAATATGATGTTGACTCGTTGACGGTTGCCCCCTATATGGGCGAGGATTCCGTCACGCCTTTCCTCGGCTACGAGGGCAAATGGGTCATCCTGCTAGCGCTTACTTCCAACAAGGGTAGCCACGACTTCCAGCTCACGGAGTCCCCAGACGGCGAGCGACTCTTTGAGAAAGTGCTACGCCGTTCTCAGCAATGGGCTACCGACGAGCAGATGATGTATGTCGTTGGTGCCACCCAAGTTCAGATGTTTGAGGATATCCGCCGCATTGCCCCCACCCACTTCTTACTCGTGCCTGGCGTTGGCGCTCAGGGCGGTTCGCTGCAGGAAGTCTGTAAGTACGGCATGATTCGCGACTGCGGTTTGCTTGTCAACTCCAGTCGTGGCATTATCTATGCCTCCAATGGCGAGGACTTTGCCGAGGTGGCAGCCGAGAAAGCCCGTGAGCTGCAAGAGCAGATGGCCGTCGAGCTGAAAGCATAATGCCAGACTATTCGCTAAAGCGACAGTTGAGAGTACTCACCATCCCGGTATTCATCGAGATGGCATTGGTAATGCTCTTGGGTGCCGTCGATACCGTGATGCTGAGTCGCTATAGTGACAATAGCGTGGCAGCCGTAGGTCTTGACAATCAATTAATGTCGCTGGTTTTTCTTGTCTACCAGTTCTTCTCGATGGGTGCTGCCATCATTTGTGCGCAATACATCGGAGCAGGCCTGAAGCAACGTTTGGTGCAGGTAGCTGGAATGGCTTTGGTTGTCAACCTGATACTTGGATTGGGAGTCAGCATCCTGCTCTTCTACAAAGCAGAGCCATTACTGCAGTTGATGGACTTACGTCCTGAACTGATGGATGACGGTTTGGTTTATCTGAAGTTGACGGGAGCATTGTCTTTTTTCCAGGCCTTGTCGCTTACTTTCTCTGCTTCGCTTCGAAGTGCCGACAAAGTAGTTTATCCGATGGTGGTGACAGGCATTGTCAACGTGCTGAATATCCTTGGCAACTATGCCCTTATTTTCGGCCATTGGGGCTGTCCTCAATTGGGTGTCGAGGGTGCAGCTATTGCTACTGCCGCCAGTCGTGCCGTAGCCTGCCTACTGCTCTGTGCCATTCATTTCAAGGTGCATATTCCCCGCTTCCCTTTGAGCTATTTCCGTCCCATACCTTGGAAGGAACTTAGGAACCTGTTGTTTATAGGTATCCCTGCCATGAGCGAAAATATATCTTATTGCCTGTCGCAGGTAGTTATCACCTATTTCATCAATCAAATCAGCAACGAGGCATTGGCCACACGAACCTACTGTCACAACATGATTATGTTCGTCTACCTCTTTTGTCTTAGCATTACCCAAGGTGGCGATATCTTGGTAGGACATCTTGTGGGGCAACGTCGGCACCAGGCTGCCTACATTCTCGGCAACTACTTCTTCAGATGGTCAATGGTGATTACGCTCACGGGCTCTGCCCTCCTTGCTCTGTCTGGGCGGAGCCTCCTCAGCGCCTTTACCGACAATCAGAAAATCATCACTATGGGCGTCTGGGTATTGATCATTGACTGGTTTTTGGAAATTGGCCGCACTTCCAACATCTTTGCCGTAGGAACGTTGCGGGCTACGGGAGATGCCATTTATCCCGTTGTCATTGCCATTATCTTTAATTGGAGTATTGCCGTGGGGGTGAGCTACGTCATAGGCATTCCCCTCGGCTATGGACTTGTTGGCATGTGGATAGGCTTTGCTCTCGACGAGAATGTCCGAGGCATCATCCTTATGCGCCGCTGGCGGTCGGGCAAATGGCGCGATAAGGGATTCGTAAATAGTTAAGGAACGTATTCCTTTACGATGACAGATTGTTCATGTCCCATTTTTGGCACGCTTTTTGCAGAACGAATAGTCGGAAACATCATAAAACGACAATAAACTATGCAAAAAGGTAACATCGGGGTTACGACCGAGAACATCTTCCCCGTCATCAAAAAGTTTCTCTATTCAGATCATGAAATCTTCCTGCGCGAAATGGTGTCGAATGCTGTCGACGCTACCCAGAAGTTGAAGACGCTACAGCAGAAGGGTGACTTCAAAGGTGAGCTGGGCGACCTGACGGTACGCATTAACCTGGATACCGATAAGGGTACCATCACTATTTCCGACCGCGGTATCGGAATGACCGAGGAGGAGATTGACAAGTACATCAACCAGATTGCTTTCTCTGGCGTTTCTGACTTTCTGGAGAAGTACAAGGACAATGCCAACAACATCATCGGTCACTTCGGACTGGGCTTCTATTCAAGCTTTATGGTATCGAAGAAGGTGGAAATTGTCACCAAGAGCTATAAGGACGATGCCAAGGCCGTGAAGTGGAGCTGCGACGGAAGTCCTGCCTACGAGATTGACGAGGCACAGAAGGAGGATCGCGGCTCGGATATCATCCTCTATATCGATGACGACTGCAAGGAATTCCTTGACAAGTCGAAACTCGAAGGCCTGCTTAACAAGTACTGCAAGTTCATGGCTGTGCCCGTGGCCTTCGGCAAGAAGCAGGAGTGGTCGAGTGACGAGAAAAAGATGGTGGACACCCAGGAGGACAACATTATCAACAACGTGGAGCCGCTGTGGACGAAGACGCCGTCAACGCTGAAGGACGAGGACTACAAGTCGTTCTATCGCACACTCTACCCCATGAGCGACGAGCCCCTTTTCTGGATTCACCTCAATGTGGACTATCCGTTCAACCTGACGGGTATCCTGTACTTCCCGAAGATTAAGTCGAACATCGAGTTACAGCGCAATAAGATTCAGTTGTACTGCAATCAGGTTTTCGTTACCGACCAGGTAGAAGGTATTGTGCCAGAGTTCCTGACGTTGCTGCATGGTGTGATTGACTCGCCCGATATTCCCTTGAATGTCTCTCGTAGCTACCTGCAGAGCGATCGCGAGGTAAAGAAGATCTCTACCTACATTACCAAGAAGGTGGCCGATCGTCTGAAGGCTATCTTCAACGAAGACCGCAAGCAGTATGAGGAGAAATGGGACGACCA
>Ga0247609_10007853_pt1 | contig 10109 bp, 8 predicted proteins | sample 172DNAGHGlowgp2_FD_193487 | JGI IMG/M metagenome (GOLD analysis project Ga0247609, IMG submission 193487) | Sheep rumen microbial communities from Palmerston North, Manawatu-Wanganui, New Zealand - 1728 DNA GHGlow gp2 | ecosystem: Host-associated > Mammals > Digestive system > Stomach > Rumen ...
GACATCCGAATTTTCTATTTCTATGACATTGAGTGAATATAGCATATCAAGAATGATATTTTAGAACTATGGAAAAAATCTATTGAGAAAAATTCTGATGTATATGTAAAGATTTTAAAAGTGATTCATTATCAGACACAGAAAAAGTAAAAGAATTAGTCGAATGGGCTGATATTATTTACGAATGAGGATGAAGTACGGCAGATGTTATGGAAGTATGGAAGGAAAACTGATTTGATAAAATTCTGAAAGAAGCCTGGGAAAACGGAAAAGTAATGTGCGGACTATCAGCATGAGCTAATTGTCGGTTTAAGGAATGTTCAAGTGATTCATTGCAAATCAAATATTGAAAAGATCAGCCATTAATTAGAATGGATTGCCTTTGATTCGCTGATTGATTATTTGTGCCACACTGCGATGAAGAGGGTAGACAAGAACATGTGAAAGAGTTATTAAAAAACGAATCCGAAGAAATCTGACTATTGCTTTCAAATTGTGCAGCATTAGAAATAGTCGGAGATGAGTATAGAGTTTTAACGACAGAAACATCAAAAGAGTTAAATCGTCCAATGAAAAAAGGATACTGAAAAAAGACTTACCGAAAAAATGGAGAATATATAGAAGAGATATTAGATGACGCTCCAGGATTTAAAAATTTATCTGAATTATATTCAAAACTATAATTTTATCTTTTCCAAAATAATAATTTATACAATAATATTTTGAATCTTATATTTAAATCTCAAATTTTTCATTTTTTAAATTTTCATTTATAAATTTCATATCAATTTTGATCGTAAATAGTTCATTCTCAATCAAATAATCATGATTTAAAATTTCATTCATATAATAAATCTCAAGACCTATAAAACATTTTTCAATTTCATTCTAACTTTCCATCCTTAAAAGTTCATTCCTGAATTTTATTTCAATTATCGCAGTATAGAATTCACTTTCACTCAAAATTCCAATTTTTAAAAATTCATTCATAATGAATTTCTCAATTTTCATAGTACCACACTCATTTTCAGCAGAGATTTCAGTTTTTGAATTTTCAATTTAAACGCAGCTTTCAATCGTCGTAATAACAAATTCAATTTCATTCTAATTTTCCATCTTTAAAAGTTCATTCCTGAATTTTATCTCAATCGTCATTGTATAAAAAACATTTTCAATTCAATTTTCAATTTTTAAATTGTCACTTATAACGAATTTTTCAATTTTCATAATACATAATTCATTTTCAGTTCAAATTACCATTTTTGAATGTTCATTGACTAGCAACATTTCAATTCTGAAAATAAACTGTACCTTTTCATTCAACTTTTCAATCTTTTAAATTTCACTCATAACGAATATTTCAATTCGTGTAATATGTTTTTCACTGTCAGTTGAGGACTCAATTTTTAAAGATTCATTCACATTTTGTAGTTCAATCATAATAATAAGCAATTCATTTTCAGTTAGCTTTTCAGCTTTTTATTCCTCATTCATATACTAAATTTAACATTATATCATATAGCTTTCATTTTTTTTCTTCTTTCTTTTTAAATCGCTTTAAAAATAAGCTCCATAAAAAAATATGAATCAATAAAACAGGAATAACATAAAGTAAAAGTCTCCGAAAAGAAAGTCAATCATCAAAATATTTTAGTATTACAATACACCAAATTACTAATAATCAAACAAATACTCACTTGATTAAATTTGTTTTAAAAATTGTTTTAAAGTTTTTATTAATTTTTCCATTTTCAATATTTTTATTTAATTTCTTTTCAATTTTTAATGCCCTTATTACTTTGATAATTCATATAGGGGTGCAGATTATTCACAATAGTGCAATTATTCATCATATTCCGTTTATTATGTCTCATACATTATTACTTAAATTTTCTGAAAAACCAATAATTGACAAAAGTTTTCATATAGGTTCTCATAATAAAGCAACAACAAATCATAAAGGAATTGTAGATATGAGTAACCATCCAATTTTTTCTTTTTTTGAATAACGTGATTCCATATTTTTATTTTAACACAAAAATAAACCATATAAATTATATTCATAATTAAAAATATTGCAAAAAACCAGTCAGAAAATTAACTATATTTTCTCAGTTTTCCTCTAATGGTATCAGAAATTTGACGTCTATTCCACTGTGTATTTTCAAAAGTATGAATGGCGTCTTTTAACGATGATATACTTTTTTTATCAATCAATATTCCACTATTTTCATCCACTAATTCCTTACTTCATCACTGGGCGAATCAAATTACAGGAACTCACAAAAGCAAGGCTTCTGCAGTTCACATTCAGAATGATTCTTTAGTCAGATTTATTAATCATTTAGCATTTCTGATAATTTTCAAACTTTCTTCCTGTGGCAACCATCATAAGAATATTATAGTATCTCATGCTAAAGCTTTCAGCTCAACTTCATCAGGTCATGAACCGATAATCAAAAGGTTAGTCTTAGTTTCATTGCAAGCCTTAATTATCAATCCAACTTCGCGGACAAAATTTACCACTCTTCCTACACAAACAAAATAATTCTGAACTTCTTTCGTGGGAGATGAAAGATAAAAGCAATCCTTTATTTTTGGATATTTTACTTTTCATTCCATTCAGTAAATCTTCTCAGCTAATCAGGCTGTGTAATTACTGTTAAATATTACTTCATCAAATTTTGTAAACTTTTTATCCCATTTCTGTAAACGAGGAATGATAGAAGTGAACAGTTTTTTCTTCCATCATTTGAACTTTCAAATATATTCCTCACGATGCGACCAAATATATTGCATAGGGGAGTGTAAGTACAATTTCGTATGTTTACAAGTCTGTGGAATTTTTATATTTTTGGCAATTGCATAACTGGAAATAACCATTCTTTCAGGTCAGAATTTTTTGATTTTTCTGGATAAAATGCTCATAATTTCAGGGTAACAGACTATCAAATTACGGTAATCAAAAATGGACGAAAGAATAGGAATATGTTTTTTTCAGCAGAAAAGAAAAAATCTGCTCAACCATTTTGGTAAAGATTCAACCACATGAATTTTTTTGAATTTCTCGGTTCCAGGAATCTGAATCTCTAAAGACTTTAAATTTTCATCAGCTATCATCGTAAAAATTTTGATCTCAGCTTTAGGATCATTTCTAAGTTCCTGTTGGAGTAAATCTTTGAAAACTTCTAAAGCTCCACCAGGGAATAATCGACAATGTACAGCTACAATTTTCATAGTTTAGGAATTGAATAAAATCTTTATTGTATTTTATTGCTTTTTGAGAGATTGCATTTTGCGCAAAGTATTTGAATATTATTTGCATCCATAGAACTTCATCATTTTGAGTATGGTAAAATATGATCAAAATGCAAATTTGTTGTAGATCAGCATTTTACACATTTTCCTTTATCTCTTATCCATACTTCCTGTTTTACATGTGATGGTATAAATCTTGCATGTTCTATTTTTATATCTTTAACATCATAGATCTTATCGTTATCACAAATTTCCAATTTAAACTTATAAACATTCCTATGTCAATCGTTTTCAATCCAAGCATCAATAAGGTAAAAATCACCATTAAATGTTCGAATTCATTCACGAATTTTTTCATAAACCAAAACCTTCTCAAATATTCAAGATTGTTTTCAGTTAATAGCAGCATTATAAAACAATCCATTTTGAGTTAATGTTCAATTTGGTGTTTTGCTTGGTTGATCTATTTCTTTCGGGTTATTTCAATTTGCATAATTTTTTCGAATATCATGTCATTCATATATTATAACCGTTCATCAGTTTAATACACTATCATTATATGGAGCATTTTTTCTTATACTCATTAGAATTATCGAAGGTTTTCAATTCGAGGAATAATTCATACCTCTTTGAATATAGAATCAAATATCGTTTGCCATATCTAAATATGTTCATATTTCTCATTGTTTCATCATATAATCAAAAAATAATTAAACATTCTTAACAGCCTCAGAAACTACATAAGCAATTCACTCATCAAAAGCTGAAGGAATAATATGTTCACGGTCTGGATTTTTTACAAAGTTTGCTAAAGATTTAGCAGCAGCAATTTTATGTTCATCTGTAATCTGAGGAATCCTTGCATCCAAAGCTCCACGGAAAATTCCAGGGAAAGCTAAAACGTTATTTACTTGATTTGGGAAATCGCTTCTTCATGTAGCCACGATAAAAGCTCCTGCTTCTCTTGCTTCATCTGGCATAATTTCAGGAGTAGGATTCGCAAGTGCAAAAATGATTGGATATGGATTCATGGATTGGATATGCTCTTTGTGTAATAATCCAGGTTTACTTACTCAAATGAAAATATCAGCTCACTTGATAGCATCATCCAAAGTTCATGAAATTTGATCAACATTCCAAGGAGCGATTTCTTGTTTGTATTTATTTAAATCTGCTCTTCATTCATGGATTACTCACTTAGAATCAAGAAAAATTATATTTTCGGCTCAGGCTTTTTTCAAAAGTTTACCAATCGCTATCGCAGCAGCTCATGCTCCAGAAATTACGATTTTTTGTGATGAAAAGTCAGTATTTTTTAATTTCAAAGCATTTATCAATCATGATAAAACTACAATTGCAGTTCCATGTTGATCATCATGAAATACAGGAATATTCAATCTCTTTTTCAGTTCTTCTTCAATATAAAAACAATTTGGAGCAGCGATATCTTCTAGGTTTATTCCTCCAAAAGTCGGAGCGATAGCTTCTACTACTTTGATAATTTCATCTGGATCTTGAGTATTTAGAACGATAGGGATTGCATCGATATTTCCATATTTCTTGAAAAGAATAGCTTTTCATTCCATCACAGGAAGTCATGCTTCAGGACCGATATTTCCTAGTCCCAAAACAGCAGAACCATCTGAAACGATTGCGACTGAATTATTTTTCCAAGTGTATTCGTAAGCTAAATCTTTATTTTGAGCAATCTCCAAGCATGGAGCAGCTACTCATGGAGTATAGTATGTAGCCAAATCGTCTTTTGTCTCCAAAGGTACTTTTGACTGAGTAGTCAGTTTTCAACGATATTTTTTGTGCTGATTTATAGCTTCTTGTGCGTAATCCATTACATTCAAACAATAATAAAATCTGACTTTAGAATAAAGTTATATCTTGCTTTTTCAATATCATTAAATAAAAAAACTGACGAATAGAAACATCCGCCAGTTAATTCTTGATTGTTCAGAACTTAGCACTTTTCGATCCAAGATGTTTTGAGTTTTGGAACAAACTCCTTGATTCGTTTCATAGCTTCAAATCTTTCCTTGCTTGTCCTGGGAGTGAAATCAGTACTCGAAAATGCCTTGATTCTTTCCTTAAACGGCATCTTGGCAAAATCTGCATAGATTATTCCGAGTATTGATTCAATACTGTCGAAATATTCAATTCTTTCATCTCTTAACGGTGCAATTAGTTGTTCTCTGTAAGCTACATACTTCATACCAAGAATAAGGCAGGATTGAAACGAAATTTTGTGAATTACTGGACCAAAAATGTCGTTCTCACTCAACTTAATTCCATCTTCAATCTCGGATTTCAGATGCTCATCCAATTGTAAAAAATACTTTCTGTCCATAATTTTAATTGTTGTTTTTTTGTTTAACGAGCGAAGCTTAATTATATTCAAAAGATCCCAGAATTTCAATACATTTTATCAAAAAAACGCCCCCTGGATGCAGTAGGGCGTTACGGGAATACGGAGTCCCGATTTTCAATATCACCAGCTAAATAGGGCGATCTCGGGCATGTGGGCCGAGAAATTCAGAGCCGGGCGAATCGTCGACGCCGGCGGCCTGGGCAGGTGACGTGGTCTTAATACTGGCGGTCGATGTTATTATTCTGGCGACCGATGGGCTACCTCTGTTCATAGGCAGAATTGTTTTTTTGTTAGACTTTAATTATTGACCATTCAACTCTCAATGGCGAGTTTAATATATTTATTTAACATAAAATGTCAAGAGAAAGTATTATAAAATTATAGATATTAAAGTTTTACAATAAAAGAGGTATCAGTAATAACCAATACCTCTCTTGTTTAGCTTTTTAGAGTAATACAGGTTCCGGTAAATTTAAATGGAAACCTTCCTTTACTTTGATTGTAGCAAGGTTTCCATTGAGCCAGCATTCAAAGAATTTTTTCCAATCAGGAGCTGATTGCTCGGGATTTACTACATAGTTTTTACATTCGAATGTAAGTACATTTCCATTGATACTGAATTTATCAGCATCCTCAGCAGTAAATCTAAGTTGAACTAGGCTATTACGCTCGTTAATTTCAGACTTTTCTCCTTTTCCCGCTCCGTGGATAACATCGAATTTGTATAAAACTTTTGCCATAAATATTAAATTTTTTGTTAATGTTAGATAATTGACTTTTATTTATATAATGTATAATATAAGGATTTAGTTGTTTAATTCAATAAAATATAAAAAAAGAGCCCCCGGAATCCCAGTGGGCTCTTACCACCAATTCATGGTGCTATTGAAAGGAGGAACTTTCCGATTATTAGAAAGTTGTTAAACAAAAAAACAACAATGATTATATATGTATTTCCTTTACAATTTCAATATATTATTTATAAAGTTGCTCAATTTTATTAAACATAGTATTCCAACTGAACTTCTTCTCTGGAATTTTATCAAAATTTCATTTTCTGATTTTTTGGATTGATTCACAGATTCTTTCACTTGAAGGAGGCGACATCAAAATTACATTTCCACCTACGACTTCAGGAATTGCTGCTAAATTTGATGTAATCAGATTTTTTCACATAGCACAAGCTTCCGAATGAACAGATCCAAATCACTCAGCTAAAGATGGAGCGATAATTATATCAGCACAGGCAACAAAAATTCTCAAATCTTCTTTAGAAAATCATCTAAAAATCTGAACTCTATTTTCAGCTTTTAGTTGCTTCGATATAGTCTCTATCCTTTCAATAATGTACTGACTTCTCTTGGATGGAATGATATTAAATAATAACTTTGCATCAGGATTTTCTTTCAAAATCTGAGGAATGGCTTCCACCAATAAATCGATTCATTTAGTTTTTCATGCGTGTCAGTAGTAAGAAATGAGATACGAATCATTTCGTCAGTATTTATTTTTCCATTCATCTATTTCAGATTTTTTAACTTTTTTCATATCCCAGAAATCATTATCCACTCCGTTATAAATCAGATGCAATTTCTTATCGCTTATTCATCATTTGATACGTAATGAATTCAGAGTATATAGAGATACGCAGTGATAAATATCATGCGGAAACTTAATCATCAATCGTTCAAATAATTCAAAAATTCGGCGAGAATATCGTGGTTTTAACTCTTTCCAAAGTTTCCCAAATATTTCATGAATGGTAACTACAGATTTTTTATGAAAAATTTTAGCTAAAATACTGGCTGGTATCGCAGAAGTATAACTTGAACTATGAATTATTTTGATATTTTTATTCTTTTTTAAAACTTCACAGGCTTTCATAAATCACTTGAAGAAGAATCATTTTCTTCATTTTCAGATTCTATAGATTGTTAAATTTCAGGTTTTTTCATACGGTTTTAATTCATCCTGAAAACGAGAAGTTATCAATGTGATTTTGTATCATTTTTCTAATAATCAATTTATCAAATGTTCAAAAACATTCTCAATTCATCATTTATGAGGGGAGTAGTAATCGAGTAAAAATAATATTTCTAGCATTGATTAAGATAAATTAAATATTCATCCAAATATGTATTGATATTTAATTAATTATCAAATAAAAAATATTATATTAATTTGAAAATAGTAAAATATTTTGTATAAGATGATAAATTTATTTATCATAATAGATAATATGGAAAATTTAATTTCGAGGGAATTCTTGGTTCCTTGTATATTTGGAGGAATTATTATATTGATATTACTGATAAGATATTTACGCAAACGCAGACTTAAAAAACTAAAATATGAATGAGAATGAGTTATGAAAAAAACAACAGTATCTGCGGTGAGAGAAAGATATGTAAGCTGAGATGAAGATTCATCATGATATTATTTGTATCGATTAGAATCAAAAGATGAAAGCGGAAATGTTTATAATAGCGAAGAATTTAAGAATGCTAAGCATGGATGACGCACTTTAGAAGAAATGAAGAAAAAATATGATGGAGTAATTTATGATTTATGAGATAAAGATAATGCTATAAAGCAGGTTAGTGATAATATTCATCGTTTAGAGTTGGAACTACAAAATGATCCATGATTCTTCAAAAAAATGTCATTAAAACAGGATTTAAAGGCGATGAAAAATTATTTAGATATGGCAAATGAATGACCAATAACTCCATATTTAGTTTGTAATGGTCATAAAATTTCAGTTTGAGATTCTATAGATGTATTTGTAAATCCAGATAAACCTTCACAGTATTATTTTGATTTAGATTTTACTAAAGAAAAACATAATTAAAATAAACTCATCTGACTAGGCTGATTAGGCTTTTGATTATCAGGCTTTTTTTCTTCGATTTTCAAATTTCACAAGAATGGAAATACCTTTACTATTTCATCTCGTGAATCATAAATTTTCATTCATAGTGATTCTGCTTTTCCTCTTTTAGATCAGGCTTTTTCTCCACAGAGTAGGAAATCTGTATCTTTTTTAGGTTGGTCGTGAAATATAAATCAATTCTTCTCCATTTCTGATTTGATTGATTCGCGAGAGAATTGGAATGTTCACGTGATAGAAAAGGCAAGACTGTCATTCTGAGGAGCTTGCGACGAGGAATCTTGAGTGTTTAACACATAAGATCCTTCACCTTCGGTTCAGGATGACGATGATCAAAAATTCATTCACCATCATTCCAACTTTTCGAGCATCGCTTTAACTTGTTTATTCGCGAAAAATTCTTTCAAAGCGATGATAGTTTTTTCTCAGATTCAATCTATTTGAACCATAAGTTCTTCGTTTGTTAGTATCTCTTCAATTTCAGTTAGATTTTTTGCTCATTTTTGTTGTAAAAATTTCTCAATATCTTGTGCTGTTTTCTTTCAAATATTAGGAATTCATAATGCATTCAATTTCCTCCATAATTCTTTATGTTTAGATTCTTCTAGTTGTTGAGCGATTTCATAAAGCATTTTTTCTCAGATTCAAGGGATCTTTTTCAGAAAAATCTGAGTCTGAATTTCCGATAATTTATAGATATCAGCGACCGAATGAATCAAGTGCTGCTGCATCAAAATATCCACAATTGCATCACCAACTCACTGAATATCCATAGCTTCCTTACTACAGAAATGAATCAATTTTTCCTTTATCTGAGCAGGGCATTCTGGATTGGTGCAGTAGTAATGAATCTCAATATTTATAATCGGAGAATTACAAGCAGGACAGAATAATGGAGCAGAAATCTTTTCTTCCACTCAGCTTCTTCTCTCTTTTATCACACTTGTGATATATGGAATTACTTCTCCACTTCTTTGAATCCAAACGAAATCATGGAGCTTGATATCTTTTTCATTTATGAAATCAAAATTATGTAGACTAACCCTAGAAATCTCTACTCCACTTAATTGGACAGGCTGTAAATTCGCAACTGGAGTGATAATTCACGTTCTTCCAACCTGGAAATCTACAGACAAAATCTGAGTGCTAGCTTGCTGTGCAGGGAATTTATAAGCGATAGCTCGCCTTGGATGGTGCTGTGTAGATCATAAAATCTTGCGTAATGAAACAACTTTTTCAGCTGTTTCTCACTCAACTGAAAAAAGAGTCTGATTTTTTTCTTCATTTGTTAATTCAACTTTGTTAGGTTTATTTTCCTGGAGTTTTATAACTAATCCATCAAAATCATAATCCAACTGGTCCAATTCGGCTCTAGTTTCACTTCTAGTACAGATTTCTTGAATTCATCCTATCGTCTGCTTTCCAAACGATAAATCCACTTGGCTAAATCATAAATCTTTAAGTTCAGGTTCAACTGTATTTCAATTCTCATCTTCAGCTTCTAGTAAATCATACACAAAACAAACCAACTTTCTCTTCTTCACTTCTCCGCTATCAAGTAGTTTGATACTTCCGGCAGCGGCA
>Ga0247609_10007854_pt1 | contig 10108 bp, 6 predicted proteins | sample 172DNAGHGlowgp2_FD_193487 | JGI IMG/M metagenome (GOLD analysis project Ga0247609, IMG submission 193487) | Sheep rumen microbial communities from Palmerston North, Manawatu-Wanganui, New Zealand - 1728 DNA GHGlow gp2 | ecosystem: Host-associated > Mammals > Digestive system > Stomach > Rumen ...
GTGGCCGACTCGCCTGAATGGCTGCAGAACAAGTTGCGCACGGTGGGCATACGCCCTATCAACAATGTGGTGGATGTGACCAATTTCGTACTCATGGAGGTGGGGCAGCCCCTGCACGCCTTCGACGCCGACATGATAACGGGCAACCATGTGGTGGTGCGCACACTGCCGCAGGACACTCCTTTCGTAACCCTCGACGGGGTGGAGCGCAAGCTGGACCGCCGCGACCTGATGATTTGCAACGAGGAGGAAGGCATGTGCATAGCCGGTGTGTTTGGGGGCGAGAAGAGCGGTGTGACGGCCAAGACCACGCGCGTGTTTCTCGAAAGCGCATATTTCAATCCCGTGAGCATACGCAAGACCAGCAAGCGCCACGGGCTTAAGACCGACGCCTCGTTCCGCTACGAGCGTGGCTGCGACCCCAATATAACCCGTTGGGCACTGCAGCGTGCGGTATACCTGATAAAAGAGCTGGCAGGAGCCACCGTGGGTTCGGAGGTGGTGGACATATACCCCAACCCCATTCCGCGGGCACAGGTGACGATAAACTATCAGCGTGTGTTCGGCCTCATAGGGCAGCCCATACCGCTCGAGGCCATTCGCACCGCATTGGTGTCGCTGAACATTGAGATAGTGGCCGAGGATGCTGAGGGAATGACGCTGCTTATACCCACGTGCAAAGTGGATGTCACCCGCGAATGCGACGTGGTGGAGGAGATAATGCGCATATATGGCTACAACAACATCCATGTGGACGAGCGCATAAGCAGCAGCCTCTCGTTCAGCTCCAAGCCCAATCCCATACGGCTGCAGAATGTGGTGAGCGATATGCTTACGTACAACGGTTTCAGCGAGATTATGAACAACTCGCTCACCAAGGCCGAGTATTTTGACAATAACCCCGATTTCGATTCCGCACGCAGTATCCATATACTCAACCCCCTGAGCAAGGAGCTGAATGTAATGCGGCAGTCGCTGCTTTATTGTGGCATGGAGTGCATAGTGCGAAACCTCAACTACAAGATACACGACCAGAAGCTGTACGAGTTTGGCCGTACCTACCAGCTCAATCCCGACGCATCAAAGGACGAGGAGCTGCCTGTTACCAAGAAATATATCGAGACCCAGCACCTGGCTCTCTTTATGACCGGCAACATGGAGCCCGAAAACTGGAAGACCCCTGCCACCAAGACCGACTTTTACTTCCTCAAGGCCCAGGTGATGAACATATTGCACCGCATGCGCATCAACGTCACACGACTGCAGTTCCAGCCCACTGCCTGCCACTATTACGACGAGGGTTTGGACATCGTGTTTCGCGACAGCCACAAGACGCTCTGCTCGCTGGGCCGCCTGAACCGCGAGACCCTCAAGCGCATGGACTGCAAGCAAGCGGTGTTCCATGCCGATTTCAACTGGACTCTACTCCTAAAGAGCTACCCCACCAAGGAGGTTCTCTACGCTGAGATACCGAAGTACCCTGAAGTGCGCCGCGACCTGGCACTGATAATTGACAGTTCTGTCACGTTTGCCCAGATAGAGCAGGTGGCATACAGCACCGAGAAGAAACTCTTAAAGCGGGTAAGCCTTTTCGACGTGTATAATGGCAAAGGCATTACGGAGGGCATGAAATCGTATGCCGTGAGCTTTATCCTGCAGGACAAGGACAAGACCCTCACCGACCAGCAGATAGAATCCGTCATGGCCAAGCTGCAAAAGAATCTCGAAAACCAACTCCACGCCAAAGTGCGCCAGTAATTCCCCACCTATGCAGAAAGGCCTCCTATCGTACAGCCCCCGCGTGCTCCTGGCACTGCAGCAAGCCATTGGCGGAAGCAAAGACTTCTTTGAGTGGCTTGTGGAGGCGGGTTATGCAGAGCTGGCCGCTTTCAGCAACTTTTTGCAGGACGACATAGAAGCCGAGCAGTGGCTTGTGCAGCACAACTACCACTGGTTGGGCCTGCTCAGCCATGCCATTGACGGCGACAGCAGGGCACGCCAGTGGGTGCAGCAAAACCTCCACCCTGCCAACCTGATGTTTGCCCTTGCCTGCCGCAACGACGACAAGGCGCTTTCGTGGCTCCGGTTTATGCAGTTGGACATACTGCTGCGACTGGCAGGCCAAGTGTCATCCCTGCGCAACAAGCAAGAATTAGACTCCAGTTACCCATACAAAATGCGATTCTGAAACCATGGAACAAACCCACAACAAACGCCCCTTCCAAAAGCGCAACACCGACAAGCCCGCCCCGCGGGCTAACCGCTATGGCGACAACAACCGCACCTCCCAGCGGAACGACCACAACGAAAAGGGCAACCGTCCGGCTCAGTCACGCCGTAACGGCGACAGCCGCCCCTCAGACGGCAAAAGATTCAACAAACCCCGTCGCCCCTTTGCCCAATCGGACAAAAGCGAGCGTACAGACAAGCCCCGTTTTGCCAAGCCCACGGCTCCACGCAAAGCCAAGACCCCTCCCCCACCTCCCAAAAAGTATGACGGGACCATCCGCCTCAACAAATACATTGCCAACGCGGGCATCTGCTCGCGCCGCGAGGCCGACAAGCTGATAGCCGCGGGCAGCGTGAGCGTAAACGGCAAGGTGGTTACCGAGATGGGGTACCAGGTGCATGAAGGCGACGTAGTGAACTACGGCGGCGAAGTGCTCCGTTCGGAGCGCAAACGCTACTTCCTGCTCAACAAGCCAAAAGGCTACATCACTACCCTCGACGACCCACAGGAGCGCAACACCGTTATGATGCTGATGGACAGTGCATGCCCCGAGCGCATATACCCGGTAGGGCGGTTAGACCGCAATACGACAGGTCTGCTGCTTTTTACCAACGACGGCGACTTGGCAAGGCGTCTTACCCACCCTTCGACAGGGGTATACAAAATCTACCAAGTGGAGGTGGACAAGGCTGTGACCCGCGATGACATGAAGAAACTGCGCGAGGGCATTGAACTGGAAGACGGACCCATACATGTGGACGATATCCAGTATGTGGAAGGGCTGAACGACAAACGTATTGTGGGTGTGGCGCTGCATTCGGGCAAAAACCGTATTGTCCGCCGCATGTTTGAGCATTTGGGTTACAGCATCCATAAGCTCGACCGAGTGGTGTTTGCCGGGCTTACCAAAAAAGACCTGCCACGGGGACGCTACCGTGAACTCAGCGAACAGGAAGTGGGATACCTAAAGATGATCTGATGCCAGGCAAGCTCATACTCTTTCCCGTTCCCATAGGCGATGCCACCGTCGACCAATGCCTGCCGCCCTACAACCGCGAGCTGCTGAACCAGTGCCGCTTCTTCATAGTAGAGGACTGCCGCACTGCACGCCGCAACCTCCGCGCCATGGGCTACACACTGCCGATTGACGACACCGAGATGTATGAACTCAATGAGCACACCTGCCTAACCGAAATAGCCCGGTATCTCGACCCTATTGCCGAGGGACACAACATAGGACTGATGAGCGAGGCGGGACTACCCTGCGTGGCCGACCCGGGAAGTGCTATCACAGAGATGGCTCACAGAAAAGGCATCGAAATAGTACCCCTTGTAGGTCCAAGCAGCATCATGCTGGCTCTTATGGCCTCAGGTTTCAACGGGCAGAGCTTTGCCTTCAACGGCTATCCTCCCATCGACCAAAATAAGTTTGCCCAGCTACTCAAAGTTATAGAGCCACGTATCTACCGCGATAACCAGACGCAGATATTCATCGAAGCCCCTTACCGCAACGACAAGCTTTTGGACTTCCTGGCCAAAAAGGTGCAACCCACCACACGGATATGCGTAGCGTGCGACCTGACACTGCCCAGCCAGTATATACGCACCCGCATGGCACGTCTGTGGCTCAACGACCCCCCGCAGCTCCACAAACGCCCCACCATATTTCTGCTCTATAAATAATGGATAACTATATCACAAACAACAAACAATAATAAACATAAAACAATAAAAAACATGAAACAATTTGATCCCGCAACCGCCATCCAGCGTCTTGACGGACGCGACGCCAACCGCGGAGTGAACCCCGCTATTTGCGACAGTGCAACATTCACCTTTCCGGAGGCACACCTTATGACTGAGACTTTCCATGGCGAAACAGAAGGCTATTTTCTCTACAGCCGCCATTGGAACCCCTCGAACCTGGCCCTCTGCCAGAATCTGGCCGCCATGGAAGGCACTGAGGCAGCTTGGGTGACCGGATCTGGTCTGGCCGCCATCACATGCGCCCTCATCCACGAGGTGAAGTCCGGTGACCACATTGTCAGCTCCATGACCACCTACGGTGGCACTTTTGCCTTTATGGCCAATTACCTCAAAAAATTCAATGTTGAGACAACCTTCGTCAACATGCAGGATCTCGATGCCGTGAAGAAAGCACTGGCCGAACACCCCAACACCAAGGTCGTTTATACCGAGACTATGAACAACCCCCTGCTCCGCATTGCCAACATTCCAGAGCTGAGCAAAATTGCACACGCTTCCGGAGCCAAGCTCATTGTTGACAACACTTTCACCCCCATGATTTTCAGTCCTTGCCGTCTGGGTGCCGACATTACTGTCTACTCTATGACCAAGTATGTGAACGGAACCAACGACTGCGTGGCAGGTGCTATCTGCGGCTCAGCAGAGTATATCAACAGTCTCATTGACGTAAACAATGGTACCTGCATGCTTCTCGGCCCGGTACTCGACCCCATGCGCAGCGCCTCCATAAACAAGAACCTCCACACCCTCCACATCCGCATGAAGAAACACGGTGAGAACGCCATGTATCTGGCCAAACGGTTCAAAGAGGTGGGATTCAAGTACAACTATCCCGGATTGCCTGAGCATCCCGACTACGAACTCTTCAACGAAATGCGTAACGAAGGCTATGGCTACGGTGGTATGATTAGCATTGATATGGGTACCGCCGAGAAAGCCAGCCGTATCATGGAAATCATGCAACGCAAAGGCGTGGGTTATTTGGCTGTAAGCCTGGGCTACTTCAAGACCCTCTTCTCCAACAGCGGCAAGAGCACCAGCAGTGAAGTACCTGAAGAAATTCAGAAAGAGATGGGTATGAGCGAAGGTCTTATCCGCTTCAGTATGGGTCTCGACAACGACATTGAAGCCACATTCCAGCTCATCAAAGAGTCTGTTGACGAGAGCAACCGCTAAGCCTGTATCTCATCAATTTAATTCCCTACGGTGGAGTACGGTCCATACCATACTCCACCGTTTTACATGTTAATGGAATGGTGATCAAGGATAACAAGTGAATCAGGAGACTTTGTTGCAAGTCAAACGACCGATTTGTTTGCCAGAATAGAGACTGCAACAGTATGTGGCTGACATCGGCTTCGTATTCTTACAAATAACGTTAAAGAAAGGGCTGGCATTTTGATTTGTGAATATATTTGTGTATCTTTGCAAATTCGGTTTCTTATGCAGAGAAACTGCAACAAATTGTATAACAAATCAATATTATAAAAAGAAAGCATAGTAATGGCAAACTTTCTATCCAAATTGTTCGGCACCAAGTCCGACCGCGACCTGAAAGAGGTAAAGCCCTACCTCGACGCCACCCTTAAGGTATACCCCCAAATCCAGCAACTCAGCAACGACCAGTTGCGTGCTAAAACCATAGAATTCAAAGAGCGCATACGTAAAGAGGTGGAAGCTGAAGAGAACGAACTCACCACCCTTCGCGGACGAATCGAGGAAGAATACGATATGCCCATCAGCGAGAAAGAGGAAATCTACAAGCGCATTGACAAGCTGGAAAAAGACTCATATGACAAGACTCAGAAAGTTCTCAATGAAATATTGCCGGAAGCGTTCAGTGTAGTGAAAGAGACTGCTCGCCGTTTTGCCGAGAACCCAGAAGTGGTGGTCACAGCCACTGACCACGACCGTGCCCTGGCTGTGAAGTTCGATAGCATCAACATAGTGCCCGGTGACGACGGGCAAGAAAAAGCCGTCTACAAAAACCAGTGGATGGCGGGCGGCAACATGATAACATGGGACATGATACACTACGATGTGCAGCTTATAGGCGGCGTGGTGTTGCACAGCGGCAAAATTGCCGAGATGGCCACTGGCGAGGGCAAGACCCTTGTGGCCACACTCCCCGTTTACCTCAACGCCTTGCCCGGCAAGGGAGTTCATGTCGTAACAGTAAACGACTACCTTGCCAAACGCGACTCGGAATGGATGGGTATGCTCTTTGAGTTTCACGGCCTCAGTGTCGACTGCATTGACAAGCACGAACCCCACAGCGACGAACGAAAAGCCGCCTACAATGCTGATATCACTTACGGTACCAACAACGAGTTTGGTTTCGACTACCTACGCGACAACATGAGCCGTAACCCTGAGGAGTTAGTGCAGCGTGGCCACAACTATGCTATCGTTGACGAGGTTGACTCGGTACTTATTGACGATGCCCGTACCCCCCTCATCATAAGCGGCCCCACAGGCAAGGACGATGAAGACCAAGAGTTTGATCGTTTCAAACCCGTTATCGAGAAACTCTATAACGTCCAGCGCATGCTGGTTACAAAAATACTTGCCGAGGCCAAGAACGGCTTAAGTGCTAACCCTGACCCCAAACCAGAAGAAGAGACTGCTAAGTTACTGCTTCGCGCATACCGCGGCCTTCCCAAAAACAAAGCACTCATTAAGCTTCTGTCAGAAACCGGTGTCAAAGCCGTATTGCAACGCACCGAAAACTTCTACATGCAGGAACAGAACAAATACATGCACATAATCGATGACGACCTCTACTTCACCATCGACGAGAAGCAGCGCAGTGTAGAACTCACCGACAAAGGAATGGACTTTCTCACAGGACTTGGCGAAGATCGCAACTTCTACCAACTGCCCGATATAGGCAGCATGATTGCCGAGTTGGAACACGAAAACCTGTCGCCCGAAGAAAAGGCTGCGAAGAAAGAGAAAATTTACAATGACTTCGCCCTGCAAAGCGACCGTGTCCATACCGTAGACCAGTTGCTCAAAGCCTATACCCTTTTTGAACGCGATATCGACTACATCGTCACCGAAGACCGCCAAGTAAAGATTGTTGACGAGCAGACCGGCCGTATTATGGAAGGCCGCCGCTGGAGCGACGGACTTCACCAAGCGGTTGAAGCCAAAGAGAATGCCAAAGTCGAGGCCGCCACACAGACTTATGCCACTATCACACTGCAGAACTATTTCCGCATGTACAAAAAACTGGCCGGTATGACCGGTACAGCCGAGACCGAGGCTGGTGAGTTCTGGGATATATACAAACTTGATGTCGTAGTCATTCCAACCAATCGTCCTATCGCCCGTATCGACATGGATGACATGATATACAAAACCAAACGCGAGAAATACAAGGCCGTTATTGATGAGGTGGAGCGACTTATTGGCATTGGCCGACCAGTGCTGGTGGGCACAACCAGTGTCGAGACCTCCGAATTGCTGAGCAAGATGCTCAAGATGAAACATATCGAGCATAGCGTTCTCAACGCTAAACTCCACCAGAAAGAGGCCGAAATAGTAGCACATGCAGGCGAACCTGGCCACGTCACCATAGCCACTAACATGGCTGGTCGTGGTACCGATATCAAACTTAAAGGGGATGTGCGAGAGAAAGGCGGTTTGGCCATTATCGGAACCGAACGACATGAGAGCCGCCGTGTCGACCGCCAGTTACGCGGACGTGCCGGCCGTCAGGGAGACCCCGGCAGCAGCCTTTTCTTTGTATCCCTCGAAGACGACCTTATGCGCATTTTCGGATCAGACCGTATCGCTGCTGTCATGGATCGCATGGGACTACAAGAAGGCGAGGTTATCCAGCACAGCATGATTACCAAGCAAATCGAGAAAGCACAGAAAAAAGTCGAAGAAAACAACTTCGGTATGCGCAAACGCCTTCTTGAATACGACGATGTGATGAACAATCAGCGTACCGTCATATACAACAAACGTCGTAACGCCCTCTATGGTGACCGTCTAAGTATTGACATCAGCAATATGTTTTACGACACATGCTCCCTCATCTACGACGACGCACTCGAAAGTCATGATTGGGAAGGATTTAAGCTTGAGATGATACGCGTTTTCGCCCTTGATGTGCCATTCACGGAGCGTCAACTTTTCAACGCACGGCATGACGAAGCAGTCCAAAACATCTACGACCTTGTCTACAATACTTATAAAGAACGCATGCAGCACATAAGCGAGCTGGCCTACCCATTCATCAAACGAATCTACGAAAACACCCGCTACATCAATGTTGCCTTCCCCATAACCGACGGTAAAAAGACACTCAATGTTGTCACGCCTGTTAAAAAATCATATGAGAACAAAGGACGTGAAGTGCAACTTAGCATTGAAAAAGGTATCACTCTCGCCATTATTGACGACCTATGGAAGGACCATCTGCGTGAACTTGACGAACTCAAAACCAGTGTCCAGAACGCCAGCTACGAGCAAAAAGACCCACTCCTTATTTATAAATTCGAGAGTTTCAACCTCTTTGAAAAGATGCTGCTTGAAATTAACCGGGAAATATCATCCTTCCTCATACGTGCCAGTCTTCCAATGCGCGAAGAAGACGACATGCAGGAAGCTCGTCAACAACGCTCCCAACAAAAAGGGCTCAGAACCAGTCACGACAACACTGCTACAGACACACAACGTGCCATGGACCAAGCTGCACGCCAGTCAACAGGAGAAAAACCCAAGCCTCAACCTATCCATGTCGAGAAAAAAGTGGGGCGCAATGATCCATGTCCCTGTGGAAGTGGCAAGAAATACAAAAATTGCCACGGCAGGTTGGAGGATTAATAACGAACAAGCAAACAGATAATATAATAAACCCAACAATTTGACCCCATGGAGACTGTCACATTAGGAAAATCAGGACTTGTAGTTCCCAAAAATGGATTTGGTGCACTCCCCATACAGCGCATCAGCCTGTCTGATACCGTATACCTCCTCCACAAAGCACTTGACAACGGTATGAACTACTTCGACACCGCTCGTTTTTATACAGACAGCGAGGAAAAGTTGGGTACCGCCTTTGCCGACCGTCGCGACCAAGTAATTATAAGCACAAAAACAGGTGCCACACGTGTCGAAGACTTCTGGTCCCAGCTTGAAACAAGCTTACATCTGCTACGAACCGACCACATCGACCTCTACCAATTCCACAACCCCGCATTCTGCCCCCTGCCAAACGACGGTACTGGATTATACGAAGCAATGCTCGAGGCAAAACAACAAGGTAAAATCTTACATATTGGCATTACCAACCACAGACTTGCCGTAGCGCAACAAGCTATCGATAGCGGTTTATACGAAACGCTCCAATTTCCATTCTCCTACCTCGCATCTGAACGTGAACTCCACTTAGTCGAACAATGTCGAATTCACAACATTGGATTTATTGCCATGAAAGGACTGGCCGGCGGACTCATAAACCATGCCGCCACCGCCTATGCATACCTCGCCCAATTCCCCCACGTCGAGCCCATTTGGGGAATCCAACGCGAAAGCGAACTCGATGAATTCATATCTTTCCAGCATAACCCGCCCGTTCTCACCGACGAGATGCGTGACCGTATCAAGAAAGACCGCTTGGAACTCAGTGGCGACTTTTGCAGGGGCTGCGGCTACTGCCAGCCCTGCCCTGCTGGCATCGAAATAGAGAGCTGCAACCGAATGTATCTCTTCCTCCGTCGTGCACCATATAATGTTTACCTCACCGACGAATTCTACGACAAAATGCAACAAGTAAAGCAATGCCGAAAATGTGGACAATGCCGCACCAAATGCCCATACAACCTTGACACCCCAAACCTCCTGCAGCGCAACTACGACGACTTTATGGAGCACTGGGCACGCCGGGAAGAACTCAACCCCTGACACACTTCTTCTAACCATGAAGAAATCCAGCCTGATACTCCTTGTCATCCTTGCTACAATCCTCTCGTCATGTAAGCAGGACGAAACTATCACTTGTACTATTACATGGCAACTATACACCCACTCCAAGTACACTTCTGCGACCGACATTGAAAAAGCTTTCCAAAACACCTATTTCGCCTTCTACGAAGA
>Ga0247609_10007856_pt1 | contig 10106 bp, 7 predicted proteins | sample 172DNAGHGlowgp2_FD_193487 | JGI IMG/M metagenome (GOLD analysis project Ga0247609, IMG submission 193487) | Sheep rumen microbial communities from Palmerston North, Manawatu-Wanganui, New Zealand - 1728 DNA GHGlow gp2 | ecosystem: Host-associated > Mammals > Digestive system > Stomach > Rumen ...
TCAAGCTTTGACATTGTTGAAACATTCTAGCATAGCAATAATTACTTAAAGTATCCCAAGGTAAGTCTAATTCACTTGCATCTTGTACTCTCCAGTTATAGAACATATATCTAAAACAGTTTTGTGGTATTGTTTCATTAAAACCAATTAAAGAAGCAATATTACCATAAATTTTAGTATATGCTGTACCTGTAAATCTATTATTCCAACTACCTGATGCTTCTGGTCCTGAAAATTCAGTGGTTTCAGCTCTATAGAATTTTACTTTATCTCCTTGATTCAAATTAGATATATATTGTACTGTACTTGAAGTAGTTATACTTCCATCATAATTATCTCTAGCAACATTAGGATCTTTATTAATCCAATAATATACAGTCACAGGTGTACCTGTACCACTTGGTTGTTGAAGCCCAAGTGTACCAGCAGTAAGCAGTTCAACTGTGAAATAACTGTTTGTATTCATTACTCGTTCTCTATAAGATATAATTGATAAGTGGTGTAATCACTCAATGCTGCATACTCTGTAGAAGTACCTTGCCAGATGAAGTTGTGGATATTATCAACATAGAGATTTGCTGTGTAAGTTGCAGCCCACTTTAATGCTGATGTACCTAAATTTCTAGTATTATTACTACTTGGAAAGAATGCAATAGTGTCCATTTGAAATCTATTAGTTCCATTCAAATTGAAACTTATATTATAATTTGAAGTTGAATAGATTTTTGTAAGTGAGTATGTATAAAGATTATCAGCATAGAGATTTGTTGTATATGTGTTCAACCATCTTCTATCACTGGTTCCTAAACTTAGTTTATTATCATTATCAGAACCATTAGGAGCAAATCTAGTACTGTTCATAAAGTAGTAAGATACTCCACCAAAATCTATAGCTAAATCATTGCTTGAATCACTACTTTCAGAATATAATCTTACACCAGTACCTAAATATGAATATCTTTGATAAGTTGCACTCCATAAATTAGTAGAACTACCATTACTATAACCTTTGTTAGTTTTAGGATAAAATGTAGAGCCACCCATTCTTATACCGTTATTATTATTTACAGAAAATGTGATACCGCCACCATCATTATATATTTGAGAATTATTTCCAACTTTTACTCTACTTGTATAAGCAGCATTATATAAATGGTCTACATCTCCTAAAGTATATGTATTATTCTCTTTTGGAATTATGTTTTCATCAATTACAGTACTTCCACCTCCACCATGCGCTGCTACATAATCAACTACATATGTAGTTGTTGCATAAGAACTTTCAATATCGGCAATTCTACCTTCTACATAATTTCTAACTGTACCAACACTTGCCCATGCATTTGTATCTGTTGAAATTATATTTGTATAAGATATTGCATTTGGATAAATAAAATGATACTGATTATTTGCACTAAGACCCCATCTATATATTGTATATGGCACAGTTGGATTTGATACAATTGATGGTGGAACTGTAAGATATGAATTTAATGTGTCACTTGTAACATAACTTGCGTTAGCCAACTCTGTCTTAGTCACATAGCTGGTCAAATCAGGTTTTTCCTGGTTTATATATTGTCTTACTTGTGAAAAATTATCATATAGTGTTGGCATAGTTTATTGAATTATGAATTTGAAATTGGGAATAAAACATCCATCTGAGCCTGAGTTAAAGCTGTTGCATATCCGCATGCACTAAGTTCAGAATCTGTGATGTATTCTGCTGGAATAGAAGTAAGGTATCCGCATGCACTTAATTCTGAATCTGTTATATATTCAGCAGGAATTGAGCTGATATAACCCATGTTCTGGATATCGGTCTTAGAATAAACATCTGCGGCATTTGCCTTGGTACCAAGGGCTGTCGTAACGGTAGCTGCATAGTTTGCATCGTCGTTGATGGCTGCGGCAAGTTCATTCAATGTATCAAGTGCTGCAGGTGCACCGTCGATGATAGCGTTTACCTTATCCATTACATAGGCTGTAGTAGCGTAAGCCATGCTTTCAAGAGCAGTGCTTGTTACATAGCTCTGTGCTGATAACATATCCTTTGTTACGTATGCGCTTAAATCTACACCAGGAATAGCTGCTATTGCTTCACTTACATAGGTCGTTGTAGCATAGCTCATTCCTTCAAGGGCTGTCTGAGATACATAAGCGTTTAAGTCGGTCTTCGTAGCATAAGAGCTTAAATCAGGAGTGTTGATTAAATCATTATAATCACCTGAGAAAGCTACGTCAGCAAGGGTGTATGCGAGCTGTTCTTTATCTGCAAATTTTTCAACTGCCCAGTTCTTTACTCTGGTAAAGTTATCATATAATGTTGGATTTGCCATTTTATGTTATTGTATATTTTTAATATTAGTCGTTTAAGATTTCGTCCATTGTCTCTGAATCAAGACCTACAGGGACAGTTTCAAGAGTAGTAACCCTGTCTTCAAGCTGGTTGAATTCAGGTTTTGTCACATAGTTTCCTTCTATCAAACTGAGCCTTCTGTTGAATCCTTCGTCGTCTCTCTGTAGATCGCTTACCTCGCCTTCAAGCAATGAAAGTCTCTGTTTAATCTTAGTATCATCGTAATAGCCCACATTATAGGTGTAGGCTATCATCTGCTCACTTTCAACAGAATATACATTTTCTGTCGAAATATTTCCGCTGGCAAGTGTATATGGTGTTGAATAAGTTATCATTATATATATAATTTAAATGCTTTTTTATTATCAAGGATTACTTGTTCTTCCTTACCCTCGTTAAGTACAAGCATGAGGTCGTAATCACCCCATACTTTCTGGTCTTTTCCGAAAAAAGTAAATGTAAGCGTATTGTCTTCCGTAGTGAATGGAAGTTCTTTCTTGTATCTGTTGCAGATAAGGTATAAGGTAAGGTCAAGTTGTGATAAGTCTCTTTCTTCACCATCTATAGTTATAGGCCAGTTAATCGTTATGTCAGTTCCTAATCTGTTATTGATCATCGTTTTCTTCGTTATCTATTTCTTCTTGTTTTCTTACTTCTACTTCTGTTGCGCCGTGTTTAACTGATATTCCCTTACCTTTATCGATAGCTTTAATTACCGTGAATAATGCACCCCATCCTAAAAGCTCACCGGTTGATGATACTACGCTCGGATCGATGGCGCCCAAAGGAGGTAATAATAATGACGTGAATACCAATGCGATAGAAGAGAAAGATAAAATTTTGAACCAGAGGTTCTCTAAGATACATTCTTTAAATGTTTTTTGTAGTCCGTTAGAATCTTCCATTTACGTAAAATCATGATTTTATAGTGATTCTATCATATCTTTATATATAAATATAGGACTTTTCGAGTGATAAATCTTAGAATTTTTTCCTGAAAAGTCCTATATTCTAAATTTTTATCTTATTTAATTATTATGATAAGGTGATATCATTTCAGTCCATCCAGAAGGTCTACCACTTATACCTGTAGGCCATGACGTACCTGTATATAATCTGCTCCTTAATAAAATACCTGTTGATGATACATGGTCAAGCCAGTTGTAAGTACAATAATCATTCAAATAATGTAAAAGACATTCACAAGAATTAAGTAAAGTACAATATGCGAACATATTTGAATAACAGTAATGTACCGGTTCTGTAGCAGGTAAGAAAGGTGCAGTTGTCAATGAAGTACATCCGTAGAACATATTCGAATAACATGAATCGGCTAATGTAGTTGCAGGAAGTTCAGGAGGTGTAGTAAGATTTGTACATCCGTTAAACATATATTCATAACAATTTTCACAAAGTATTGTATAAGGAAGTTCCATATCTTCACATGATAATACACCTGTACAAGATCTGAATAATCCGTTAATTCTGAACGGAAGGTTTTCCCATCCCCAAGAATCATCTATCAAAGACATAGGATTACCTTCAACATTAAATGTAGTAGCATATGAATTTCCGAATCTGTACCAACATGATTCATTCTGACTTTGATATGTAGTACCGTCTGACCATCTATATGATTTAAACCTTACTTTATCACCAGCTGATACCAATATCTTAAATGCTGTTCCACCATAATCTATTCCGTCATTACTTCTTTCAAGTGTCCAAGGACCATTGTTAATACTATAATAATAGTTAAATGTTTGCATTGCCCCTGATGTACTGTTTGGACTTGGGTGAACAGAATAAAGCCATATATAACCTCCGTGTACAATATTAAGAGTTAAATAATTAATCTCTATCGGTGTAACATAAACACACTGTAATGATACCCTGTTAAGACTTTCTACATCATTCTTCATACTGTATGCCGATATGGTTACTGTACTGCTGATAGTAACAGGATTTCTGTAAACAAGCCAGGATCCTGAATTATTAATACTGTAATATATCATTGCACCTGCAGTAGAACAAGTAATAGTTACTACGTTTTCTGAACATGATATTACAGGATCGGCCGGTCTTTCTACAGGTACATAAGTTGCCGTAAATACTTCCGTCTGTTCGCTTGCAACACCGTCTTTTACAGAATACGCGATATAGCTTGTTGTTTCTGTTATAGGAAATGAAGATCCGTATATAGAGAATGAAGAATCATCAATATTACGGTAATATATAACGGCACCTACTGTAGAACAAGTAATGGTTACATAGTTATTACTACATGAGAATACAGGTACATTAGGTGTAGTAGGCTCTACAGGAGGTACATAAACACATTCCTGGGATACTACTGAACTGTTTAATCCGTCTTTTGATGAATATGAATAAACGGTAACCGTTTCAGTAACGGCAAATTGTCCTGAATAAATATTAGGTACTCCATTAATTGAAGTCCAATAATATATTACTGCACCAGTAGTGGCGCATGTTATAGTTACTATGTTACTGCTGAATGTAATAACAGGATTATCAGGTACCGTAGGTGTTACAGGTTCGACATAAGTACATGTCTGTGATACGGTATTGCTTGTTATACCGCTTTTATCAGTATAAGCTGTAATGGTAACAGTTTCAGTAAGTTTTATAGGAGATGAATATAACTTATATTCACCGCTTCCGATTTTATAATATATAAATGCTCCGGCTGTTGTGGTTGAAAGATAAACGTAATTATCAGATACAACTATAGAAGGTTCTACAGGAATACCTACATATTCACAATATACGGCTTCAGAACTTTCTGACTGTAAACCTGATTTCATTGACTTTGCGACATAATAAGCTGATTCACTTATAGTTATAGGATTTGAATATTCAGTCCAATATTTGTCGCTCACTTTCTTATAATATATGGTTGCTCCTGTTGTAGAACATGTAATCGTAATAGTGTTAGGAGTATATGATATTACAGGTACTTCAGGTGCTACAGGTTTCTCCGGCGCTTCGTTTATTATTGTATTACTTCTTCCTCTGTAATTCTGTGTGAAAGCGTATACATCAACATATCTTTCAACGGTAATAGCTTCAGTATAAAGAACATATCCATTACCGATATTATAATAGATTTCATCTGTTTCTCCGAATTTCTCTATCGTTACGGTCGTACCTTCCCTTGTAATAATTGGAGGATCAGGGACGACTACTTCCTGTACAGGACAGTAAATGCTTACCGTATTTGATTTCTGATCCCTGTACTGGGCATAACAGAACAAAGTTCCCGATTCGGACATAACAACGGAATTTCCTTTCATAAGGAGCGTAGTACCTACTTCGTTGTTTCCGCTGTCCGTCTTAATCCAATAGTATATGCCCGCGTCTTTAAGCTGGCAGGTAATATATACTATGTTCTGGTCGTATTCGAGGACAGGATCAGGTACTTCCGTTATTACGTTCACCGATTCAGGGGTATAGCCTTCTGAAATGGATTCGGTAATCTTACCGGATACTCGGAAAAGTTCCCTGAATTTATCAGGATAATCGGTGAATACCGCACCGCCGTCAAGTCCGTTGTCCTGAAGTATTTTGTTAAGTTCTGATTTTATCTTGGTTACTTTGTTTATACTTTCTATGAGTGTATTCATATTTATCCGTTAAGTATTATATTTGTCAAGTCTTCAACCGTTTCGAGCGCGTTTACGAATTCCTGAGGATAAGTTTCAAAGTTATCCCCAGGATCGACGCCTACCGCCTTAAGAATTCCCTTAAGCTCGTTCTTTACGGAAATGATTTCGTTTATGTTCTTAAGTACTGTCTGCTTCATATTATGATATCAATGCATTTGTAAAGTCTATTACGGTAACAGGAGTCCTGTTGTATACCTGTACGTTGTTGGTTTCGTTGGTATAGAAAGCCATTATCTTACCTGTCATTATATCCGTACCGATTGTGAACGTGAATGAATTTACCTGGTTCTCGATACAGTAACCGTCGCCTGCTGTCTTCTGGTAGTTGTCCGCTGAACAGAATTCGTCGGTATCAGGATTCCATTCTATCTCGTCCACCTTCCATTTAAGGTTATAGAAATTAGCCGCATCGGCGTTGTTGGTAATGGTAACGTTATATAAGCCTGTACCCTGTGTTACGGTTACGGTAGGAGGATTGTCATTGATTGTCCTTCCGCTGTCATATACGAACGTCGTAATACTGTCAAGCGTATTTTCAGAACCCCATACGGAATAGGCTTCGATAGTGCCGCTTAATAAATCGGTATCCAAATCGTTATCTGTTGTGAAAGCGACCATCCAGTCGTCGTATTTATGAGGGTTTACCGCTCCAGGATTCCATATACCGTCCCTGCATCTCCAGTAGTTGGTAGCAAGCTTGTTCCTGTTGGTTACCTTGATTGCATCGTTATTGGTTTTCTCAATAAGCAATATCTGAGGTTCAGGAAGGGCTGTATAATGTTCATTGATGAAATGAAGAGGCGCTGATTCCCTTACCTGGTTTGTGTTGTTAGGATCATAAACGGTTATACCGATGATGTCTGATTCGATAAGGTATTCGCTTACCGTATCCCCGTAAAGTCCTGCCGCCTTAGGATTATCGTATTTATGGGTATCGATTACGCCGCCTGACCATACGCAGTTCTCCATCCTGTATTTGAGTATTACACCGTCGTTGGTATTGTTCCTTACATAAAGGATATATGCCTGTTTGTTTCTGTCCCATTCACATGTAACGGAAGGTGCTACAAGAGGCTGTACTGTATTGTTCGTATAGTTTACGGAAGCGTATGCTGACCAGATTCCTTCATACTGGTATCTTACATAGACAGTACCTGAAGCAAGGTGAGTGTCAAGATAACCTGAATATACGCCCGTTCCTATTCTACCAAAGCTGAATACGGTTACAAGTCTTTCAGTATCGTATTTTGTTTCGTCTACTGCTCCTGGACCCCATTTTGTATCTGCGATATACATAGTAGGCTCTACGTCGAAAGGACATGTGATTGTAACCTTGTTATCCGCGGCTGCTACTGTAACCTGAGGTACCGGTCTGCTGTCCCATGCTATGCCGAAGTCTTCCTTGATATCATATTCAATGCTTGATACTTCATTTGACCAGTCGTTATTGAGTTTTGACTTACCCCATACAATGAACTTGACTACGTGTGAATCGAGCTCGAAAGCGTTGTTATATAATGAATACTGTCCGTAATATGTACCTGAAGGCCTTAATCCGGTAGCGTCATAACCGGTAACCTGAATCTTGCAGTAATTCTGTACGGTATAGTATGCAGGATTTTCAGTGGCGTTGTTCATATGAACCATTACCTTGCCGGTAACCGAATCAAGTTCCGCGTATACTTCAGGATCAAGTATGTCATAGTGTACGTATGCAGGGTTGTAATGAAGAATATAAAGCACCCAGTCGGTCCTTACGTTTCCTACCCTTGCACGGCCGTAAACAGGTATGTCCTGCTCTGAATAGGCGCCTGAATCGCTTAAATTGAATGTCTGCGCGTACTGTCTTATATTACCGCCCAAATTATATTTGTATTCGATAACGACGTCAGGATCAGTCCATGTCTCATACTGTTCGTTCTGGTATTCAAGAATTACGTTGTTGCTCTGTGAAATCTGTACGAATACAGGATCGGCAAGCTGTTCCGTGGTACCCCTGTGCATTTCCTGCTTGTTCTTTGAAGACCAGATATAGCTTCCGTTCTTTGATACCTTGGCGATACCCGTTACCGTTACCTTCTCGTGCGTAGCGTCTATATAGCTTGTTACTTCGAAGGCTGAAGAATATTCAGTCCAGCTTGAAGGGGCGGTGTCAGGATCATCGTCATTGTTGTCGTTAATCTTATAATATAATCCCTCGCATACTGAAGCGTTAGGATAAGACATATTGCACCATATCTTAAGTATTGAGGTATGGTCTGAATTATAGTTGATAAGGAATTCGATTACAGGAGAAGTGGAATCATAATATAGGTCCTGTACGGTGGTTGTTACCTCAACGCCGTTGATGAATCCCTTCGCCTTTATCCTTCTGTCCTGGTCGATAGAGAAAGGCTGCGTGTACATGGTCCAGTCAGTTACTACGGTATCGGTACCGTACTGGCATACCTGGTATTGTATATTGTCATAAGTGAAATCAGTACCGGTAGTAATCTGGATTCTTCCGCTTCTCTGTACGATTACGAGGTTAGGATAACCAGGATTTATAAGTTCTGAATAAATTGAACCGAAAACACCGTCTGAATTCTTACATGCTGCCGATACGTAACATTCCCTGTAAAGCTTGAACGGCTCGGTATATCTGTTGGTAAGGTACTGGGTATCAGTTACAGGGGCATTATCCGTAACCTGATACCAGATTTCGTCTCCGTTTGAAGCGGAAATATAACAGTAACCGTCCTGGCTCCATATATCATTAATTTTACCTACTACGGCGGCGCCTACTACGGTCCATCCCGTAGGAATGGCGTTTACGCCGAATGCATTGCTGCCGTTAGGCCAGTTGGCTTCCTTGTTCACTACGAAAGTACCTTCCGCAGCTACGTTCCTTACCCAGTTTGCGCTGAAGTTTCCGTTAGGCGTATTCTTGAACATAGCCTTGATATAGCAGAGTGAAGTACAGTTTTCGAACATATTCGCATAACATGAGGTCATACCTGATACGTTCTCTACGTCAAGGTCAGGGGCTGTCCTTAAATTGGTACATCCCTTGAACATTGAATTCATGCAGTTCCTTGCAAGCGTACTTGCACCGATTACAGGGGCTGTCATAAGTGAAGTACAGTTTTCGAACATGCTTAAATAACATGATTCGGCAAGTTCTGAAGCGGTTAAAGGAAATACGTTCTTAAGTGCTGAACAGCCGTAGAACATCCTTTCACAAGAGCTCATACCCATCGCTTCATATCTGAAAAGGCTGTTATGGACGTCTTCAAGTGAAGTACATCCTTCGAACATGCCTGAGAACACCCTAGGAAGTGCCGTACCGGCAGGTGTCTGTATCCTTATAGAAGTAAGGCTTCTGCAGTTCTTGAAACAGGATATGAAAGCGCTTGAACCGGCGCTTATAAGATTCAAGTTACCTGTTGATGCAAGCATTACGCAGTCCTGGAAGGCAGATGCCATACCGGAAGACTTAACCGTTTCGAAATCGTATACAGGACCTCCTTCAAGCTTTGAACATCCGTAGAACATCCTTGTCATACCGTTTTCTGATACGGTATCTGTGTTGATCGTGAAAGCGGCCTCCCTTAAATCCGTACATCCGTTGAACATGTCCTGCATCATTCCGTTCGGCATGTTTGATATATTAACCGTAATACCTGAAGCGTTTACAAGGTTTGTACATCCCCTGAAAAGACCGGAATAATTCAAGTCTTCCTTACCGATGGCGTTACCCTTAACGGTGCTTACGTCGCCGGCTATAACGGCCTGTCCCGTGAATCCCGTAAACTTGGATACGCTTCCTTTGAAGAAGTATTTGACGTTCATATCAAGACCGTTAATAAGTTGTGATCCTGAACTTCTCCAATAAGGATAACTTTCAGCCGCATAATATAATGTACCTTCAAATGAAAGCGCTGTTATACCTTTGATACTGAACCAGTTACCGTCTACGAAAGGTTCATCTGTATCTGCGCCGTTACCAGGATTCTGTCCGTTGTATTCACTTCCTGAACCACCGCCTGCTTCATCGTAATAAGAACAGGACTTGGTAGCCA
>Ga0247609_10007857_pt1 | contig 10106 bp, 9 predicted proteins | sample 172DNAGHGlowgp2_FD_193487 | JGI IMG/M metagenome (GOLD analysis project Ga0247609, IMG submission 193487) | Sheep rumen microbial communities from Palmerston North, Manawatu-Wanganui, New Zealand - 1728 DNA GHGlow gp2 | ecosystem: Host-associated > Mammals > Digestive system > Stomach > Rumen ...
CGGTTAAATCTTTGTGGTAAAATGAATTTGACATAAGTTGTTCACTTCTTTCAAACTCATTTTATCAGAGAACTGCTTATGTTTTTCTTTTACTTGAGTTTACCAACAACCCCTAAGTAGTCATCCTGAGCTTTTGCAAATGTGATACAAGCGATAAGAAATTTGGTGCGCAGATTAACTCTTTATGATATAATCGCCCAAAAAGCATTGAGGAGATGATTTTGGTAAATGCCCGGCGAAAAATATCTGGAGACGATAAAAAAATTTCGATTGATAGATGATACGTTTTTCAGCGCGTGTTTCGATAACAACGAGGAGGATGTCGAATATATTCTGCGGATAATTCTCGACAAGCCTAATCTCAAAGTATTGAAAGTGCAAACGCAAAAGAGCGTCGAGAATATGTACGGCAGAAGTGTGCGCTTTGACGTTTTCGCAACCGACGACATCGGCAAACTTTATAACATCGAAGTGCAACGGGCAGACGCGGGAGCAGTACCAACCAGAGCGCGATATAATTCTTCAATGCTGGACTATCATAAACTGAAGAAGAAGGCAAAATACAATGAACTGCTGGAGACGTTCGTCATTTTCATAACCGAGCACGATGTTTTGAAGGACGGAGAGCAAATATATCATATTGAGCGAGTTATTCGCGAGACAAATAAACCGTTCGGAGACGGCACGCACATAATTTACGTCAACGGGAGTTATAAGGACGACAGCGACAGTGCATTGGGTAATTTGATTCATGATTTCTTTTGCGATAATCCGGCGGACATGAAACATCGGCAACTTGCTGAACGAGTTTCTTTCCTAAAGGATAACAAACGCGGGGTGAGAAAAATGTGCAAACTTATGGAAGAACTTACGGCAGAACTTTACAAAGAAGAATTAGCCGAAGGTATAGCAAAAGCTAAAGCTGAAGGCAGAGCCGAAGCCGAAAAAAATACTTTGCTTGATAACATTCGTAGCTTGATGGAAACAATGGACATGACAGCAAAGCAAGCAATGGAAGTTCTTAGAGTTCCGGCGGAAAAACAAGAGGAATACGTAACGTTAATCTAAGCGTTCCCTATTTTTACACTTCTTTTTCTCCAACTTTTTTCTTTATGGCTGTATATAAATTTCCCGATTTAACTTTCATTTACTGTTGGTAATGTTTTTCTTAGATTCATGTTGATAAAACCTCCGCCAAAGATTAAAATTAAGGCGGAGGTGATTTTTATGTTGGTCGGATATGTGCGCGTTTCGACGGTCGAACAAAATGAGGAACGACAGATTATTGAACTCCGCGATAAAGCCAGCGTTGAAAAATTTTTTGTTGATAAAGTCTCCGCCAAATCTGCCAAGCGTCCCAAATTCGATGAGATGATGAATTTCCTTCGCGAAGGTGATGAGCTGATTGTTGCCGAATTTTCTCGGCTTGCTCGTTCCACTGTTGACTTGCTCAACATTGTCGAAACTCTTACAAAAAAAGATGTCAAGGTCAGAAGTCTCAAGGAACAGTTGGACACATCCACTCCACAAGGAAAATTTATGCTAACTATTTTTGGAGCGATAGCTGAGTTTGAACGCGAACTGCTTTTGCAACGTCAACGCGAAGGAATTAAGCTCGCTCAAGCCGCCGGTAAGTACAAAGGACGTAACGCTAAAAAATGTCCCAAAGACTTCGATTTTTATCGGCAAGGCTATTATGAAAGGACGTACACCGTGACTTATATCGCTAAACATTATAAAGTTTCACGTCCGACCGTCTACAAATGGCTTCGAGAATCGAAGGAAGCTGGGAAAGATAAAAAAAATGATGATTGATGAATTGCTTGCCGATTATAGGTGCACGCGTTTTCAATGGGCAAAAATTTACGGCGCATTTAGTTGAGAGTTTGCCTGACTTTCTTGTCAACGATGGCGATGTTTGATATATTTAATGTCCAATCGCAGTTTTTAAGGGGCTTTGATAGTGGAGATACCTGTTCCGAACAGTTTTGAAAACGATTTTGACGTATTCGATTCGATAGCCGATATTCAGAATAAAATCTGCATTGCAGAAGACATCGAAATCAAAATTTCTCTGCCTCATGCCGATTTGTTTCGTAATCGAAACAGACTCTTTTTATTGACGTGCTTGAGTGCTTTTGGAGCGCAGAAAGATAAAAAGATTGTATTACGTTGCAATTTTCCTTCATACGCTTTTGACGAACGTAATCTTGCAACCCTTTTCCAGTTGCACACGAAAGACGACGTGGTACAAATAGTGTCGGCGAATATTTCTAAGCGAATACCTATTCAAATGACGGAAAATGTTGAAGATAGATTGGTTTCATTGATAGGCGAAGTCTATAACAATGCAGTGGAACACTCGGAGAGCGAATATATCATAGGAAATTGCTACAACGAAGCTCAGAACGACGAAGATGTTTCTCGGATGTGTTTTTACTGTTACGATGCAGGGATAGGAATTATAGAAAGTGTTCGTCGGTATCTGAAAAAAGAAAAGGATGTTCAATTTCATGAGTACGACATAAATTCGCGATTGTTAAAATGGGCGTTAAAGAAGGGAAATACGACGAAACAGCCACCGAGAGGCGTGGGCATAGAGTGGTTATTAGATTTTGCAAAAGCAAATTCCGGCTACGTCAGAATTTGTAATGAGAATGTTCTCTTTGAGCAAAATACAGCGGGGAAAATTACATATCAAAAATTGAACAATAACTTTTTGGGATTATTCTTTGAAATGCACATAATAGAAGACCCGGACGTAATTTATAGATTAAAAGGTGAGTAATTATGGTCAAAAATGTTCTGGTGACAGATTATACGAACAACGGTTTTACGCAGGACGATGCGGAGAAAATAGTTGCCGTGCTAAAGGCGGCACTCCCGAATTTGAGCGACGGAGATGCCATAAGATTTGATTTTTCTAACGTCAAATTTTTTACGACGCTTTTCTTCAATGTCGCTTTCACGAGTTTGCTTAAAGAAATGCCCTTTGAAGAGTACAATAAAAAGATAGTGCTGGAAAATTTGTCGGAAGTTGGTCAAAGAGCCTATGAACACTCGCTGGAAAATGCTAAACGCTTTGCCGCTATGACTAAAGAAGAAAGAGAGACTAGAGAACAAATTATAGCTGAAATTTTAGCGGACGATTAAGGAGAACGATATGGTCAAATTGATTTCCGAAATAGATGTGGACGATATATCGAGCAAAGAAATTTTTTTCGTTGATACAAATGTCCTTTTGGTAGTGCATTTTGGTTCGCAGAGCTGGTTGGAGGAAAAAATCGCTTGTTATTCCAATTTTATTCTCGGCTTGTTAAACAAGGGCAATAAAGTGTGTGTCTCGGCGTTGAATTTACAAGAACTATATCACGCTGTCGAAAATAACGAATTTAAGCAATACAAAAGAGTCAACCGTAATAATGATAGAAATTTTACAAAGAAAATGTATAGAGCCATTGAGGAAGAAAGGCAACGTTTAGCTGAAGACTTGAAAAGTAAACATTTGGAAATATCGGAGCAGTATTCCGTAGTTTCTGGAAATGTTACCAATGATATGATTAAAAATTTTCTTGAGGATTACGAAAATCATTTTTATGACCCGATAGATTTTATAGCTGTGCGCTACAACACAAATGGCGTCATAAATTTCATAACGGACGATTCGGATTTCAAAAAAGACTCTGGTATCGTGGTTTATACTTATGAATGAAAGAATTAACCTCATTTGGGTGATTGTAAAACTCAAATGGGGTTTTTCTGTTGGTAAACAAAAACGCAAAAAAATAAGATTTTGGGAGAGTGTTATTGTGCTAACCTGTTTGCGTCGAAAGACAAATAAGAAGACAGGAGGCGCAGCATGAAACTATTCATAGCGGAAAAACCGTCATTGGCGCAAGCGATAGCGGCTGGCATTGGCGTCGGGAAAAAATCAGACGGCTATATCAGTCTCAACGGTGGCAAAGAAATAGTAACGTGGTGCTACGGACACATTTTAGAACAGCTTAGTCCGAATGAATACGCGGAAAAGTATCGCGCATGGCGAATGGAAGATTTGCCGATAATTCCGAGTTTGTGGAAGTTGAAAGTAAAACCCGACGCGGCGAAGCAATTCAAAATTGTACGTGAGTTGATAAGCAAGGCAACGACGATAGTTAATGCGGGAGATCCAGATCGCGAAGGTCAGCTTTTAGTCGATGAAGTTTTGGATTATGTCGGGAACAAAAAGCCGGTACAAAGAATACTGTTGAACGCATTGGATGAAAAAACGGTAAGGCAAGCTCTGAAGGATTTGAAAGATAACGACGAGTTTCAAGGCTTAAAAAATGCGGCATTGGGTCGAAGTCGAGCCGATTGGCTAATTGGTATGAATCTTTCGCGGGCATATACAATCCGAGCACGTCAAGTCGGCTGTGAAGGGGTATCGGTGGGCAGAGTAATGACGCCGACAATGGCATTGGTCGTTCGTCGCGAAGATGAGATAGGAAAATTCAAACCAGTTACTTATTATGCGGTCAAAGCGATTTTCGCGAACAAGGTCGGGGAAATACCTGCGACGTGGCAGATGTCGGACAATGCTCCGAGCTTGGACAGTGAAGGAAGGCTTCTGGACAAAAAAGTTGCAGAAAATCTTCTCGCAAGGTTGAATGCTTTGGTGGGAATGCAAGGCAAAATTATCCGAGTGAAAGAAAAAATCAAGACGGAAAATCAGCGGTTGCCTTATTCCTTATCCACTCTGCAAATCGAAGCGGGAAAACGTTACGGCTATTCTCCACAGACAGTACTCGACACAATGCAGACGCTGTACGAAAAGAAATTGACAACCTATCCGCGTTCTGACTGTGAATATCTGCCAGAGAATCAATTTGCGGATTCAAAAGAAATTCTCGGACATTTGAAAGACTTGCCGGATTTCAGCGATTTGGTAAGAAATGCCGACACGTCGATTCACAGCAAAGCTTGGAATGACAAGAAAATATCAGCGCATCACGCAATAATTCCTACTCGAATCAAAGCGGCTTTTGAAAAACTGAATGCAGTCGAGCAAAATTTGTATGTAATGGTGTCGCAAGCGTACTTGGCGCAATTTTATCCGGTATACGAGTACAAAGCGACGACGGTGAATATCTCTTTTGCTGGTGAGAAATTTGTCGGCAAAGGTAAGCTTGTCACTAAACTCGGCTGGAAAACGATTTACAAAAACGTGGCGAAGTCCGAATCCGAAGAGGAAGAATCAATCTTACCGCCCGTCAAGGAAAATGAGTCGGTCAAATATGATTCGGGGAAAATTGTTGAGAAAACGACAAAGCCGCCGACAAGATTTACTCCGTCAACGCTTTTGCAAGCAATGAAGGAAATTTACAAGTATGTTAAAGACGACGCCTTAAAAGCCGAACTCAAAGAGTGTTCCGGCATCGGCACAGAGGCAACACGGGCAGGAATAATTGAAAAATTACAAGACAACGGCTTTTTGGAGCTTGCGGGGAAATTTTTCGCTCCAACAGAAAAAGCACGAATGGCAGTCAAAATTTTACCCGAAGAAATGATTTTCCCCGACACTACGGCAGTGTGGGAAAGAGAATTAGAGGAAGTCGCCACGGGCAAAGAGACTTTTGACGAATTTTATCGAAAACAGCTGAGAGACTTGGCAAAACTGCTTGACAAGGCTAAAAGTGCAAGAATAACGTCGTCAGCGGGTACGGTACCGTGTCCAAAGTGCGGCAAAGCGATGATTCGTCGCAAAGGCAAGAACGGTTTCTTCTGGGGGTGTTCAAACTATCCCGAATGTAAGACGACGGCGAGAGATAACAAAGGCAAGCCCGATTTCACTTCATCGGCGCAGAAAACTGCTCAATGTCCGAAATGCAAGGGCACAATGACTCAGTTCAAGTCGAAATTTAACGGCGAAAAATATTGGCATTGCGCCAACAAAGATTGCGACCTTATTTTGTCAGACCATAAGGATGAACCTGTCGCGATACCTTGTCCGAGCTGTCAAACAGGATATTTCGTAAAGCGTACGGGCAAAAAGGGAACCTTTTGGAGTTGCAGTAACTATCCGCAATGCAACGAAACACGAAACGATAACAACGGTACACCCACATTGTGAATTTTGAAACATGGATGTGCCCATAATGGGCACATTTACGTATCGCCTTTCAAAAAGTTTTAACGTGGGTACAAATTCGGAGGAGAGTTAGATATGATTTATGAAGACGACGATATTCCGTATCTCGGTATGTGGGCTGAATTGCACAAGAATTATTTGCTGGAAGAAAAGCCCGAAGATTACGCCGAAATCGTGGAAGAAAAAATGCTGATTGAATATTTGGTTGCAATCGAGGAACATTATTCCAAGAAATTTGATGAGCTTGTCGAAAAGCAAATGGAGCGCGAAGGCGTAGACGAAGAATTGAAAATCAGAAATCCCTTAGAGTGGATTGGTCTGGTCAATAATATTCGCTCTTGCGTCAAGGAAATTTTGATTGATGAAATCTGCTCCTGAAAAAGCAAAAAGATAAGATTTTCATGAGCCTTCTAAGTGTTACTCTTTTCTAAAGTAACATTTAGGAGGTTTTTTTCATGTCGGAAATGACAGCCGCCATGATTGAGCAACGGAACGAGAAATATCTCAACGAATTGCAGGGCAATATCGGGAAATATCTGTCGTTCCTCTCGACTATGGCAAGATTTCACAAATATCCGGTCGCAGATTTGACAAGCTTTGCAATAGAAGCTCCGGCGATGTTCACTGCGGTAGCCTCAGCAGAGTTTTGGGCAAAACATTTTCACCGTTCAATAAGTACGCACGCTAAGGGCGTCACATTGATTAAAGACGGCAAAAAAACTGTTTTATACGATGTGTCAGAAACAGAAGCACCGCGCAATAATCCGATGGACGTGCGCGTATGGCAATACGATGAGTCGGCTCACAAAAAATTTATCGACGCCGTAGTTTCGGGTGAGGCTGATACCGAAAAGCAAATTCATATTATCGCGGAGGAGTTGGCTAACCGCAGTGCTATCGACAAGAAGTCAAAAAAATTGCTGATGTTAAGCGTTGAAACCGTCATTTTGGAGAGAATGGGCTTATCTACCGATAACGCAACACGACAACTGGCTAGAATTTTTTTCAAGGAGCATGACATACCGGCACTTTTGAATGAAACGCAAGTGACGGCAAGAATTTTCCTCGACGCCATGCAAAAATCAGTAAATCAGCAAGCTGCGGAAAATGTAGACGTTCCGGAAAACAATCCGCTACTGGATAAACTTGGCGTGATTCAAATTCAAGAGAAAATCGAACAAACTCAAGAATCGGAGACAAAATCAAAGGAAGAGCCGGTTCAACTCGGACTTTTTGACGCTTACACGGCGACTCAACCTGATAATACCGATGAAACTAAATCAATCGTTTTTGAAGAAGAAATTTACGAACCAGAAAAAACACAGGTAGTTGACGAAAGTTTAATCGCTCCTGATGAGAGTACAAGCGAAGAAAACACCACGACGGACATTGAAACTGCTGACGCGGAGCCAATCGAAGAAATTCCTGCAACGGAAGTCGGTGAGGAGACTCTGGTTGATACGGCAACTGGTGAGCGAGGCAATTCCGGTTATGAGGTTGAAGAAAATAGCGGTTCGGCAGAAACGAATGGCGTTGACGAAAGTTTAATCGCTCCTGATGAGAGTACAAGCGAAGAAAATACCACGACGGACATTGAAACTGCTGACGCGGAGCCAATCGAAGAAATTCCTGCGACTGAAGTCGGTGAGGAGACTCTGGTTGATACGGCAACTGGTGAACAGGACAATTCCGGTTATGAAGTTGAAGAAAATAGCGGTTCGGCAGAAACGAATGGCGTTGACGAAACTTTAATCGCTCTTGATGAGAGTACAAGCGAAGAAAACACCACGACGGACGTTGAAACTGTTGACACGGAGCCAATCGACGAAATTCCTGCAACTGAAGTAAGTGACGACCCTCCGATTGATATGGCGACTGATGAGCAAGGCAATTCGGATTATGACTTCGACGAAATGGACGAAGAAGAAGAAATTTTGCCCAGCACCATTGAAAAGCAAAGTAAAGTTGAGATTCTGCCTGCCGAAAACTCGCAATCCGAAAATATTTCCTCTGAACAGACGTATGAAGAAAATTCCAATACCGAAATGCCGACAGAAGAGATTAAACGAGACTTGCAGACAATTTTAGCTGAGGATATGGCAGTTATTCGCGGCAATTCTGTCGAGAAAAATATTTTCCGCAAAAATGTTATCGCCATTCGCACGTTGCAACTCATTGAGCGCGAAAAAAGACCCGCAACGCCTGAAGAATTGCAAACTTTAAAAGAATATGCGGGATTCGGAGGCATACCCAAAGCTTTTGACAAAAACGACCCGAATTGGAACCGCGAAGCATGGCTCTTACAGAGTATGCTCACTGATAAAGAATATAACGCCGCGAGAGGTTCTGTTTTGAACGCGCATTACACTTCCGGCGATATTGTTCAAGGGATTTATAGAGGCTTAGAAAATCTCGGTTTCAATGGCGGAACAATTCTTGAGCCGTCGATGGGCGTAGGCGGATTTTTCGGCAACATGCCTGACGAAATGAAAAATGGCAGTCATCTTTACGGCGTCGAGCTTGATTCTTTGACCGGACGTATTGCAAAGGCGATTTATCCTGCCGCAGAAATAAATGTGCAAGGCTTTGAGGATATCAGATACTTGAATAACTCTTTCGACCTGGCAATCGGCAACGTTCCCTTTGGAAATTATCACGTCAACGACAAAGGTTACAATGAGCACCATTTTTTGATTCACGATTATTTTATTGCGAAAATGCTAGACCAAGTGCGCCCGAATGGGTTGGTTGCCGTCATTACGTCGAAGGGAACTCTCGACAAGCAGGACAGCAGAGCAAGAAAGTATTTTGCTCGCCGAGCCGACCTCGTTCGCGCAATTCGTCTGCCGAATAACGCTTTTAAGAACGCCAGAACGGAAGTAACATGCGATATTTTATTCTTCCGCAAGCTGGAAAACATTCGCGACGAAGAAAAACTGCCGAACTGGGTCAACGTCCATTCTTTCAACGGCGAACGCGACATCACTATCAACAATTATTTCACTGAGCACCCTGAAGATGTTTTGGGCAAGCTGGAAAAGACAAGCACGGCTTACGGTTTCGATTTGACTTGCAATCCTGATGAAAGTCGTCCGCTTAACGAATCTTTACATGACGCAATGCAGTCAATGCCGAGAATTTATCTGCCGAGTGCTAATGAACTGCCTCTGCCGCAACAAATTGCTGATATTGAAGATAAACGTTCGTTTAGTTTCTTCATTGAAAATGGCGAACTCAAGTTTTATGACGGCGTGAAGGTTACAAACGTCAAAATCAACGCCAAAGACCGTGCTCAAATGATTTTGGCGATGGAAATGCGCGATTTAGTCCGCAATGTCATCAACATTCAGCTAAATGACGGCAGTAATGACGAACTTGCGATTGCGCAAAAGACTTTGAACGATACTTACGATAAGTACGTCAAAATTTACGGGCACATTTGCGAGGATGCTTCGCTCAAAAAGATTTTCAGCACAGATGCGGGTTATCCGCTCCTTCGTTCGTTGGAAGAGTATGGCAAAGACGGTTATAAAGGTAAATCGCCGATTTTCAGCAAGCGCATGATTGAGCCGCACAGAAAACCTTTGCACGCTGAAAATCCTGCCGACGCTCTGGCAATTTCAATGCAGGAAGTCGGGCGCGTTGAACTCGATTACATGAAATCTTTAACGGGGCAAACGGAAGAAGAACTCGTCAAAGCTCTGGAATTTGATAGGATTTATTTCGATTTTCAAAAGCGCGAGTATCAACTTGCGGAAGAATATCTTTCAGGCGACGTTCGTGCTAAAATTGAGTTTACGGAGTCTCAAATGAGGCAGACCGAATCAAAAATAAACGAAAAAATCGCGTCGGCAGTTTTACAACTAGGGGTTGTTGGTAAATTAAAAGTGAATAACACAAGCAGCAAGTAAAACGAAATTCAAAAAGCAAAGAGCCAATTTGTCGTAACGAGTGGAGACGTGGCGGTAATTTTTGATTC
>Ga0247609_10007858_pt1 | contig 10105 bp, 1 predicted proteins | sample 172DNAGHGlowgp2_FD_193487 | JGI IMG/M metagenome (GOLD analysis project Ga0247609, IMG submission 193487) | Sheep rumen microbial communities from Palmerston North, Manawatu-Wanganui, New Zealand - 1728 DNA GHGlow gp2 | ecosystem: Host-associated > Mammals > Digestive system > Stomach > Rumen ...
GGGATTGGGAATTGGGAATGGGGAATTGGGGATTGGGTATTGGAGATTGGGCCCAATCCCCAATCCCCAATCCCCAATCCCCAATCCCCAATCCCCATTTAATTAAGTAAAATATAAATTTTATTTTAAAAAAAATCAATTAAAAAAATTATTATCTATTTTTCTAGCTAATTATTTAATATTTAAATAAAATTAAAGCAATTAATTATATTATTATAAAAATGGAAGAAAATAAGGAGAATGAGAAATCATTAAATCAGAAATTGAATGAAATTAAAGAGGAAATAAAAATGAGTTGGATTAGTGATTGTGATAAAACTGAATATATGATCTTACTGACAAAAATGCTAAAGGAAATGCAAGCAAAAGATTCACTTGAAGAATATTTTGAAAATAATGAAGAAGATTTATCCTTTTTTATGGGTGATTGCTTAAAAGATATTTTATATAACATTTTAATTCAGCCTATTATATATGGCGATAATGGTGATGAAATAGCATTAGAATTATTACTAAATATTTATAAACTATTTCAAAAGTTCCATAAAAATAAAAAATATGCACCATTATTTGAAAATATAAGACAAATTTTTAGTCAAGAAAAAAAACATGATTTCTTTACTTGTACTGGTCAAAGAAATAGAAATCCAGTAAAAAAATATAATTGTATGGAATTTAATAAAGAATATAATTCCGATTTTTTAAAAAAAGATAAAATCAATAATAAATTTGAAATAGGAGATGAAGTTGATATTCCAATAGATAATAAAAATAGCAGAAATTTTTTAGATAAAAAGAGTTGGGTGAGAGGTAGAATAAAGGAAATAAAAAATGAAGAATATATTATAGAATATGGAGAAGAAGATGAAACACTTAATGTATCAATAAATGATTTTAATATATATCCTATTGGAAAAAAAACAAAGGATTGGGATTGGAGAACAAGCTTGAAAAAATATGATGTCATAGATGGCTTTGATAGAGGAAAATGGTATCCTTCAACTATAATGAGAGTAATAGAAGATGAAGTTAATGGTTTTAAAACTGTCAAATATAAAGTTGGCTTTAGATTATATCCTCAGCATTTCAAGAATCCAGAAGATGAGAATGATAAATGTGAAAATCATCTTGACATTTGGAAACAAGGATATTTTAGCAATACTCCTGATTCTGATTCTGAAGGTGAAAAATATTATGGTGATAAGGAAAACTTTGATGAAACAATTCCACATCATTCTAAGAGAATTCAAAAATTTAATACTTTTTCTAGATGTCAACAGAAAAATTTGAGTTTTTCCTTTAATAATAGCTTTTATAGTTCAAATGAGAAGAATAATCCAATGAAAGTAATGAATGAAAACTTGCAAAATGATACTGAAATTTCAATTGAAGAATTTTACGATTATGAAGCAAATGGAAAAAGAAATTGCATCATTGGAAAAGACAAAGATTTTGTATGCTATTATGCTTTATTTTTGAAAAAAATGGAGAATGAAGGCAGCTTCAATGAATTTATAGAAATATTAAAAAATGAGCCAAATGCTGAAGAAATATATAATATTTTCTTTATACTATCTAATGCATTTCCATATATTCATAGTGGTTATTTCAAAGAAAACAGTAATATAATTAAAGATTCATTAATTAAATTTATAAATAATTTAGATACTAAAGAAATTAGAAATTTACCAAAAGATTTAATTGATATTATCTCAGAATTGCTAAAAAAAATTAAAAATTATTATACTGATGAAAATAGTGATAATAAAGAAAATAAAAGTTTGGATTTATATGATGAAATAAATTTGACTTTATCCACTAAAATTATTAAAACTAGTATTTTTGATAGAAGACTCCAAGGAATTAAATCATTAAATGAATATATTGAAAAAAATAGTGATAATGAGGAGATATGTGAAAAAATAATAAATATTATCAAGGATAATAAAATTATAGAAGAAATATTTGGAGCAAATTATCACAGCCAAATTATTAATAAATCTACTGAGATTGTTAAATTACTTCTCTCAAAAAATAAATTAAGTGAAGATGATATGAAATTAATTTGGAGTTGTACAAAAAGAGGGGATTTAGAGGCTAAAGTAACAATTCTAAAATTATTATCAGAATTAGCAGATAATTTAGATGATAAATCTGTTGAAATGCTCTTGAATAATATTATTTCTAATGTTGATAAAAAAATTAATAAAGATGAAATTCAATTAGTATATAAATTATCAATGAAAGGAGATAATAAGAATAACATATTAATTTTATGTGATTATTTATGTCAATGTTTGCTATCTCTTAATAATACAAATATATCAAATAATAATATTTTAAAAAAATTATTAGAAATTAGTTCTAAAGATGAAGAATATTTACAAAAAATATTAAATATTTGTGAGAATTGCTTAAAAACTAATGAAAGAGCAATTATGAGTTATTCAATAATATATCAGATAATGGAAAATTCTAAGAATAATTCAGTTAAAACATTACTTGATTTCATAAAAAATGAACATTTATTAAATTTATACAAAGATAATTTTCTTTTATATATAAAACAGGCAAAGGAACTTCTAACTAAAAATAATATTTCTTTAAATGATGGAGATATAATAGATAAATATATCTTTGATGGATTTTCTCATTTAGATAATATTCTAAAAAGAATGGAGTTTTTCCCATACTTAATTAATGTATTTTATAAAGACTTTAATTTCCTTCCTTTTTTAAAAGATATTTTAATAGCAAATGCAGTATCTCCAAATGACCAATTAATTTTTTATGATTTTGTGGAAAAGTATTTAAATAATAATAAAAATAATCCTATTGATGACGAAACAAATAAAAAAAAAGAAGAAATAAAAAATGAATTATTTGAATTATTATCAGATGATAATCAAAAAGAAGTAACTATGGAGCAATTAAAATTATTTATTAAATTATTTTTAGAAATCAATAAAATAAAAGAAGAAGAAAAAGATGATGATGATGATTTCGAAATAGTTAGTTCTTATAATATAGATGAAATAAAAGGATTAGATAATTTTTGGAATATTATACTAAGAACAAAAGACCAAAAAATTCTTTCAATTTCTATTAATATTCTGTTTCATATATATAAAAATAATTATGTTGAGAAACTACTTGAAAAATGCAATACTTTAATAAATGGAGAAAACTCCAATCCTGAGATAATTGAAAAATGTTTAATGCTATTGAAATTAATAATAATTGAATCTGAAAAAGATATTTTATTTAAGCCTAAATCTCATTTGTCTTTGCTTAAAAAATGTTTAATTCATTTGCCATTAAAATTTAATTTTAGAACTCCTAAAAATGAAGAGGATTTAGAAAATTGTATTCTCTTAGGAAATACCACTTTAAATGATCTAAAAATAAATTTATCAAATTTTTATGGAATACTACCCAAAAATATTAAAATTTCTTTGACTGAAGAATATTTGAATAAAGTCAAAGAAATCAAAAATTTGAAAAATAAGCAATTATTTGAAAAGCAAATAGATGAAAGTAATAATAATAATTCATTATATGAATTACTTTTAATAAACAATAATATTATCCCAGATTTAAAGCCTGAAGAAAAAATAAATTTTGGCAAGCAAAGTATAAGAACAAATTTAATGGAAAATGATGAATTGAATCCTAAATTCAAAGAAATATTAAAAGAATGGTTCAATATATTCACAAAAGGAACAGGAAAAATGGATTTAGAAGCCGCAAAGATTTATGTTGGTAGTGTGACAAGTGCTGGAAAAGATGAAAACAAAGCCAGAAAATTTTTGAAAGATCATAATAAAGATGAAGATCAATATTTAAATGAGGAAGAATTTATTAATTTCTATAAAGATTCATTAAATGAAGGAAGAACAGATATTGTTTGGAATAATTTATATAAAATGGGAATTATGGATGATTTGAGGAAAAAAGAAGAACCATGCTTTGAGTATATAGATAAAGATAAATTGCCAAGATATAAGTTAGGTAACGACCTAAATTTTATTCGAAATTTGATAAAGCAATTTTATAAAAATCCTACTAAGAGCAATTCTTTATTAGAATTTTTATTATTTTTAAGTACTAGTGAGTATATATATAATGAGGTTTTAAATATGTATAATGAAGAAAATAAAGATTCTTTAATTAATAAAGCTCTGAATGATGAAAATAAATATATTGAACAAAACTATATTTTCATAATCATTGAAAGCATTTTACAAGATTTAGAAATAATTATGTATAAAAATAACGATTTTTTTGAAAAAAAAGAATATAATTTAATTCAAAACAAATATGAACCTTTTGATGATGAAGATAAAGATGAAAAAAAGATAAATTTCTTTAAAAATTTAATTAAAAAAGAAAATTTTGAAAAAATAATAAAATATGTAAATAATTTATTAGTAAAAATAAAAAATATTGATAATGATAAAGAAGTTAAATCAAATGAAAATGATAATATTTCTTCGTATTTATATACTTGTTGCTTGCAAGGGCTAAAAATAATAAATATTGTTAATAGTTTATATGAAGATATTGATAAACAAATTATCATTAAAGAATTAAAAGAAAATAATATTTCCAATTTAGGACAAAGAAGTTTATCTTTATTATTAAAAGATTTTGATTTTACAAGTGAATTAAATAGCATATCTTATTTAGATTTAATTAACAATTTAATTAATTATTTAATTGATTCAAAAATAAATGATGATGAGCAAGAAAATAATATGAAATCACTGTTATATAAAATATGCCTTGATTTATTAATAGATTTATTTTCTTTAAAAAAACAAATATTATTAAAAGATATTTCTAATAATGAAAGTACAAAGAAAGTTATAATTGAGCTATTCAAAAATAATTTTTCAAAGAATGATTCAAAGATGCAAAAATATTTTATAGAAAAAATAAAACAATCAATTGAAAAATCAATAAAAAATCAAAGTAATGATTATATATTATTTTTATTCGAAATTTTAAATTCTTTACTAGATAATTTATTAAATTTTGGTAATAATCAATCTGATAAAGATAAAAAGGATGAAGTATTCTTCCCTGGTCAAACATTTTTTGAGCTATATAACAATTTATATAAAATGGTTTCTGAAATTAAAAATAAAGATGAAAATAAAGAAAATCAGGAAAATTCGGAAAATAAAATAAATGTCACTGATTTAGATAATGCTAATTCTTTTGTAACAAAATTATATTCTATATTAATGAAAGCATTTACTTTGACTCAAGATGGAGGTGATAAAAAAGTTGATGATAAAATATTATTGAGTTTATTAAAATTATTTATTATCTTAATAAAAGATGATGAAAAATTAAGAAATGAAATATTATTCAAAAGTACCGAAGGAAAAACATTATTTGATTTATTATTTAATAGATGCATTTCTCAATTTGGGGATAATAATAAAAATGGAGATGAAAATAATTTGATATCAAAAAATGAAGACGGAAATCAGGAAGAAAATAAAGAAGATAAATTTATATGTTTAGAAACTTTGAAAAAAGAAGAAAAAGTAGATAATTCATCTAAAGAGGAATTAAATGAAATGTGCAATGAATTTGTTTTAGAATGCTTTAAAGAATCAAAAAATCAAGAAATTATCTCTAAATTATTGAAAATGATAAATTTAATAAAAAAATCTTTAAAAAAAGAAAAAAAAAATGGAAAAGATAGTGATTCTGATTCTGATGAAAATGATGCTGGAGCAATTGCATCTAATTATTTCCATAATAGTTATTCATCTAGACAGCATGGTCATGTAGGTTTAAAAAACTTGGGATGTATATGTTATATGAATTCAATTATGCAACAAACATATATGGTACCAACTTTCCGATATGCAATTATGCATGCAGACGACGGGGAAACTCCAAAGCCAACTCAAACTTATAGATTTTCTATTGATGATGATAATCTTCTCCATCAATTGCAAATAATGTATACTTATTTAACTTTCAGTGAGAAAATGGATTATAATCCTAGGAGTTTCTGCTATTCTTTTAAAGACTTTGATGGACATCCAATTAACGTTGGTTCACAGCAAGATAGCCAAGAATTCTATAATAATTTTTGTGATAAAATTGAAAATAGCTTAAAAAAGACAAAATATAAATATATAGTTAATGATGTCTTTACTGGCCGAACTTGCAGTTCAGTTTTATGTCAAGGATGTAAACATATTTCTAATAGATTTGAAGATTTTTATAACTTGACTTTAGAAGTTAAAAATATTAATAATTTGAATGATTCTTTACAAAAATTGATAGTTCCAGAAATTATAGATGATTTTAAATGCTCAAATTGCAATCAAACTGTACAAATAAAAAAAGTTACTTCTCTTAACAAATTGCCAAATGTGCTAGTAGTTCATTTAAAAAGATTTTACTTAGATTATGAAACATGTCATACAAGAAAAATTAATTCAAAATTTGAATTCCCTAGAAAATTGAATTTAAAATTATTTTGTGTAGAAGAAGTCACAAAAAAGTTTGGGACTACCCAAAGTGAAACCACAGATATATATAATAGAGAAGATGAATATTATCAATATGAATTGAAAGGAATAAATGTACATACTGGTAGTGCTGACGGTGGACATTATTTTAGTTTTATTGATACAAATAGAGAAGGTAAAGATAATAATATGAACGAAAATCCAGAAAATAAAAATAATTGGCTAATATTTAATGATTCCCATGTATCTATATTTGACACTGATAAAATACCTAGTGAATGTTATGGTGGTAGCAATGAAGGATATTCATATGAAAATTGCCAAAATGCCTATTTGCTTATATATGAAAGGAAAAAGAAGACTCCCATTAAAATAATATTAGATGAAAAAGAAGTAAAGACAATTGATAAAGATAAAATTATAACTTTTGAGAAAGAAAAAAGAAATGAAATATCTAAAGAATATGATATGAGCAGAATAGGGAATAATATAAATGAACAAAATTTATATTCATTAGTATTCTTTGATAAGGAAAAAAATGAATATTATAAATATATACCTTATTATAATATACAAAAATATGCTCCAAGAAAAGCATATTTAGAATGTTTAAAAGATAACAATAAAACACCATCTACTAAATCTGGAAATAAAAAAAATAATGCAATTTTGAAAAAATATAAAGATATTTTAGTGGATAAATTAAGTAATAATAATATCAATATAAAAGACCAAAAATATGACGATGAAACTATAGAGAATATAATCAATATTATTTTAGATAGTTTTATGAAAAAATTAAATAAAAAACAAAAATTGGAACAAAATCAAAAAGAAGAAATAAACAAAGAATTATGCGAAATACTTCAAAAAATGATAAAACCTTTAATTGACGAAGAGACAAATATTAATATATTAAAAATTATAAATAATGCTTTTTCAAAAGAGGATAATCTTAATAAGATATTCTCCAATGGTAGTTCCTTTCCAAGAGTTGATATTATTACTTTAGAAAATGCCCAAAAAGTCGTAGATAATTTATTTGATTTAATTACAATTTTCATCAAAAAAAAAGAAGAATCAAAATATTTCAAAGAATTGAAAAAAATATTAGAATCAATCTTTGCATTCATAAATAGTTCAAAAACTGACAATAGACTATTTTCTAATAGTAGTGATAATGAAGAAAGTTTTGGCATTATTTGCATATATAAATTAATTTATAAATTATTCACAACAAAAGAAATAAATGAAATTATTTTATCAAGTCTTATTAAAAATGATATTATAAGCACGCTAATTAACAAATTAGAAGATGAAAATGAAGAAATAAGAAAAGTAATATATGACTCCTTGATATATCTAGTAAAACAAACAGATCAATATAAGAAAGAATTCTTCGAATTAAAAGAAGGGGAGAAAGAAGGAATTTATGAATTTCATGACAAAGAGCATCTAAAAAGAACTTTGGATAATAAAGCCAAATTAATATTCAAAGAGAAAAAAGATTTGCTATTTATGCTATTAACTATTTTAGAGTATAATAGTACTACTGCGACTTCGAATTTTTTCAATTTCACATATAATTTATTTGAATCATATGAAAGAAAAGGTAAATTAAATGAATTTTTAGAAGGTATATTAGATTTAATATTAACTCAGGTAAAAGTCAATGATGAATTATCCTTCCAAAGAATGAACTTATTTTTGGGATATCCTACTTTGATAATAAAAGATATTCCAAGAAAATTGCAAAAAAAGAAGGAGCCTAATATATATGATAATCTTAATAATGATAATGATAATGAAAGTGAAGAAAAAGAAAATAATAAAAAAATTGAGCAAAAATGGCCTCTTTTTGGAGAAAAATTAATGAATGGAGATATTAATAAACAAATATATAGATATATATCTAATAATAATAGAAATAGAAATAGATGCCTTCTCCATTTATTATTCCCTCTTGAGGATTCAGAAATAGTAAATGATAACAGAAAGGAAAATGAAAAAAATGATTTTAACAATATTTATAATATTGATAATGATGATGATGATGAAAATGATAATAATGAAAATCATGGAAATAAAAAGAATGTAAATTTAGTTATTCCAGATGAAATTAAAAGAAAAATACTATTAAATATAATAAATAATTGCTTCGGCGAATTAAATAATTATTCATTATTCAAATATATATATTTAACTCCAGCTAGGAGCTTATTATATAAAAATTTGTATGAAGAAATCATCACATATTTAAAAGACGATAAAAGTCTGAACTTTGAAAAAATAAAAGAAAAAGAGCAAAAGTATATCGAAAATATAGAAAAAGAAATTAAAAAAAATATAGAAAAAGCCAAAAAAAAAGATAAAGAGAAAGAGGATGAAGAATCTGCATATCATTATTACAGAACTAATTTTGATGATGACGAAGATGAAAATGGGGATTGTCCACCCACAGGTCAAAACTCCTTTAATTGCTTTTCCAAAAAAATGAAAGATTTCATTGGATTTAATAGCGATATTATTGCTGGAGAAGTTGTCAGAGAAGAAATCCTTGAAATTGCAACTAGTAGATCTGTAGGAATGTATAGATTAGAATATTTTACAAAATATTATAATGTCGATGAACTAAGAAATAAACTTTTAAATGACAAAAATAAAAGTAATATTGAAAATTCAAATATAAATGAAAAAATAGCCGAAAAATTAAATAAAGAGAAAGAAGAGGCAAAAGAAAAGGATAATAAAGAAGAAGAAAAGGATAATAAAGAAGGAGAAGAAGAAAATAAAAAGGAAGAAAAGGCTAATAAAGGAGAAACAAAAGATAATAAAAAAGAGGAAAATGATAATAAAGAAGAACCAAAAGATAATAAAAAAGATGAAAATGATGCTAAGGAAGAAAACAAAGAAGAAGAAAATAAAGAAGAAAAATTGGAGGATAATCAAAATAGAAAGGAAAATAAAGATGAAAAAGGCAAAAATAAAGATAAAGAAGAAATAGAAACCGAAATAGAAGGAGATTTAGATAGAAAAAGCACAAATAGAAAATATGATATTTCTGAGGTAAATGAAAGTTCATTAATATATAATAAATTTAGTAATGGTATAGAATCATATGTTTTGGAAGATAATTCTATAAAAGATAAAAGCAAAGTAAAAAGTACATTAATAAGATATATTTTTGTTAATGAAAGTCGTTTTGATAAAGAATTCAAAGCTGTTTTTAAAAATAAGAATATATCAAATTTGAAAAAACTAAATTTCTTTAGTCCTGATGAGGTATATGATAAAGTAAAAGAAAGAAATATAACCAATTTTAGTAATTTATATAGATTAAAAGGAGATTTGCCATTTTTAAAACAAGATAGTATTATAATAAATATTGATCTTAATAATTAAGTAAATATAAATTCAAAAATGATTAAAATATTGATAACAATATTATGTTAAATTAAATTAAATAATTTATTTTTTTAATTATACGACAAAAATGGGGATTGGGGATTGGGGATTGGGGATTGGGGATTGGGGATTGGGGATTGGGCCCAATCACCAATCCCCAATCCCCAATCCCCAATCCCCAATACCCAATCCCCCAATAT
>Ga0247609_10007860_pt1 | contig 10102 bp, 7 predicted proteins | sample 172DNAGHGlowgp2_FD_193487 | JGI IMG/M metagenome (GOLD analysis project Ga0247609, IMG submission 193487) | Sheep rumen microbial communities from Palmerston North, Manawatu-Wanganui, New Zealand - 1728 DNA GHGlow gp2 | ecosystem: Host-associated > Mammals > Digestive system > Stomach > Rumen ...
TCAATCCCCCAAAACCGCGTCAATGTCATCGTGACACTCTTCGACGACTGGTACAGACTCTTCAACGTGACTGACGGGAAACTCTATCTCGCACCAGAGAAGCGCGTGCAGATCTGGTGATATATATATCATAACAGAGGGACGGTTCTTTTGTTATCGTGCTGTGATAACGAAAGAACCGTCCCCGTGTATGTTTATTCCACCAAAAGCGGTGATTTTCTCAGATTTTATTTGTACTTTTGCCATGTCATTGATGATTTTGCTTGTCTTGAAATGTAGGTCGCATCGTTCTTATTTGTTACAGCGTGCAAAATTACTTTTTTTTTCGAGATTATTGCAGACTTGCTGACGCTCATTTGATTTGCTTCAGCGCCAGCTTCACCACCTGCTCCACAGGCAGTTCAGGCTGCTGCTGCAGAATCTGCACCACCACCTTCTGCGTGGGGGCGGGCGAGAAGCCCAGCATGGTGAGGGCAGCCACGGCCTCGTCGCGCACGGCGTTGTTGACGGGCGCTGTCATGGTGCCGCCGGCGGGTATCTCGTCGGCAATGCCCAGGGCTACGATCTTGTCTCTCAGGTCGACGATGATGCGCTGGGCCGTCATCTTGCCGATGCCCTTGATGCTCTGAATGAGCTTGGCGTTGCCGGTAGAGATGGCGTTGCACAGCTCGCTGACGCTCATGCCCGACAGCATCATGCGGGCGGTGTTGGCACCCACGCCGCTGACGGTGATGAGCTGCTCAAACATCTCGCGCTCCTTCTTGTTATAGAAACCGTAGAGCAGGTGGGTGTCTTCGCGGATGATTTCGTAGACATAGAGCTTCACCTCCTTCTTGGTCTGAATGGCCGTAAACGTGTTGAGCGATATGTTCAGACCGTAGCCCACCCCTGCGGCCTCAACCGTGGCCAGAGCAGGCGTCAGCTCGGTCAGCTCGCCCCTGATGTATTCTATCATAAGTATTCGTTTGTTGTATATATACGCTGTTAATAACGTCTCTGCGACGCTTTTTATTGTATGAGACCGGCGGTTTACACTAAAAATCCTTAAAATGTCGGTCATTTGCAATAATACTTGTACCTTTGCCACGAATTTACACGTAATAGTAATAAAACCTGAAAATAGTAATTGCAATGAAGAAGATTCTCTTGGGGCTGATGGCCGCAGCCATCACCAGTGTCGGCAGCTACGCCGAAGGCAACAAACTGCATGTGAAGATGAACGTCAAGGACGTGGGCGACTCCATTACCGTTGTATCACTCTCAGAACGCGATTTCCAGCATACCTTCACCGGCAAGCAGGGCGTGTTCGACTTTGAGGTAGAGTTGCCCAAGGCCACCATACTCTATCTGGTAGAGCCACAGCTGCTGCGCGGCATACCAGGCGCCAACTATAGGATTCCTGCCGTTCCCGGCGAGACGGTTGAGGTGACGAGCAGCGACGAAAGCCGCTACGACGTTGACGGCCCCGGTTTCTACGGGCAGTACCATCAGGCCGACCTCGTCATCGAGGCTGCCGGAAAGCCGCTGAGAGACCTGACTCTCGACATCACGGCCAAGATGGAGGCCGGCGCATCACGCGACTCACTGATGAAGGTCTATCAGGAGCAGATGCCTATCCTGCAGCAGAAGGTGTCGGATGCCATCATGGAATATATCAAGGCACACCCCAACGAGGAGGTCTCTGCCGCCATCATACCCCAACTGCAGGACTTAGACCAGATGAAGTCCGCCGTCAAGCTGCTGTCTGCCAGCGTGCGCGACGGTCGCTGCAAGCCGCTCTACCAGGACATTATCGACGAGGCAGAGGCCAGCCAGAAGCTTGAGGCTGAGTCGGCACAGAAGCAGGCTGCCGGCATGGCGGCTCCTGACTTTGAACTGAACGACATCAACGGCAAGCCACTGAAGCTGTCGTCGCTGCGCGGCAAGTATGTCATTCTCGACTTCTGGGGCTCGTGGTGCGGCTGGTGCATCAAGGGCTTCCCTGCCATGAAGGAGGCTTACAAGAAGCATGCCGGGAAGTTTGAGATCCTGGGCATTGACTGCAACGACCCGGAGACGAAGTGGAAGGATGCCGTGAAGAAACACGAGCTGCCCTGGCTGCACGTCTACAACCCGAGAACCTCCAGCGTGCTGAGCGACTACGGCGTGACGGGCTTCCCCACGAAGATTATCATCGACCCGGAGGGTAAGATTGTGAAGAGCATCGTTGGCGAGGATCCCGCCTTCTACACACTGCTCGACGAACTCTTTAAATAAGTAAAAACGTTTTTTAGAATGAGAAAACTACTGAGCGCCCTGATGCTGGCGCTTGCCTGGCTGACAGTACAGGCACAGATGATGGAACCCGTACACTTCGCCTCAGAGCTGAAGGAACTGAAGGGAGGCGAGGGCGAGATTGTGTTCTCGGCAAAGATTGATCCGGGATGGCATGTCTACTCCACCAACCTCGGCGACGGCGGCCCTATCTCGGCTACCTTCAACGCCGTGAAGATGGAGGGCGTGGAGACCGTTGGCAAACTGCAGGCACGCGGCAAGGAGCTGAAGCAGTTTGACAAGATGTTTGAGATGGAGCTGCGCTTCTTTGAGGGCAGTGCCACCTTTGTACAGAAAGTGAAGTTCACCAAGCCCGACTACAACATAGACTGCTACTTAGAGTACGGCGCCTGCAACGACCAGAGCTGTCTGCCACCCTCCACCTGCGAACTGAAGAAGCAGGGAAAGGCCAAGGAGGTGGCAGGCGGCAAGCAGGAAGCTGACACGCCTGAAGAGAAGACAGAAGAGCCTGCTGCTGAGGCAACCCCGGAAACAGCAGCCGAGGCCGCTGACTCGCAGGCAGTGGCAGCGCCGGCAGTTGCCGCCAATGCCGACGGCGACCTCTGGCAGCCCGTCGTCAGCGAGCTCCGTGCCTTCGGTGCCGGCGACAGCATTGCCGACCACTCCCTGCTCTATATCCTGCTGATGGGCTTCGTCGGCGGTCTGCTGGCCGTCTGCATGCCCTGCATCTGGCCCATCATCCCCATGACCGTGAGCTTCTTCCTGAAACGGGCCAAGACCGACAAGCAGAAGGGCGTCAAGGATGCCATCACCTACGGTCTGAGCATCATCGTCATCTACCTGGGACTGGGACTGCTGGTGACCGCTCTCTTCGGCTCCGACACGCTGAATGCCATGTCGACGAATGCCGTGTTCAACATCTTCCTGTTCCTGCTCTTAGTGGTGTTCGCCCTCTCGTTCTTCGGGTGGTTTGAAATCAAACTGCCAGAGGGATGGGCCAACTCCGTAGACACCAAGGCTTCTGAGACCACCGGACTGCTGTCTATCTTCCTCATGGCCTTTACGCTGGTGCTGGTATCGTTCTCGTGTACGGCACCCATCATCGGCCTGCTGCTCGTGGAGACCACCACCAGCGGCAACTGGCTGGCACCGGCCCTGGGCATGCTGGGCTTTGCACTGGCCCTGGCCCTGCCCTTCACCCTCTTCGCCCTCTTCCCCTCCTGGCTGAAGCAGGCGCCGAAGTCGGGCTCATGGATGACCACGCTGAAGGTGGTGCTGGGCTTTATCGAGCTGGCCTTCGCCCTGAAGTTCTTCTCGGTGGCCGACCTGGCCTACGGCTGGCGACTGCTGGACCGCGAGGTGTTCCTCTCGCTGTGGATTGTCATCTTCGGCATGCTGGGCGCCTACCTCTGCGGCTGGCTGAAGTTCCAGGAAGACGAGATTGGCGGCGACCTGCACAAGCCCATGCCCGTCATCTGCATCATGGGCGGCATGGTGTCGCTGGCCTTCGCCGTGTATATGATACCCGGTCTGTGGGGTGCTCCCTGCAAGGCCGTGAGCGCCTTTGCGCCGCCGATGAAGACACAGGATTTCAATCTTAACAACAAGGTGGTGGAGGCTAAGTACCTGTCATACGAAGAGGGCATGGCCGTGGCCCGTGCCCAGGGTAAGCCCGTCTTCATCGACTTCACCGGCTTCGGCTGCGTGAACTGCCGCAAGATGGAGGCCGCCGTATGGACCGATGCCCGTGTGGCCGACAAGCTGAACAACGACTACGTGCTCATATCGCTCTTCGTTGACGACAAGACCCCACTGCCCGAACCCTTCGAGGTGAAAGACGAGGAGGGCCAGACCAAGGTGCTGCGCACCGTGGGTGCCAAGTGGAGCTATCTGCAGAGCCATAAGTTTGGTGCCAACGCCCAGCCCTTCTACGTCATCCTTGACCCGCAGACAGGCAAGCCCCTCTGCGGCAGCAGGGCCTACGATGAGAATATAGACCGGTATCTGGAATTTTTGGACAACGGACTTGCCAACTACAAGAAATGATAGAGAAAGCCATACGTGAGCGCATCATTGCACTCGTACACCAGGAAGTGGTGCCTGCCATAGGCTGCACAGAGCCTATGGCCGTGGCACTCTGCACAGCCAAGGCCACCGAACAGCTGGGACAGCGTCCTGAGCATATTGAGGCCTACCTGAGTGCCAATATCCTGAAGAACGCCATGGGCGTGGGCATACCGGGCACCGGCATGATAGGACTGCCCATAGCCATTGCCCTGGGCGCCCTCATCGGCAAGAGCGAATACCAGTTGGAGGTGCTGAAGGACATGACGCCCGAAGCCCTGGAACAGGGTAAGCAGTATGTCGGAGAGAACCGCATCGACATCAGACTCAAGGATGGCGACTGCGACAAGCTCTACATAGAAGTTTGCTGCCAAGCCGGCGACCGACGGGAGACAGCCATCATAGCCGGCAGCCACACCCACTTCGTGTCGGGCGATGCCAGCTATGCCAGGACTGCCGGCAGAGGCGAAGCCGCTGACGAGATAGAACTGAACATGCGTCTGGTGTACGACTTCGCCACAACGGCTCCGCTCGACGAGATCCGTTTCATAGAAGAAGCGCGTACCTATAACATGAACGCCGCCCGCGAGGCCCTGAAAGGCAACTACGGGCACAACCTCGGCAAGACCATCGACCGGCCCATGGCCAAGGGCATCTTCGGCAACTCCATCTTCTCGCATATCATCTCGCGCACAGCCTCAGCCTGCGATGCCCGCATGGGCGGCGCCATGATTCCCGTCATGAGCAACTCAGGCAGCGGCAACCAGGGCATCTGCGCCACCAACCCGGTGTGTGTCTATGCCAAGGAGAACGAGAACACCGAGGAGGAGCTGCTCAGGGCCCTCATGCTCAGCCATCTCACGGCTATCTACATCAAGCAGAGCCTGGGACGCCTGTCGGCACTCTGCGGCTGTGTGGTGGCCAGCATCGGCTCCAGCGTGGGCATCACCTACCTCATGGGCGGCGACTACGAGCACGTCTGTCATGCGGTGAAGAACATGATAGCCAACCTGACGGGCATGATCTGCGACGGTGCCAAGCCGTCGTGCTCGCTGAAGATTACCAGCGGCGTGTCAACGGCCGTGCTCTCTGCCCTGCTCTCCGTAGAGGGCAAGTGCGTCACCTCGGCCGAGGGTATCGTCGACGACAGCGTAGACCAGTCCATCCACAACCTCACCAGCATCGGTGCCGAGGCTATGTGCAAGACCGACGACATGGTGCTGAGCATCATGACCTCCAAGTAAGCAGCAAGACCATACGGCACCGTCTTTAGCGGATAAAATTTGACAGATGTCAAGAAAAGGAGAAATTTTTCTGTCGTTTTGTAAGGCGTTTCAGGAAAATTGCGTAAATTTGCAGCCGAAAACAGAAATTAACCAACAAAACGAACTGAGATATGAAGAAAATCAGAGCAGCCGTCGTAGGTTACGGCAACATCGGGAAGTATGCCCTTCAGGCCCTGGAGGCAGCGCCCGACTTTGAGGTGGCAGGCATCGTGCGCCGTGCCGGTGCACAGGACAAGCCCGCTGAACTGGCGCAGTATGAGGTAGTCAAGGACATCCGCGAACTGAAGGATGTGGATGTGGCCATCCTTGCCACTCCCACCCGCTCATGCGAAGAGTATGCCCGCCAGATTCTGCCCCTGGGCATCAACACCGTCGACTCGTTCGACATTCACACCAGCATCCTGGACTACCGCGCAGCCCTCACCCCTATCAACAAAGAGACCAAGACGGTGAGCGTCATCGCCGCCGGCTGGGATCCGGGCAGCGACTCTATCGTCCGTACGCTGATGCAGAGTCTGGCTCCTAAGGGTCTGAGCTACACTAACTTCGGTCCGGGCATGTCGATGGGGCATAGCGTCTGCGTGCGCTCAAAGGCCGGTGTGAAGAACGCCCTCAGCATGACCATCCCCCTCGGCGAGGGTATCCACCGCCGCATGGTATATGTTGAACTGGAAGAGGGTGCCAAACTGGACGAGGTGACGGCTGCCATCAAGGCCGACCCCTACTTTGCCAACGACGAGACTCATGTGTTCCAGGTAGACAGCGTTGACGACGTCCGCGACATGGGCCATGGCGTACACCTGGTGCGTAAGGGTGTCAGCGGTCAGACACAGAACCAGCGTCTGGAGTTCAACATGAGCATCAACAACCCGGCTCTCACCGGACAGGTGCTGGTCAACGTGGCCCGTGCCTCCATGCGTCTGCAGCCCGGCTGCTACACGATGATTGAGATCCCCGTCATCGACATGCTGCCAGGTGAGCGCGAAGACCTCATCAAGCACTTGGTATAAAAGTAAAATCCCCGCTTGTAGCGGGGATTTTCTTTACTTCACCAGGTTGCCGAGGATGTCGCGCGTCAGTTCCTTGGTGATGGTGCGCGTGGCGGCACTGGTGGCATTCTTCACCACCCGCTCCCGAGCCGACGTGCGGCTCTTCGACTTCTTGCCGCTGACCTTCTCGCTGACGTAGGTACCGAGAATGGTGGCCAGTGTGGAGGTGACGGCGGTGAGCACGGCCTTCCAGACCTTCGACATGATGCCAGGTTTCTTTTTCTCAGCCTTAGCCGTCGGGGCTGCTTTCCCGTCATCGGCTTCAGCCAGTTCCTTCGACTCCTCCTGCACGGCCAGTTGCTGCTCCTCTTCGGCCAGCAGCACCTCAAAGGCGCTCTGGCGGTCTTCGGCCTTGTCGTATTTGCCGTAGATGCTGCTCTGCTTGATGATGTCCAGACGCTGGCCTTCGCTGACGGCACCAATCTGACTCAGGGGGAAAAGAATCCTGGCCCGCTGCACTATGCCGGGAGCGCCTTTCGCATCGAGGAAGCTGACGAGGGCTTCGCCGGTCTCCAGGTTCATGATGGCCTCGTCGGTCTTGAAGGCGGGGTTGGCGCGGAAGGTGTCGGCAGCGGTCTTCACGGCCTTCTGGTCTTTCGGCGTATAGGCCCGCAGGGCATGCTGCACGCGGTTGCCGAGCTGTCCGAGGATATTTTCAGGAATATCGGTTGGACTCTGTGTGATGAAGTAGATGCCTACGCCCTTGGAACGGATAAGGCGTATGACCTGTTCAATCTTGTCAAGCAGGGCTTTCGACGTGCCGTCGAACAGCATGTGGGCCTCGTCGAAGAAGAACACAAGCTTGGGCAGCGGCAGGTCGCCCACCTCAGGCAGCGTGGAGTACAGCTCCGACAGCAGCCAGAGCAGGAACGTGGAATAGAGCTTGGGCTGCATCATCAGCTTGTCGGCAGCCAGCACACTCATCACGCCCTTGCCGCCCTCAGTGGCAAGGAGGTCCTGAATATTGAAGGCGGGCAGGCCGAAGAACTTGTCGGCACCCTGATTCTCCAACTGTAGCAGGGCACGCTGGATGGCACCCACAGAGGCTGCTGACACGTTACCGTATTTTGTGGCATACTCCTTGGCATGCTTCGACACGAAGTCGAGCGAGGCACGCAGGTCCTTCAGGTCGTCGAGCAGCCAGCCGCGCTCGTCGGCAATGCGGAAGACGATGTTCAAGACGCCGTCCTGCGTCTCATTAAGACCCAGCAGACGCGAAAGCAGCTGCGGTCCCATCTGCGAGACAGTGGCACGCATGGGGTGTCCCTGCTCACCGAAGACATCGTAGAAACGTACCGGACAGGCCTGGAACTCCGGGGTCTCCAATTCAAATTCCGGCAGGCGTTTCTCGATGAATCCGCTCATCTTGCCTACCTGCGAGATGCCGCTGAGGTCGCCCTTCATGTCGGCCATGAAGCATGGCACGCCGGCCTGACAGAACGTCTCGGCCATGACCTGCAGCGTCACCGTCTTTCCCGTACCCGTGGCACCGGCAATGAGTCCGTGCCGGTTAGCCATCTTTCCTGTTATACTAAGCGCTCCTTCTGAGCAGTGGGCAATATAGAGCCCGCGTTCCTTGTCGTACATAAATCTGTGTTTTTAGTTATTTTTCTGCAAAAATACGTATTTTCTCCGAAACAATTGCTATCTTTGCACAAATATTTCAATAAAAAAACAATGACCATGACTACAAGGAAACTACTACTGCTATTGTCGGCTCTTCTGCTGGGGGGTATCTCGGCAAACGCCTGGGAGCTGAAAGATTACTACAAGTACTACACCAACCTGCCCACGCCGCTGAAAGTGGTGCAGCCCTTCGACATCCCCTCTACGGGCGTATCAATTACTGACTTCGGCGCTGTGGGCGACGGCGTGACGCTCTGCACCGACGCTTTCATGAAAGGTATAGATGCACTGTCGAAGCAGGGCGGCGGACGGCTGACGGTGCCCGAGGGCGTGTGGCTGACAGGCCCCATCGAGCTGAAGTCGGGCATCGAGCTGCACTTGGACAAGAATGCCGTTATCTACTTTTCTCCCGACAAGAGCCTCTATTTCGAGTCCGGCACGCACCCAAAGCGTGTCAACCCCTGTATCTACGCCACGAAGGTAAAGAACATTGCCATCACCGGCCAGGGTATTATCGACGGCAACGGCCAGCAGTGGCGCCCCGTGAAGCGCGGCAAGATGAGCGACGTGGAGTGGAAGCAGTACACCGACATGGGCGGACAGGTCACCGAGAAGGGCGACCTCTGGTATCCGTGGCAGATGAAGAACGGCTATCCCGACATTGCCGCCACGCCGCAGAAGCAGGAGCAGATGCGCAACGACCTGCTGCGTTTAGAGCAGTGTGAGAACATCCTGCTGGAGGGTGTGACGTTCCAGAACTCGCCCCGCTTCCATGTCCATCCCTGCTATTGCCGTAACATCATCATCGACGGCATCACCGTGCGCTGCCCGTGGAACGTGCAGAACGGCGACGGCATCGACCTCTCCGACTGTCACCAGACCCTGATAGTGAACTCGACCGTGGACGTGGGCGACGACGGCCTGTGCATGAAGAGCGGCGACAAGCGGAAGGGCTGCGACGTGTGGGGCGTGCAGGACGTACTTATACAGAGCAACACCGTCTACCATGCCCACGGCGGCTTCGTGCTGGGCAGTGAGACCACCAGCGGCATCCGCGACATGGTGGTGCGCCACAACCGTTTCCTCGGCACCGACATCGGCCTGCGCTTCAAGAGCGGACTGGGACGCGGCGGCAAGACCGAACGCCTGTATGTCAGCGACATCATGATGGCCGACATCAAGGACGAGGCCATCATCTTCCAGTGTGACTACGTGAACCACCACGCCGGCATGGAAGCGGCCACCGCCTCGAAGGAGGTAGAGAAGGTGCCCGACTTCCAGGACATCCACATCAGCCGCATCGTCTGCCGGGGCTGTAAGACAGGCATCAGGGCCGCCGGCATCGAGGGCCTGGACTGCATCCACGATATCGACATCAGCGACTGCAGCATCAAGTACAATAAGACAGCAAAGGCCGTCGATGAACCGACGGCCAGGCTGACGCTGAGGAATGTGCGTCTTACTGAATGAGAATCTCTGACAGCGTGGGGTGGATATGTACCATGTCGCGAAGCTGCTGAAGGGTGGTATCGCGACACATCAGCACCGACACCTCCTGCACGATGTCGGCCGCATGAGCGCCGTAGGCATGGCAGCCTAACAGGCGTCCGTCGCCGTCGGCAAAGAGTTTCAGCATGCCCTCCGTCTCGCCCATGGCCATGGCCTTGCCGTTGGCACGCCAGAACGACTTCTGACAGGTATAGGCCGCGCCACTGCCTTTCAGCTGGTCTTCCGTGGGTCCCACGCAGGCGGCCTCGGGCGTCGTGAAAATAGCTGCCGGCATGACGTCGAAGCGGATGCCGT
>Ga0247609_10007861_pt1 | contig 10102 bp, 13 predicted proteins | sample 172DNAGHGlowgp2_FD_193487 | JGI IMG/M metagenome (GOLD analysis project Ga0247609, IMG submission 193487) | Sheep rumen microbial communities from Palmerston North, Manawatu-Wanganui, New Zealand - 1728 DNA GHGlow gp2 | ecosystem: Host-associated > Mammals > Digestive system > Stomach > Rumen ...
ACCGATACACTTTCTATTCATAATAATCACCTCTTTTTATTATTCCTTTTTTATATATAAAGTATTTTTCTCTTATTCTATTTGGTTTGGTTAGAATGGATTCATATTTGGAAATTCTATCAACTAAAATACTATGAATACTCATACGATTTGCACCTTTAATATCAGTATAGATTTGATCTCCTATCGCTACTACTAATTCAGGATTAATACTATGTTTAGCTAAGTATTTTTTATAGTTTGCTTTATGAGGTTTCCTAGATAGATAGTAAACATCTGAATTTAAACTATTTGCAAATCTTTTAGCTCTTCCTGGAAGTGCATTTGAAATTATAGTTGTTGTAAAACCTTTTTTATGAAGTTCAGTAAAAAACTTAATTACTTTTTCATCTGGATATTTAAAACGAGTATCTGCTATTGTGTTATCTAAATCAAAGATGAGATGTTTTCTATTTTCTTCAAGTAACAAATCATAATTGATTGAGTATATGTCTTTGTAATATCTTTGTGGTTTTAAATTGATTTTCATAGCACTTCTCCTTTATTTATTATATCTTAATTCTTTAGTTTTTTTAATTAAAAAAACCACTTTTTGTGGCTTTATTCTATTTTTCCTGAACAAGTATCATTACTTGTAGCATATATTTCATTACAATCAGCATCTCCACATAAGTGATTATCTTTGATGTATAGCATCTTTGTGGCTTTCTTTTCTCCTGATGGAGTGAATGTAATTACTCCTTTTTTGATACGATATGTTCCTTTTTCTAAGTCTTCATCACGGTATTCGTCAGAATCAGTGAAAGTATATTTTCCCCAACTCTTTAGGTTATACAATGATAAGTTTGCTTTAGCGTAGTTTTGATCTACTGCTAAAACACCTTTCATATTCTCTAATTCCTCCATATAGGTTCCAATTGAATCCATTGAACTAAAGTAAATAACAAAGGTATCATGGATATCTAAATCATCTATATTAAGATTTTGTTCTTTAGCATAGTCTTCTCTTGTAATGTAGTTAGTTGAAGAAACATTGTCATATGTTGCTGATTTTTTTTCGATATCTTCGACGTTACCTTCTGTATGATCATCTTTTAATTGTATTACAATTGTTGCTAATTCTTTGTAATTACACCAATATCCTTTATATTTATTTCCGCATCCAGTTAGTAGTAAAACACATATAACTAGAACTAATAATTTAATACTTTTTTTCATTTTCAACCCTTCTTTTCATATTCCATTGTAGTTTTATTACTTAAATCTAATAGTTTTAAATGTTCATTTGTTATTTCAATTATTTTATAAGATTTTTTGTAATCTACTCCATTAATATCACATGTATAAATTATATCATCTAATACTTTAAAATAAACTGTTTTTTTCTTATTATAGTCAATATCTTTTAGTTCTTTATCTTTTGCAGTATATTTGCTATAGATGTTGTTTTTTTCTTCGATGTAAATTAATTCATATTGTCCTTTTTTATTTTTTTCATTACTTGCCCAACTACCGATTAAGTAATATTTTGATAGGTTTTCTTTGTAGTATGTTTTGGCTTCTTCTAAAGTAATTGCTTTAAGAATTTCAGTATATGAATCACCAATTTTACCTTCTTTCAGATAATCTTTTGCTTTCTTTAAATGCTCTTGTTTAGTTGAATCTGGTATTCTTTCAAAAGTATCTTCATCTGGCGCTACTAACATATCATTAACTAATATACCATTATTTGAATAGTTATTCATATTAACAATATTTCCTTTACTAATAACTATATAACTATTCATTGTCATAGTTGTATCAGTATATAGTCCTAATAACATCGAATCTGATGGACTAATTTTATCTAAATCTATTTTATAGATGTTTGTTTTCTTTGTTTCAATTATGTAGTTTAAATCTTTAATAAACTCGCTAGCATTGTTTTGATCCTTTTTATAAAAAGCTAAGATAAATGAAGAATCATCTTTATTAAATAAATTCAATGATAATTCTTCGCTAGTTATATCGATTATTTTATAATCGTCTTTTTTACATGCACATAAACTTAATGTGATAAATAAAATAATTAATATTTTTAGTACTTTTTTCATGATATCTCCCCTTAATAATTATATCATTATTTAGACATGAAAAAAAGGATTTATCATCCTTTAAAATCTTCATTTATGGTTTCAATATCATCAACCATTGTTAATTGTTCTTCAATAGTACTCTTGATACGAGCTTTATAGATTTTAAGACTTCTTCTTAAGCGATCTGCTTCTAATTCTGTCTTTTCAGCTTCCATTAAAGCATCATTAACAATGTGAGAGGCATTTTTCTTTGCTTCTTCAATAATAAGTCTTGCTTCGTCATGAGCTACTTTTTTAATAATATTTGATGAGTCTTCAGCAACTAATACTGCTTTATTTAGAGTTTTTTCTAAACCCTTGTAATGTTCTAATTGTTCTCTAAGTAGTTTTATTTCTTCGTCTTTGCCTTTTAACTTGTTAAGCATATTTTCATACTCACGAGTTACTTCATTAACGAAGGCATTTACTTCTAATTTATCGTAACCACTACCTGGAGTAGTATTAAATCTTTCCATGACTCACCTCGCTCACTTATACCTTAAAAAGAAATGGTTTTTACCATTCTGGTTCTTCTTTTTCTTCTTCGACTTTGCTATTATCTTCTGTTATCTTTCCTTGAACATTAACATTCTTTGGAGCACATAAGTAAATACCAACACCGATTTTTTGCATTGTACCACCAATTGCATAAATACATCCACTTAAGAAATCAATGATTCTCTTAGCTTGATCAGATGTAACTCTTTTTAAGTTAACTACTACACTGTTTCTCTTTTTTAAATGATCAGCGATTTGTTGGCTTTCAGAGAATGCACGTGGCTCTAATAAAATCATTTTAGGACCAGTTGATTCTTCTTTTGGGTCTTCTGCTTCATAATATGACTCTTCTGAATTTAATTCGTCGTCAATGTCTCCATCTGATTTAAAAATGTCAGTAATTTTAAATAATGCCATACAATTAGCCTCCTATACTTTATTACTTAATAATTATATCTAATATTCTTTATTTTTTCAATAAATTAATAAAAAAAAGAGATTTTTATCTCTCTTTATCTCTCTTTTTTGTTAAAGCATATCCAGTACCTTGTTCTGGGATATTAAAATTAAGTGCTTGATAGACCATTTCATCATAGATTCTTTGAATTGTTGGGTCTAATCCTTCTTCGATTGCCTGTCTACACTTATCTTTTACACCTTCAATATCGGATCTTTTCATCTTAGGAATAAGACCACCTATTAAATCATAAACAATGATTTGACCATCTTTGTCATAATATAGTATGTTTGTTGCAGATGCTCTAGCTACTTTTAATTCTTCATCTACAGTGATTGGTTTAGCGTTACCATTAGCTATTCCATATAATAGATTTCCTACTTCAGCAAATCTTTGAGTATCTAGTAGTTCTATTGATCTTAGGATTAATGGTGTATTGCTACTATCTGCTAGATAGTTAAAACTTCTTTCTTGTTTTTCAGGTTGCTTAATTGAAGCCATGGCAATTTCAAGGTTTGTCATTCTACTTCCTAATGCTTCATAATCTTCCTGATGAAACATTGGATAAGATAATTCAATATATCTAATCATTGATATAACATCGTCAATTCTTCTAAGTAATGTTTTTTTGAATTCTTCATTAGTTATACTATCTAACATTGTATATGCTCTTGTTAGTCTTTCGATTTCTCTTCTTGTTAGAATTCTTTCTAACATTTCTTTTTCACTTTTGTTATTATTTTCCATTTAAACCACCCTTTTCTCTTGCGCTTGGTGTTTATTATACGTGATAACTTTGATATGACCAAATGAAAAACCGGAATTTCTTCCGGTTTTACTCATATTTTACGTTAAAATTCGATTTTTTCTTTAATATATTTAGCTAAATCATCGATATTTACGACTTCTTGTTCCATAGTATCGCGATCTCTTACTGTAACGGTATTATTGTTTAGTGTGTCATCATCAACAGTAATACTAAATGGTGTACCAACAGCGTCGTTTCTTCTATAACGTTTACCTATTGAACCTGATTCATCGTATGATACGTTGAATTCTTTGCAAAGTTTAGCATATAATTCTGTTGCTTTTTCACCATGAGTCTTCTTAATTAATGGTAAAATTGTTGCTTTTACAGGTGCTAATGCTGGATGAATTCTTAATATTTCACGAATATCACCATTTTCTAGTTGTTCTCTTTCATAAGCATTGCAGATAAATGCTAGTATAGCACGATCTAATCCTAATGAAGGTTCAATTACGAATGGTAAGTATCTTTCGTTAGTTTCTGGGTCTAAATATCTCAAGTCTTGTCCAGAGTGTTCCATATGTACTCCTAAATCGTAATCTGTACGGTCAGCGATACCCCATAATTCTCCCCAACCCATTGGGAATAGGAATTCAATATCAGTAGTTGCTTTACTGTAGAATGATAATTCTTCTTTTGAGTGATCACGGTATCTTAAGTTTTCATTTTTTAAACCTAATGATTTTAACCAATCAATACAATAATTTTTCCAATATCCGAACCACTCTAAGTCAGTATTTGGTTTACAAAAGAATTCTAATTCCATTTGTTCAAATTCTCTAGTTCTAAAAGTAAAGTTTCCTGGTGTAATCTCATTTCTAAATGATTTACCAGTTTGACCAATACCAAATGGTACCTTAGCACGCATGCTTCTTTGTACATTTAAGAAGTTTGTGAAGATACCTTGAGCAGTTTCTCCACGAAGATATACTTTAGATTTAGTGTCTTCAGTTACTCCTAAATGAGTTTCGAATAATAAATTGAATTTTCTAATTGGTGTAAAATCATTTGATCCACATTTAGGGCAAGTGATATTATTATCAGCAATGAATTTTTCAATTTTTTCATTGTCCCAGCCATCGCCGGTTTCTTTTCCTTCAGTAAATTCTTCTATTAGTTTATCTGCACGGTGACGTGCCTTACATTTTTTACAATCAATTAATGGATCATTAAAGTTTGTAACATGTCCTGATGCTACCCATACTTCTGGATTCATTAAGATTGCTGCATCTAATCCATAGTTGTAAGGATTTTCTTGAATGAATTTTTTCCACCAAGCACGACGAACGTTTTCTTTTAATTCTCTTCCTAATGGTCCGTAATCCCAAGTATTTGATAAACCACCATAGATTTCACTTCCTTGAAAGATAAAACCATATTGCTTACAATACTTAACAATATCATCCATAGTTATTTTTTCCATATTTATTCTTCCCTTCTTATGTGATGAAAATAAAAAAACTTCTAGAAATATATAGGAACGAGCAATGCCCGCGGTTCCATCCTATTTATTTCTAGAAGAAATCACCTTAATTTATATAGCTCCAGGTTGCCAAGCCCTTCATCACTTGTATGAACTAATTATAGCAAAATTTTTTCTAATGTCAATTATAGTTTGGCTATTTTCTTTAAGAAATCCTTGCTCTTTAAGTATAAGCCAGTATATCTTTCATAATACTTGTCTAAGAAGTAATTTATTTCGTTTGCAACATCTTGTTTAATACTAATATCACTAATGCTTTTGATGTCAATTAAATAGTACATTCTTATTAGTTTTATTGCTTTTGGACTTAGAATTTTTTCGTTAGTATAGCAATCTTGACAGATGAAACCTCCTTCATCTGGATCTAATGTCACGATATTGTGTTTATTACCACATTTGATACACGAATCTAAGTTTAATCCTACTCCTAGATAATCTAATAATTTTAATTCAAGGATATTAGTTAGAATAGCAGGATTCTTCCCTTCATTTATTTTTATAATAGTATTTATAAAGATATCAAATATTTCTTCTTCATCATTTTGTTTAATAACTTGATATGTTAAATCGGATATATAGTTTAAATAACTTATTTTTTCGATGTCGGTTCTTATGCCTTTTAAATTATCGATTACATCAACATCTACTAAGTGAGATAGCTTTTTTTCATTATAGTTAATATGAAATGTTCCATAGGTAAATTTTAAAGTTTTAGTTCTTAATGGGTTTTTAATGCTTTTAACGTTATTACACATAACACCTACAAGACCTTTTTCTCTAGTATAAATATTAACTATTTTAGAGTTTTCGCCATATGGTGTATCAGTTAAAATTATTCCTTCATATTTTGCTATCATTTTAATCACTTCATTTATTATTTTAATATAAAAAGCTCATTATGTGAAGTAATGAGCTTTTCTATCCTAATAATTCTTTTTCATTGAAACCTAGTTCTTTTAGATATTTTTCTTTATCGCGCCAATTTTTTATTGTTTTGACATAAAGCTCTAGGTAAACTTTTTTACCTAATAATGCTTCGATATCTTTTCTAGCTTCAGTTCCAATAGTTTTTAGTAGTTGTCCTTGTTTTCCAATGATGATTTTCTTTAAGGAATCACGATCAACGATAATATCAACAGTAATATTAACGATATTTTTCTTTTCTTCAAATTGAGAAGTTATACAAGTAATACTATGAGGTATTTCTTCTTCTGTTAACCTAAAGATTTTTTCTCTAACAAATTCACTAGCTAAGAAACTAATTGTACTTGTTGTGATAGTATCTTCATCAAAGTAACGCATAGTGTCTGTTAAATACTTTTTTATAACGTTTAGTAGTGTTTCGCAGTTATCTTTAGTTATAGCTGATATTGGAACGATTTCAGTAAAATCGTATAAATCTTTATATTCATTAATTCTTTCAAAGATTTCTTCTCTATTCATCTTATCAATTTTATTTAGAACTAAGATTACTTTAGAATCAGTGTTTTCTAAAGTTGATATTATCTTTTTGTCTCCTGCTCCAAGTCCTTCTTTGGCATCGACTAAGAATAGAATAATATCTACATCTTTTGTAAAACTTTCTGCTTCTTTGTTTAGAACTTTTCCTAATCTATTGATTGGTTTATGAATTCCAGGAGTATCTACGAAAACGATTTGATATCCGTCTTCATTATAGATTCCTTGAATAATATTTCTTGTAGTTTGTGGTTTATTTGATGTAATTGCAATTTTTTGATTAATTATTGTATTTAATAAAGTAGACTTACCTACGTTAGGTCTACCTATAAGGCTTACGAATCCACTCTTCATATTATTTACCAATTAATTCAATAATGTATGGAATATAAACTACACAACCAATTACTGCAGCCATTACAGATAATACAAATGTTGCTGCACTACCACAGTCTTTAGCTATTTTAGCTAAAGGATGTATTTCTAGTGTAACCATGTCTACAACAGCTTCGATTGCTGTATTGATTAATTCTGCAGCTAAAACCATACCAATTGCCATTATTGTTATTAACCAGTGCATTCCTGATACTTTTAATAAAATATTAACTACTATAACTGCAATAGTAACAAAAACATGTATTAACATACTTTGTTCATATCTATATGCATATTTTAAGCCGTCGAATGAATAACTCCAACTTCTTAAGAATCGTGCAAAACCATGCTTTTTAATTGCGTCACGATTAAATTCTCCGTTATCTTTAGTAATTGCTTTATTTTTATCTTTTGATGTTTGTTTCATTTAAAATCAACTCCTGTAATCCAAACATTTCTTTTTCATCTTTTTCATTCATATGATCATATCCAAGTAAGTGTAATAAACCATGGACAGCCAAGAAAGATAACTCTCTTTTTTCTGAATGGCCATATTCTTCTGCTTGCCTTTTCATTTGTGGTATACAAATATAAATATCGCCAAGCAATCTTATATCATTATACTCTATATCTTTACTATCTTCAAATGCAAATGAGATAACATCTGTAACTCTGTCAATCCCTCTATATTCTTTATTAATTTTATGAATTTCTTCATCTTCAACAAAGATTATTGAAAAGATAGCGTTATTTACTTTCTCATGTTCTAAGGTATGATCTAATACTGTGTTTAAATAATCATAGTCTTTATATAGACCATTATCTTCAATTGTATAATTACTCATCTTATCTATTCCCCCACATAAAATAGAACACTAATATTATAATAATTAGCACTAAAATTGCAAGTATATTATAGAAAATATTGTTTTGTAATTTCTTTGGTAGTTTTTCTTTTATATAATTAATGAATAAATAGCATAAAAAGCCAATTATAGCGCCTACAGTGTTTAAAATAATGTCGTCTACATCAAATGCTCTACCAATCTTAAATTGGATTAATTCGGCCGTTAAACTAGATATTATTGATATTAAAACTATTTGATGAGTTTTATTGGCTTTTATATAGTTAGATACAAAGTATCCAAACGGAATAAATAAAGCAATATTACCAATAACGTTATAGAAGAAGCCTCTTGATCCCGTACTATATCTTGTCATTTCTTTAAATGGTATTAGATTGGTTCCATAGGCTGTAGCGTTCTCTGTACTTAGTAATAAATAATATAATGCTAGCATATATAGAATAAATAATAATGTATAAAAATCTTTAAAAAAGACAAATTTTTCTTTATTTATTATTAGTTTAGCAAATCTTATTACAATTAATATGATTACAAATAATAATAGCATTGGCCAAATGGAAGCCATAGCATTATAAAATGTGTCATAGAATGGTGATAAATATTTCATTTAATCATCTCTTTTCTCACATAACCCCTATATAGATATTTTACTATTTTTGAGTAATATTTAAAAGACCAAATTAAAAAAGACTATTGCTAGTCTTTTATAATGTTTTCATATATTCTTTGTATTTTTCTACTATTTCTTTTGGTTTGCCAATCTCAACTACTTTACCATCGTTTAACCATAATACTTCGTTACATAATTCTAGAATTGTATCTAATGAGTGAGAAACAATAATAACTGTTCTTTTATCATCAGATATTAATTCTTTCATTTTACCATAACTCTTCTTTTGGAATTGAGCATCACCAACTGACAATACTTCATCGATAAGCATAATATCAGTTTCTAAGATTGCTGTAATAGCAAAAGCTAGTTTGGAATACATACCAGATGAATAAGTTTTTACTGGTTTATTCATAAATGAACCAATATCAGCAAATTCAATAATTTCTTTTTCTTTAGCTGCAATTTCTTCTTCTGAGAATCCTAATAACATACCTGATAAATAGATATTTTCTTTACCAGTTAGTTTTTTATTAAATCCAACACCAATTGATAATAATGATATTGAATGTCCATGTAAATCTATCTTACCTTTATCAGGTGAAAATATTCCAGCTATTGCTCTTAACATTGTTGATTTACCTGAACCATTTTTACCAATGATACCAAGGATTTTTCCTTCTTCGACATCGAATGAAACACCTTTTAAAGCTTCAAACAATTCTACTTTATCACCGAAATGTTTCCATGATGCTCTAATAGAAGTTTTCTTTAAACCACGATATGTTATATGCAAATTTTTAACTGAAACTGCAATATTTTTTTCTTCGTTTGCCATCTAAATCACCTTTGCATAACTATTTTCGTATTTATGAATTTTATTAATTCCATAAATACATAGAACTATTCCTGCTAATAGCCAAAATGATAATCCAAGAATACTGATACTTTTACCAAATACACAAACTTTTCTAGCTTCGTTCATAATAAAAGCTATAGGATTAACTCTTAATAAATAATATCCTACTTGTCCATGTAATCTTTCATTAATATTATAGAATACACCAGAAAGATAGAACACCATTCTTAGAACAATGTTTGATAAATTTCCTAAATCATTAAATGTTACCCCGTGGTGCATCAATATAGTTCCACAACCAAATGAGAAAACATATAATACTAATATTACAGGAATTAGTAATAATATATTCCATGTCAATGGGACATGTTGGAAAGCCATTAAACCAAATGCTAAGCATAATGATATAGCCATTTTAAATAGATAAGTTAGTGATTTTGAATAAAGTAAAATATATTTTGGAATATATACTTTAGTAACTAAATCACGATTATTTATTATTAATTTAACGCTACCTGTAATCATTCTATTAAAGAAATCCCAGCAAGCTTGTCCAACCATAACGAATGATGCA
>Ga0247609_10007863_pt1 | contig 10101 bp, 6 predicted proteins | sample 172DNAGHGlowgp2_FD_193487 | JGI IMG/M metagenome (GOLD analysis project Ga0247609, IMG submission 193487) | Sheep rumen microbial communities from Palmerston North, Manawatu-Wanganui, New Zealand - 1728 DNA GHGlow gp2 | ecosystem: Host-associated > Mammals > Digestive system > Stomach > Rumen ...
TTGATTACAAGCATTATACACAAATCAATACCTATCATCAAACACGGTCTCAGCCGATACGACAGAGGCTGTCAAGAACCAACCCACGGCCTTGCCTGAAGGTTGAATGTTGGTAGACACATTGGCAGGAGCACCCATCATGGGGTTGCTGCCTGTCGACATCATCAAACTATAATAGAAATAAATGTAATCCACCCCAATGCTGTTGAGGTCCATGCGAATCACATCGCCATACCTCAGCTTTGACTTCTGGAAGTAGTAAACAGGGATTTCCTTGTTGGCCATCTGCATTTCCGGACCATTGACGTAATAACCCGCATAGCCTGCCATGGGGATCACCAGCCTCATATCACCCAAGGTGTCTGTCAACAGGGTATCGTTTTTCGAAATCATGGGCATATACACTATGGTTGTATCCGAGAGGCTCTGGAAATAAGGATAAAGGAACTCGATGGTGTCGCCAAAAAGCACTGTGGGAATCGAGTCGTTGCCCCCATTGAAGGGCTTCAGCACCAAACTGTCTATACTATTCACGTTATCGGGGAGATAACTCTCCGCAAAGAGGTCCACTGTCTCGCCATTGATGTCGGGAGCCGTAATGCACAGGCGATACATGGTCTTCTTTTTCCCTGCCACGGGAGCCGTGAAGTAATGTCCAGGCAGGGCGGCATCTTCGACGTAGTAAACCGTGTCGATGCCGTCGGTCACATAAACGGTGGCGCCCGTCACCATACGGATATCGTCAACATTGTTGTAGAAATCATCCGTATAACTCAAAACGGCTTCATGGCTTTTCACCTCGTCGGTAAACGAGGCTGACACACCTATCAGCCTATCGCCGTTCTCCACGTCGATGACGATTTCCTCGGTACACGACGCCAGCATCATCGCAAATACACCAACAAGCAGTCTGTCAACAATCTTCTTCATGGCGTTCAGTATTTGAAGTTATAGGTAATGGAAGGCACCACGGAGAACAGATACATGTTCTTGGTGATCATGGAGCCGTCGTCGGCCTCGTCGAAGGTGATGGCCCAGGTGTTGTGGCGCGCGTAGGCGTTATACACCGACAGGTTGAGTTCGTGTTGCCACCTTCTGTCCAGCTTGCCGAGTTTGCAGGAGAACGAAAGGTCGAGGCGATGGTAGTCGGGATAGCGGCTTTCGTTGCGGTAGCCGTTATAGACGGCATAGGTCAAGCCATTGATGGTGTATTGTCCGCAGGGGAAGGTGACAGGCTGGCCGGTATTGTAGATCCAGTTGGCCGCCACGCTGATGCGGGGCGTAAAGTCATAGTTGGCCACGATGACGAAATTATGCGGCCGGTCGTATGGCGAGCGGTATTTCTTGTTGTGGCTGATGCCCGGGATGGTACGGAACGAACGGGAATAGGTGTAGGAAATCCAACCAGTGAACTTGCCGATGTTTTTCCTTACCAAGAACTCGATGCCATAGGAATGGCCCTTGCCGGTGCGAAGTTCGCCGTCAAGCAGCAGGTAGCCATAGGTGATGGCGTTGTCCTTGAAGTCGATGACGTTCTTCATGTCCTTGTAATACACCTCCACCGAGGTCTCCAGACCATCGTTAAGGAAGTTACGGAAATAACCGAGCGCAAACTGGTCGCACTTCTGCGGCTTCACGTTGGGGCTGACGGGGAACCACACGTCGAAAGGCAAGCCGCCCGTGGCCGACGAGGCCACCTGGGCATACTGCACCGTGCGCGAATACGACGCCTTGATCGACGAGTGCTCGTCCAGCTGATACATGGCTGCCACACGTGGCTCGGGGTTGAATTCGGTGTTGAACACCTCTCCCCTTCCATAATTGATGGTGTCGGTGACGAGATACAGGTCGGGGTCGAAGACGTAAAACTCCTCGGCACCTATGTTCTGGAAGCACGAAAGCCTCAAGCCTGCGCGGAAAGTGAGGCGCGCCGTTGGCATGTAGTCGTGCGTGAAATACAAGCCATGCTCCAAGGCCTTGCGTGCCACCGACTTCGACTGGTCGATTTGCAGGTACTGCGACAAGGCACCACCACGGTCGTCGACCTCACCCTGCAGGTAGGACTGTATGCCCGTCGTCAAGCCGAACTTCGACACATGCTGATCGTTCCAATGCATGGCAAAGTCGTAGTTGAGGCTAAGCGCGTCGGTGCCCGCCTTGATGGTGAAATCGTAAGGACTGTAGTTCAGGTCTATTCTATAACGATACCTCGACCCGATGAGGGCAAGGTTCGACGTCAGACGGTCGGAGAAGATATGGCTCCAACGCAGGGTTCCGCTAGTGTTACCGTAGCCCAAGCCAATCATCTGCTGCATGTTGAACTCGTCGTGGCCATGATAGAACGACAGGAAGAGGCGGTCGTTTTTGCCCAACGACTGCGTCACCTTGGCGTTCACGTCATAGAAATAGAGGTTGGATTTGTTCAGGTCCTCACCGGCGAAGGGCAGGACGAGTCCTGCGTAGGTGCTTCTTCCGGCCACCATCACCGAGGTCTGGTGATTGAACAAAGGCGACTCTATCATCAGTCGGCTGGTGACCAATCCGATGCCGCCCTGAAGTCCGAAACGCTTGGGCATTTCGTCCTTCACGTTCACGTCGAGCACCGACGAAAGTCGGCCTCCGAAATTGGCGGGGATGTCGCCCTTATATAGCGTGGCGTCTTTCACCACGTCGTTGTTGAACACCGAGAAGAAGCCCAAAAAATGCGAGGCGTTGTAGATGGGAGCTCCGTCCAAAAGGATGAGGTTTTGGTCGGTGGCACCACCGCGCACGCTGAATCCCGACGAGCCTTCCGAAGCCGACTGCACACCCGGCAGCATCGTGATGCTCTTGATGACGTCCACCTCACCCATCAGCGCGGGAATCTTCTTGATGGTGATCATGTCGAGGGTCTGCACACTCATCGCCATGGCAGTCACGTTGCGGTCCTTGCGTTCGCTGGTCACTTCCACTTCCGAGAGCCGTTCCGACTCCGGCTTCAGTTTGATGTTGACCGTTTGTGGTTTGACCGTCACGTTCACTTTCTTGTTGACTGTGGTGTAGCCCACATAGGAGATGCGCAGCGTATGTTCGCCCAAGGGCAAGTCCAAGTCATAATGGCCCTTCTCGTCGGTGGTGGTGCCCATTTGTGTCTTTTCTTCATAAATGGAGACGCCAATCAGGGTCTCGCTGTTCTCGGCATCCCTCACCGTGCCTGAAATCCGTCCTTTTTGCTGGGCAAACGCACTGAATGTCAGCATGAAAAGGCAAATTATCGATAGAATGGTTTTTCTATGCATCGTAGTAGTGATAAAATTGGGCAAAAATACAAAATAAGTTTGATGCGAAAGGGCTTATATCCGCTTCACTCCAAGATTTTATATCCCAAACGCGCCATTTTCTCCACCTCCAACGACGGCTGCCCAAACTCTTCCGTCACTTTGCCCAAAAGCAGATACACGCCGTCGCCTTGGAAGGGCCATTGTTTCAAGATTTGCGGGAAATGTACCGTATCGAAGGCCTCGCCCGTGGCATCGACGAAGGTGCCGAGGGCCATGGTGTCGCCTTTGCAGGTACGGACATATTTCACCGTGACCAGTTTGCCCAACATTCTGTAATGACTCCCTACAAAATGCAGCATCTGCGAGGCCATCAGCTCGCCACGGAAGTTGGTCTTCAGCAGGTCAAACCAGGTCAAAGAGACGGGAAAGCCATAGAGCTCGATTTCGTCATAGGCATTTTGCAAGGCGTTGGCCGTGAAGTCGGGAAACTCGAAATGATGGTTTTCAAGTTGAAACAAAGTCTCAGGCTGTTCTTTCCTGCCATCGGTTTTGTTCAAATGCGCCTGCCACAACAACTCAGCTTTGGTTTTCTTCGTGAAGCCAAAAGCGCCACCACGAATGAGCAAAATGAGTTGCTCTATCTTAAACGGCACTCTGGCGATGAAGTCGTCAAGGCTCTTGAAAGGGCCTCTGGCTTCTCGTTCGGCGAGAAAACACTCCACAAAATGTTGCTCAACACCTTGTAGATGCACGAAACCCATGAAAACCGTCCGACCATTCAAAGTGGTAAGATAATCGCTATGATTGACGCAGGGCAGATGGATTTTCGCGCCCATGCGTCGCGCCTCGTTGAAATAGAACCACGTCTGATAGAAGCCGCCGAAATTGTTGATTACAGCCACCTGGAACTCCAACGGGAAATGGCTCTTCAGATAAAGGCTTTGATAACTCTCAACAGCATAGGAGGCCGAGTGCGCCTTGGAGAAGGAATAGCCCGAAAACGACTCAATCTGCCGCCAAAGTTCGCTCACCAAAGCGTCAGGATAGCCCTTGGCTTTGCAGTTGTCGAAAAAGCGTTTTGTGACTTCCTCAAATTCGGACTTGTCGCGCATCTTGTGCCCCATCATGCGACGTAGCACATCGGCCTCGGCCAGGTCCAAACCCGCAAAATAATGCCCCACCTTGAGCACATCCTCCTGATAAATCATCACGCCGTAAGTCTCGGCCAAAAGTTCCTTCAAGACTGGATGCTTATAGTCCACCGTTTCAGGATGATGGAAGCGGTGGATGTATTCGCGCATCATCCCCGACTTGGCCACGCCCGGCCGGATGATGGAGCTGGCTGCGACCAAGGTCTTGTAGTCGCTGCAACGTAACTTACGCAGCAATCCACGCATGGCAGGGCTCTCGATGTAAAAACAGCCACAAGTCTCGGCCTTGAGCAGCTGGCGGCGAATCAACTCGTCTTGCTTCAGCGCGTTAATTTGGTGAATGTCGATACGCAAGCCCTGTCTGCGTTCCACCATTTCCACCGCCTCGCGGATGTGGGCGATGCCGCGCTGACTGAGGATGTCGATTTTCTCAAAGCCTAGTTTCTCAGCGGAATACATGTCGTATTGCGTCGTCGGGAAGCCCTTGGGGGGCAGGTCGAGGGCGGCGAAGTTGGTGATGGGTTCTTCCGTAATCAACACGCCGCCAGCATGGATGGAGCGTTGGCGCGGGAAGTCGCGGAGACGCTCGGCAATGGCCAGAATCTGCCGCCCGATTTCGCTTTGTCGGGCAAAAGCCTCGGGGTTGCGCTCCATTAGGTCGATTTCGCCTTTGGGCAGACCGAACACCTTGCCCAACTCGCGACAAAGCGAATTGCCTTGGAACGTGACCGTCGCGCCAAGCAGCGCCACATGTTCAGGGCCATATTTCTCAAAGATGTGTTCGATGACTTTGTCCCTGTCCTTCCATGAAAAATCGAGGTCGAAGTCGGGCGGGCTGCTCCGCTTGGGGTTGAGGAAACGCTCGAAGTATAAGTCCAGTTCTATCGGGTCCACATCCGTAATTTTCAAGCAGTAAGCCACCACACTGTTGGCACCGCTACCTCGCCCGACATGATAGAAACCTTGCGACATGGCGAACTTCACAATCTCCCAAGCGATAAGGAAATAGGCGCAAAAGCCCATCCTCTCGATGATGTCTAACTCCTTCTCGATGCGGCGGTAAGCGGCCTTGTTGACCGTACCGTAGCGGTAAGCCATGCCGTCGAAAGCCAGCTTGCGCAGCAGTTCGCGGTCGTCATAGACATTGCCCGTGAAAGTGCGCTTGTTTTTCACGCTGTTGTCCAAGTTGATTTCGCACTCATCCAAGATACGCTCCGCATTTTCAACGAGTTGCGGATATAGCGCAAAAGTGGTTTTCAGCCTTTCGGCGGGCAACAAAATCTCATCAGACGCGGCACAAGCGGAAGGCTCCAAGCGCGAGATCAACACGTTTTCGTAGATGGCGCGCATGCATTGGTGCAATTGGAAATCGTCGGCCTCTGCAAAGGTCACGGGTTGCATGGCGACCAACTTCTCAAAGGATTCGCAGTTGTACAATTTGGTCAGCTGGGAGAAACGCACGCCAAGGAACTCGTTATTTTTCAACAAGTTCTGTTTTCGTTTCCCGAAAGGGTAAATCACGAAAACCTTTTCCCAATCGGGCGCTGTTTCGGGAAAAGGCTGTTTGGTGAGGTTATGATGGGTCAAGAAACGGTTCAGTTCAGCGAAGCCTGCGTTGTTTTTGGCCAAGGCCACATAGAGCAGTTCATTGCCGTTGCGCACCTCCACACCCACGACGGGCCGAATGCCTTTTCTTTGACATTCCACCACGAAATCGGCAACGCCCATCGTCGTGTTGATGTCGGTCAATGGCAAGGTGGCATAGCCCATCGCGGCGGCTTTTTCGACAAGTTCCGCAATCGGCATCGTGCCGTAGCACAGGCTGTTATATGAATGGACGTTCAGTAACAATGTTTTTCCGTTTTGCGGCTGCCGTAATACGACAGCCCTACAGTCTGCCGTGTAGGGCTGTCACATCGTGGCAGCCGCATTATATTTATCCCGCCGCCCGATGTATGATTTGTTCCCCAAACCGCATTTTGATCTTATCCATCGCGGCATAGAGGTTCGTTAGTTCGGCATTATCGTCAAACAAGGCCAACTGCGGCGCGCCGCTCACCAATTCGCTGAAGCGCACGCCGACGAGCCGAATCATCATCCTTCGATTATAGAGCCTGTCGAAGATGCCATTCACCGTCTCGCGCAACACATGGTCGAAGGCGGTGTAGGGGATGCGCTGCTGCATGTCGTGCGTGTCGAAGTTGGAGTAGCGGATTTTCACCGTCACGCAGCCCGTCAGCTTGCCTTGCGAGCGCAGGTCGAAGCCAAGGCTCTCCACCATGCGTGCCAGACATTGCTTGATGGTCGTTACGTCGATGGTGTCCTGCTCAAATGTCCTTTCCTTGCTGATGGACTTCCGCTCCTGGTAAGGACATACGGGCGTGTTGTCTTGTCCATTGGCCTTCTTCCAGATGTCGAGGCCGTGCTTGCCCATGGCGCGTTCCATAGCTATGGGCGGCAGTCGGCGCAAGGTGCCAATTTTCTCCACACCCATCGAGCGGAGCAAAGCGTAGGTCTTCTCGCCCACCATCGGGATTTTCTGCACCGAAAGCGGGTCAAGGAACGTATTAATATAAGGTGTAGGCACCTGAAGCTCGCCGTTGGGCTTGGCCTGGCCTGTGGCAATCTTCGCGACGGTCTTGTTTTCCGAAAGCCCAAACGAAATCGGCAACCCCGACTCCTTGATGATGCGTTGCCGCAGCTCGTGCGACCACTGCTGGCAGTTGTGGAAGCGGTCCATGCCCGTCAAATCCAGATAGTGTTCGTCGATCGACATCTTCTCGTAGACGGGCGCGCTGTCGGCGATGATGTCGGTCACCAAGCGGGAATAGCGACTATACAGTTCCATGTCGCCACGGATGAAGACTGCCTGCCCGCACAGCTGCCGCGCCATACGCATCGGCATGGCCGAATGCACGCCGAACTTTCTTGCCTCATAACTACAAGTCGACACCACTCCCCTATCCGACATGCCGCCCACGATGACAGGTTTGCCTTCCAGCGAAGGGTTCACCAGCCGTTCCACTGACACGAAAAACGTGTCCAAATCCAAATGCAAAATCGTCCTTTCCATCATTTTTTCCCCTATTTTTTGCTCAAAATGCTTGCATGTTCCAAAAAAGTTGTACTTTTGACGAGTTTTTAATCAAATATTTCGCCGTAAATTTAATCAAATTATCAATATGTACTTCAATTCGAACATAAAATTTTTGCGCAAGCACAGGAACCGCACCCAAGACGACGTGGCTTTTGCCCTGCAAATGAAACGTTCCACGCTGAGCGGCTATGAAAACGGCGTCGCCGAGCCCAACCTTGACGCCTTGGTCGCCTTCTCCAAGTATTTCGGCATCGCCATCGACACCCTGGTGAAAGTCGACCTGAGCACCATCAGCCCAAGCCAGCTCCTGCAGCTGGAGCGCGGCTACGACGTGCACCTCAAAGGCAGCAACCTGCGCGTGCTGGCCACCACCGTCAACAACGACAACGACGAGAACATCGAACTCGTCAACGAGAAGGCCAAGGCGGGCTATGCCACGGGTTTCGCCGACCCCGAATACATCAAGGTGCTGCCCACCTTCACCATGCCCTTCCTGTCGCACGACCGCAAATACCGCACCTTCCAGATCAGCGGCGACTCGATGCTGCCCATCCCCGACGGCTCCTACGTCACCGGCGAATACGTCGTCGACTGGACCTACATCCGCAGCGGCCAGCCCTACATCGTGCTCACACAAGACGACGGCATCGTCTTCAAGATCGTGGACAACAAAATCGAGCACGAGGGCAAACTCACGCTCAGCTCGCTCAACCCACTCTATCACCCCTACGACCTGTCGGCCACCGACATCAAAGAGGTGTGGAAATTCGTGCATTACATCAGCGCCGAGATGCCCGAACAACGCGAAAACCACTTCCGCGAAGAAGAACTGATGCGCACCGTACAGGAATTGAAAAAACAGGTGGAGGAAATCCAATTACGGTTGAACATTTAAAAACGAAGATTGTAGGGCTGTCACACCGTGGCAGCCGCTTGTGAAATCCATCGACGGCTACCATAATATGACAGCCCTACAGTCATTCGGCACAATTTTTGTGGTAAAGATATGTTATGTAACAAAGACAACAACCCAAAAATCATTTTATCATGAAAAAAGTATTTTTTAGTTTGGTGCTCTTTTGTGGCATGATCCTGCTGGGCACCAGTTGCAACAAAGAAAACAATGGTAATGGTAACGGCAACGGCAATGGCAACGGCAACGTCACACCCGAAGTGAGCGTTGGCCAGATGACCATAGGCGACGACACTGAAAACATCGTCACCGCCAAAACCGTCAAGTACGGACAAAAGAACGCCATTGTGCTGGCATCAGAAGAGATGACCGACGACGACAACGAAGGCATCGCCATCATCTTCAACGGCAACATCGTCCCCGGCACCTACACCATGGGCAACAACTCGAAAGATCCCATCCCCACCGTGGTCGGATTCCATGACTTCAACCTCGGCGAGCTTCCTTTCATCATGGGCGCCGACACCTTGTATTATGGCGACACCTACTACTGGATGAACGGCCTGCTGTCTGTCACCGAAAACAATGGCACCTACACCGTCATCCTGTCGCAAAGCATGGGCACCAACGCCAACGGCCAAAACATCAACCTGGCCCTCAACTTCAGCGGCACACTGCCTCTCTACACCTTCGACGAGGACAACAAGTTTAAGATCGGCAATAGGGAAAGCCACATCGGACTGGCAGGCATCACCGCCCTGAACGGTTTGAGCGCCTTGGGCCTCGATGTGAAGTCGATGCTCTTCATGTCGGCTGACCACAAGCGTTCCTTTATTGTTAGTTATGGTGGCGGACAACTCGTAGACGGCGAGTATAACCTTGGCTACATTGGCACGCCTTACCTGCCCATCCTGCCATGCGTACACGTTGCTCTTGACTCAGATTTTTGGACCATGACACCCCAAACGGGTTATGTCGCCAAGAGCGGCACGCTGAAGGTCATCAGCCACGACGACGGCACCAAGACCGTCATCATGACGAACCTCAAGCTGAAGAACGTCGAACACGACAGCGAGTTCCTCTTCCCCATCCTCGACGGCTCGCTGCAGTACCAAGGCTACATGTATGAGATAAGCCTGTAATTATATTGCAACAAAAAAAGCCCGAATGCACGCATTCGGGCTTTTTTTGTGTAATTTTGCCGCCCAATGATCTACCCAACCAACTTCGAACAAAAAATCGGCTTCGCCAGCATCCAACAGATGCTCTCCGACCACTGTATCAGCCAGATGGGACTGGAACGCGTGGAGGCCATGACCTTCTCGTCCGACAGCGCCGCCATCCTTAAGAGCCTGGAGGAGACCGAGGAGTTCATCGGTCTCTTGCAGACCGGCGTGCCCTTCCCCATGCGCGACTTCCACGACCTGCGCGAGGCCTTCCACAACATACAAATCGACGGCACCTGCCTCAGCGTGGACGACCTCTTCGCCCTCAAGCCCTCGCTCAACGTCGTCGAGGGCATCCTGCGCTACGGCCACTCCGAGAGCGCCGACGCCACGCCACGCATCAAGGCACTGATTGAGGACATCTTCATCGAACGCAGCATCTTCACCGAGGTGAACCGCCTCGTCGACGACAAGGGCGAGATCCCCGACAACGCCTCGCCCGAGCTGCAAGAGA
>Ga0247609_10007864_pt1 | contig 10098 bp, 11 predicted proteins | sample 172DNAGHGlowgp2_FD_193487 | JGI IMG/M metagenome (GOLD analysis project Ga0247609, IMG submission 193487) | Sheep rumen microbial communities from Palmerston North, Manawatu-Wanganui, New Zealand - 1728 DNA GHGlow gp2 | ecosystem: Host-associated > Mammals > Digestive system > Stomach > Rumen ...
GGAAATGATTCCCGAACTGGACAGCGAGGAGTGCCAGACGTTGGGCAAGGAGTTCGACTTCAGCGGAGGCCAAATTGAAAACGTGGCTCGCAAATACGCCATCAACACCATCCTCAACGACGTCGAGCCGAGCAACCGCTTGACCGAGCTGATCACCCTCTGCCGCGAGGAATGCCTCAACGATACCCAGTCAACGCGAGCCCACGTCGGCTTCGTCGCATGAATTAGAAACAACAGATTCATCTGAATAATCTGAACAAATCACTTTTCATTCAATCGCCATCATGTTGAGCCGCAAAATCTTGCGGCTCACGGAGGCGGATGCCAATTCAGAAAACTCAGATGAATCAGTTGTTGAATTAACCCAAACATAGTATTATGGAACGATACAAAGTCTATTTTAAAATCAAGGGAGACGATTGTCTCAACATTTACCATACCAGCGCCACCTGTGAACAAGAGGCCATCTGGCAATGGCAAGTCAGCTACTTCGCCAAGTACAACGAGTGCAATTTCGTTAGAGTAGAACTTGCCCGTAGTTCATGAAATTTTTTTCGGCAATCAACTCAGCAAAACATCCTCTAGCTTTCCTGAAAAGAATATGGGATTGTTTTCGTGTCAATTTGCGACTAATAATTGGCACTCATCAAACGTTTGCTACTTTTTTCCGGAGTTTTACTTGCATGTGTCAACCATTTTTGCGAAATTTGCAAACTAATTGAATATACTTGAGTTTTCAAATACTGGCTATTACTTAACTAACAAAAAATATCATTATGAGTTATTTTAAAGACATAGATTTTAAGAATCATGTACTGAAAATGTATAATAGGCCCTCTCAGATGATGGGTTACGTAGATTCTTTATATAGGAATTTTTTAGAGCCGAATGGATTGGGAGAAATCATCTCTGATCTTCCTACTGCGTTTGCAATTGATCGAAAGAAGGTAATTAATAGACTTTCGAAACTCTATAGTTTACTTGTTGAGGTTGAGAAAAAAGAACGTGTAGATCCCGGCTCATTCTATTTTTATGGAAAGAGTATAAATTCATTCCACGCTTGGCTTGATGTGTTCAAACTCTATATGGATTTTTTAAAGAAACAGCCAAAAAGTGTGGCTGTTGTCGGGGTTATCCCATGGATGGAGCAATGGGATAAGACCCTTAATCTTTTGGCAAGCCAGATTTATGTTATTGATGGAACAAGGGCCTTAATCAATTCGTTTGGTAGTAAAACGCGTTTTATCCAAGAGGCTCTTAAGCATTCAATCTTCATGAACCCGATAGATGTCGCTCCTAGATTTATTATTGTGAGTAGCGGTTTTAATTCATCAAAACCATTGTATGCAAGAAAAAGTGAAGACAAAAGTATACAAACAATAAAAAAAGATCCCAATAGAGTTTTCCATTATATTGATCTGTTGGGCAAACCTCGCACAAAGGATATAATAAAAGATGGCGATAATAATACAGAAGTTAAAAAACAAATAAACAGTTATTATCATCATAAAGTCAGTGCTGGCGCTGGTAGCCATATTATTAATTATAAAATATCCCATATTTGGCAAAATGCTTATGACCCCAGATACTTTACCAATTTCTGGAATATAGTACTGGTGCCATCTTGGGCAAATGATTTGTTGGATAAAACAAAGTTCAGCAATTTGTTTGTATTGCAATTGATAAATACTTATAAAGCTATTTGCGAAAAATTTTATAATATGGGCACCCTTAATTGGTCATCCATACAAATGGCGGAACCAGGATATGATTCGCGATTTGTTGTCCATGGTGTATATGACATTCTTTTCTTTGATAAAGCCGGTTCTAGGGTAGTCATAGCCCCAACAACTGTGACTGTTTGATGGAAGGTTTTAATAGTTGAAAAGTGAACTACATTAAGACGAATTAGATTGCATCTAATTCGTCTTATTAATCGCTTTCAAATTCAGGTAAATATATGGGTTTTATGTAATTGCCAAAGGATTACTTTAATTGCAGACGTGTTGGGCGTATTAAGGAAAACGGTGATGTCAAGTTTTTCTGACACCTTGTGTCAAGAACTATGATACATGAATATTTGGTTTGGTTTGGCGATGTGAAGTAATTTTGCATCGTCAAACCAAGAGAAAGCCGAATCGCTTGAAAGGACGTAGGCATCATGCAATTAACAACGAGATACAACAAAATGGGTACAAATGAATTGAATCCCAGAAAGTATGTTGATCAATGGTTGGCGCTTGACGAGGCAGCCAAGAACGAGATTATTGAACTGCTCAAGAATAACCCTGCAGGTCGTTACATCGAATTCGCACGCGTCTTTGAAGACGGTTTTGATGATCCCGATGCTGAGGCATCGCTTGGCCAAACCATCGATGCGCTCACTGGCGATGAAGAAGCCCTTGATGTAGTAGGTGTAGAGCTCAATAGTGATGACCGTTTGGTGTTCCACGCCACAAAGTGGATTAACGGCAATACCATCATCTATAACAATGATGATTGGTTTGAACCTGACAAGTTCACACACTGCTACTGCGAGTTGTATGAATACGTTGCTAATAACCTCAAGTACGCCACCCAGGAACCGTTGATCCGTGATGGAGAAGATTAAAAACACTATACTATCGATGAAAGAAAAAGACGAAAAAAAGGAAGAAGATAAAATAGGACAGATTATCAAGCGAGTGGTGGAAAGCAAGCGCTTGACCCACACTGAATTTGCCGACAAGATTTGCGTTTCTCGTTCAAACGTGTATGGAATATATGATCGAGATACCATAGATTCTGGGTTATTGGCACGAATCTCAGAGGCTCTGAACCATAATTTCTTTGACGAGCTGAGCCACAAGGTAAACTTGAAGTTAGGAAATGGATTATCAGAAATGGCCAACTTTAAGTTACACTCTCTGGACGATATCGTGGAAAGAGAAACTGACGAAGGCTTGTGTACCGGTAAAGAATTCGCCAAGGAACGTGAAGGGCTCAAAGCGTTGCTCAAGGAGTATTTTGAGAGCGAACACCGCATTCCGCTGATTATCCTCGAAACGGGGTTTACCTTCGGTGCCCGTGAGGTGGTGAAGCAGGTGGCAAATAGCGTGTTCTATGGCGTTGGCTCTGCTCCATGCCCCAAACAGTTGGACGCAGCGAAGCTGAGATCCGAGCCAGCCAAGATCTTTATTGATTATATCGACAGCAACACGTCTGACTCTGTTGATGAAAGCAAGGAACGGCTGAACGAAATCTGCTATGTGCAGGGGGGCGTGAACAAGAAATTTGTGTGCATCATCCACACCAATCCTATCATGACCCAGTCTGGTAAGAACGATGTTCAAACGTTTGACCAATGGGGAAGTGAGATGTCCCTTTTCCTGGAGCGCCACGAGCAGTTCTTTATTACGGTTTATCGCTGGAACAGGAGCAGTCTTTTGTCGTGGGCTACGGACGCAGGACTGAATGAGCAGGTCCTGAACTACATCAGCAGGCATCAGATTCCCAAAGATATGCGTAAGGACTATCAGATAATGAACGTTCGTGCGTCGTTTTTTGAGATCCTTATGGGGCTGCCGCAATTGCACGATGGCATTGACTATCCCACCGCGCAGGCCTATTTGCAGAGCGATTGGGTATATGCCTCTGACTTCATTGCCGCTGGCCGTGAATTCAATGATGAAACTCACCTGCCCGAGTTCATTCAGGACATTATTGACTTCAACAAGGAGGACGCCAAGCGAAACCATGCTGTAGAAACCCCGAAAACCAAGATCGTAGATTGCAACGTTGAGGTAGATGGTTATCTTGTCGATGGACTAAACTTGACTTTGACAGAGGCCGAAGTTAATACCCTCGCCGATCTCTATCATCTTGCTTGGCAAACCGACCTGAAAGGTCTGGACGAGTATGATGACATGAACAAGTTCTTCCCATGGTTGGAGGAGCATAATCCAGAGATGGCACAAGCACTGGTGGAAGCCGCCGAAGCCGCTTTGGCCGATTTGCTGGCCCAGGATCTTGAAGGCATATACATTGAGAATATTCCTCATGTCGCTCCCCAGAGTTTTGATGATTATTGGGCTGTAGAAGCTGGCTTGAAATACAACATCATGCCTTGCGACCTCCCCAAGTGAAAGTGATTGATTTAAACTTTAACCTTTAACCAGCGGGCAATGACCGCTTAATGATTATGCCAGGACTATCTAAATCGAAGTACACAAAATTCTGTCAGTGCGACAAAGCACTGTGGTTGAAAACCTATAAACCTGACGAGGAGAAGGTGGACGATGCCACCAAGAGGCGTTTTGAACAAGGTAATATAGTCGGAGACTTGGCTATGGGCCTCTTCGGCGACTACAAGGAAGCGCAAGCCGTGAAGTCAGACGGCAGTCTTGACCTCGTTGCCATGGCAGAGCAGACGCGTCAATGGATGGCCGAGGGGGTCGAGAACATCTGCGAGGCCTCGTTCCTACTCGAAGGCAACTACTGCGCTGTGGATATCCTATGCAAGACACCTGGCGGCTGGGCTATCTATGAAGTGAAAAGCAGCACCTATCCCGAATTTGAAGGCAATCCGGCCGACATCGAGAAGTACGTTCCCGACATTGCATATCAAAAGTGGTTGCTCACTCGATGTGGCGTTAATGTGACCGACACCTATCTCGTCTGTCTCAACAGTGACTATGTGCGACATGGAGGCTTGGACATGAAGAAGCTGTTTGTCATTATTGACATGAAGGAGCAGGTGGCTCGCGAATTGTTGTCGGTGCCCATCAATGTGGAGCGTGCCATAAAGACGATAGAACTTGCTGACGAGCCAGCAACCGACCTAGGCATGCAGTGCCACAAGCCATATCCCTGCGCTTTCTGGCAGTACTGCACGCGACATTTGCCGCAGCCGTCAGTGTTTAACGTTTATGGCGGCTCGGGTAGGGGATTCACGTTTGAAAAGAAACTGAACTGCTACCGTGAGGGAAGTATTACCTTCGACAGTTTGCACGACAAGTCGTTAGGCAATATACAAGACATGCAGGTGGCATGCACTCTCGACCAGAGCGAACACATCGACCGTGACGAGATCCGCAACTTCCTTGCCGAACTGAAGTATCCGCTCTATTTCTTGGATTTCGAGTCCATGCAGGATGCAGTGCCGCAATTTGATGACACCAAACCTTACACCCAATTGTGTTTCCAATACTCACTGCACATCAAGATGAGTGCCGATGCCCCCTATGAGCATCGTGAATACCTCGCGCCGAGCAACGGCGGCGATCCTCGCCGTGAGCTGGCCGAGCAGTTGTGCCATGACATCCCTAAAGGTGTCTGTACGTTGGTTTATAACAAAACCTTTGAGTGTTCGCGAATCAAGGAGATGGCAGCCATTTATCCCGACCTTGCTGAGCACCTGCTGGATATTGAGGCCAGCATCAAAGACCTACTTGTTCCTTTCCGCAAAGGCTATTACTATGTGCCGGCAATGGGCGGTTCTTTCTCTATTAAGAGCGTGTTGCCCGCCCTTTTCCCCAATGATCCGTCACTCAACTACCACAACCTCGACCAGCGAGTGCAGAATGGTGGCGACGCCATGACCATTTTCCCCCAGATTCAACACATGGACCCCGACGAGGCCGCAGCTACCCGCGAAGCACTTCTCCGCTACTGCGAACTCGACACCTGGGCTATGGTCAAGGTATGGGAGAAACTGATATCGGTAGCGAAATAATATAAACTATCCAGGATCCAATAAACATTTTTTAATAGTCAATTAACTGGCTGTTTATCAATAAGCTGACAAGGGAACACAAGAAAAACGTGTTCCCTTTTTGAATTTTTTCATTTTTGAACTATATTATAAGTATGAGAATCATTTTTAATATAGAACGACTATGAGATTACAAATGCCAGAACTTCCTTGTTTTAAGCCGAGAGCTAAAGTCGGCGACGTTGTGTATTACATTTCGTCTAATCATCGCTATGCCGTAAAGCGGGCGACTGTTGTTGAGATTCAGCAATCGGGCGATGAGTATCGTCAGGTGTTGAGCAACGGTGATATTGTGGTTAAAGATGCCCATTCGGTTGACGATCACTCTACGTTTGCTCGCCGTGATGATGCTGTGCAGTTCATCCTTGCCAACCTAGTTGAGCGTATCAATGATTACAAGACCCGAATTGCCACGCTGCAGCATGAATTAGATGTGAGTAAGCGTGTACTTGCAACTCTGCGAAAGCAATACCCTGATTTGCCAGCTGAACGTCCGCAGCCCACGAAAAGCACGATAGACTACCAGAATTCGGAGTTTGATACCTCCATATGAAAAATAGTTGCCCGAAATTTTGAATTTTTTTCCAAAAATTACTATATTATTTATGGAAGCATGTTGAACAATTTAAAGCATTTCAGTTATGACTATTTCCATTAAAATCAACAATCCTTATCCGATGAATCGTGCCCACAACTACTTCTACAACAAAAATGTCCAGACCATGTTGTGCAACAATGAAACTGAATTGACTCTCTTCAACCTTAACCGGACTGAAGCTGAGCTCCTTCTCAAAGCCTTTACCAAACACTTCCATCTGAAACCAGCCATGCAGCACCCGCTTGCTGCATGAGCAAAAAAGATTGGCCACAATGAAAAAAAGTGGACCAGATTTTGAATTTTTTCCTGGATGTTCCCATATTAAATGGGTGTCTCATCCTTGCGAATAATTATTCGTTAAAATGAGTTAAATTATTCATTTAAATTTGGTCAGCCAGAAAAATTTTTGTATCTTTTATCTCGGAAAGATGCCAATCGTTTGTTGAATCAAACTAATCATATAATAAAGAGAAGCATCCGAAACGCTCATTTAAAGGGAGTAGGAACAACTAAATCAATTTTGATTATGGGATTAGCAATTACAAATTATGGTGTGAAATTTTTTAGGAATGGTGTTGAGGTCACTGACGGTGTGAAGATCACTCAAGACAGAGTTGCTGTCGGCTCGGCCTGTGAGAACCCCGTCTGCATCATCTTCCCGTACTATGTCAAGAAAATCAAGGACCACGCATTCCAGAATCTTGACTCTCTGGAGGCGATCTACATTCCCGAGGGGTTGAAGGAGATCGGCTACAATGCCTTTGCCGGCTGCTCCAACCTGCGCCATGTCATTGTTCATGACTCCATCGAGACCATCGAGTACAGCCAGCCGGAACGCAAGTGGGAGATCTCCACGGGCAGACAGTGTGATTACCTTGCCGAGAAGCTGAAGAAAGGAGGTTATGTAGTTCATCTCTACAAGAGCGGCGAGAATTTCTCCTGGGACTAATGGGGCACATACAGCGCTCTTAACATCAAAATGTTGTCATATTCACGCATTTTCAAATGCCTTTAAATCAGCGGTTTGAAAAATATTTGAAAAATATTTCCGAAATTTTTGAATTTTTTGGACCATGTTTACATATTACTGTCGAATTTCATTTTTAACTTTTAAATAATAACAGCTATGACAACAATCAAAACTTCTTCACTGAGAACTTACAACCGGGTACACAACTACCTCTACAACAAGCATATTGAATGCTGGGGGGACCTCGAAAAACTCGAAATATCCTTCTTTGGGCTTGACAAAAATCAAACCGACCAACTCCTTGAAAAACTCATCAAACATTTCCACTTGACACCAATTTTGCAACATCCTCTCGCGGCCTAATTGGTTGCATCCGCTTGATATTGGGCGGATTGCAAATGATATCCGCTCAATATCAATGATTTAACATCACTTTTGTTGTGCCCGATTATCGGGTGCGACGTAAGTTTCATCGCAATTTATCAACCAATAAATATCGTTTTACAATGGAGAAAGAGAACAAAACAACTAAGCGTACGACCAGCAAAGAACTCACCTTGCTGAAGGCTGTTGAGACAATCGTCGAGAAATCCTGTGACTCGCAACTATGCGACCTGTTCTTGAAGCAGTGCAAGAAAGAAATCAAATTGGTGGCCGAGGCCTATAACATCACGCCGCAGCAGGCCATCCTGTTCTGCATCACGGTCGAATGCGGCCCTCGCAATGTGAGTCTCATCGAGTTATCCCATCACCTCAATATGAGGAATGTCGCGAGCCTTTCTTTTGATGCCGACATCAAGGCCATGATAAAGATGAGGCTGATGCGCTATCGTAACCGGGAACGTGAGGCCTTTGACATTCCTGAGCATGTGATCGGTGCCTTGCAGGAAAACAAAGCACAGATACTACCGAAACTGAAGGTTGAGGATGCCCCTGCAATGCTCGACCTGATGGGAACATGGTTCAACGCTGTGGACAATAACAACATCAGTCCCGATGATTTGGGCCAAGACTTGTTGGCGCTGTACAAGGACAATCTTCATATCAGTTTTGCCAGAAAGATGCTTGACTTGAAACTCCCCTGTGCCAACATAATGTTGCTCTCGTTCTTCTGCAGCCAGCTCATCAACGAGGATGATAGTCGCATTTGCGATCATCAATTCAAGTGCCTTTATGAGAGATATTACGAATACCGTACGACCGTCATGCATCTGGCGCATGGCGCACATATTCTTGCACAAATGGGATTGATTGAACCCGTGTGTGAAGAAGGCCGGGCAAGCACCACGACGTTCACGTTGACAAGTAAAGCAAAAACGGACTTGCTGGCAGAATTTGACCTTACGGAGCCCGAAGTGAAACTGAGCAATGTGCTCTATCCTGATAGCATCACGCCCAAGGTCATGTTTTATCCCAAGGCAATGACACAACAGATAAAAGAACTGAATTCTTTCCTCGAGGCCGACAAATTCAAGCAGATTCAGCAACGCATGCTGGACAACGGTTTCCGCACCGGCTTTGCCTGCTTGTTCTATGGTGCACCAGGAACGGGAAAAACCGAGACCGTTTATCAGCTAGCGAAAAAGACGGGCCGATGTGTCATGGCGGTGGATGTACCGCAAATCAAGAGCAAATGGGTAGGTGACAGTGAGAAGAACATCAAGGCACTCTTTGACAAGTATCGCAAACAGGTCAAACGCAGCGACGTAGCGCCTATCCTGCTGTTCAACGAAGCCGACGCGATTTTTGGAGTGCGCAAGAACGGTGCCGAGAGTGCCGTGGACAAGATGGAGAACACCCTCCAGAACATCATCCTGCAGGAGATGGAAGACCTGAACGGCATCCTCATCGCAACCACAAACCTCGCCACTAATCTGGACAGTGCTTTTGAGCGACGTTTCCTCTATAAAATCGAGTTTGAAAAGCCCGATGCCAAGGTACGCAGCCGCATCTGGCAAAGTATGGTGTCTGGTCTTAACGATGATGATGCCAATGTCTTGGCACAAGCCTATGATTTGAGCGGAGGCCAGATTGAGAATATCGCCCGCAAGGCCACCATCAACCGTGTCCTGTATGGAGACAGCAGTAACACTGACCGTCTCTCCACTCTTATGGACTACTGCAAGGCCGAGACCATGCAATCCACCGCTAAAACTCAAAGAATAGGTTTTAATTAATGCGATAACGAGAGGCATCCGAAACGCTCACTGGAAGGGAGTAGGAATCATCAATTAAAAATAGAATAGATTATGGGATTTAAAATTAGCAGAAAAACCAGTTTGAAATGCGGAAAAATCGTGTATGTTGACATGGACAATGTCCTGGTTGATTTCCAGAGTGGACTAGACCGAGTGCCCGAAGCGGTCAAAGCTGAATATGCCGATGACGGCACAGGCAAGCCCCATTATGACGAAATCCCCGGGATATTCTCTCTGATGGATCCGATGCCAGGCGCTATCGAGGCCATTCAGGAACTGAACAAGTTCTTCGACCTCTATATCCTCTCCACAGCACCATGGTTGAATCCATCGGCATGGTGTGACAAACTGGAGTGGATACAACGCTACTTCGGCAAGGGGAAAGATTCCATCTTCTACAAACGCCTCATCATCTCACACCACAAGGACCTTAACCGCGGCGACTTTCTGATCGACGATCGCGAGAAGAATGGCGCCAAGGACTTCAAGGGCGAGTTAATCCAATTTGGCTCGACGGAATACCCCGATTGGCCCTCCGTGGTAAAGTATCTTCTCAACAAAATTGGCTATTGAGGTCAAA
>Ga0247609_10007866_pt1 | contig 10097 bp, 6 predicted proteins | sample 172DNAGHGlowgp2_FD_193487 | JGI IMG/M metagenome (GOLD analysis project Ga0247609, IMG submission 193487) | Sheep rumen microbial communities from Palmerston North, Manawatu-Wanganui, New Zealand - 1728 DNA GHGlow gp2 | ecosystem: Host-associated > Mammals > Digestive system > Stomach > Rumen ...
TGATTCCGGCTTTGTCGGCCGTAATGGTGATCGTATTGTCATCATGCGGCACGACCTCCAGACTGGGTTTGCGGCTCTTGTTATGGCACCCGGGATCATTAGAAGCTGAATAAAACCTGTTAGTTCACTTTCAAAGGTATATCATTTCCTTGTGTATCATGTCAAAGTATGCTATTATAGTAAGAAATTAAGTTGTAATATTATGTGATAAAGCTTGACGTATTGGTAGAAAATGAAGTAACGGGGTGAGAAAAGATATGCCCGAACTGATCGAATCTATACCGGAAGCGCGTCTGCTACTGATGTCTCTTCGCTCCGTAGGATACACCGAAGAGGCGGCCATTGCAGACATCATTGACAATAGCATCTCTGCGGATGCAACCAAAATAGATATAACATTTGATTGGGATCGTCGCCGGATCGTCATCTCTGACAATGGTTTTGGCATGGACGCCGACTCCCTTATCAAAAACATGCGCATTGGTTCAGCCGATCCCGGTGAAATTCGTCCATCCAAGGATCTTGGCCGCTTTGGCATGGGAATGAAGACGGCCGCTTTCTCTCTGGGAAAACGGCTTACTGTTATCACAAAAACGAGCGAAGGGTTTACAAATGCCACATGGGATCTGGATGAGGTCCTACAAATTGGCTGGCAACTGATCGTTCAGGAAGATGATGCCCTTTCCGAGTTCTATGGGATGCTCGGTGAACAAGGAACAATTATCATAATAGACAAACTGGATCGCCTTGTTGACAAAAGCGACATAGGAAAGTCAAAGCAAAAGTTCTTTAGGATTCTTTCAAACACGGAAAAGCATATCAGCCTCATATTTCACCGATTTATTGAGGAAGACGGGCTTGAATTGACGATCAACGGGAACATTATTGAAGCTTGGAACCCGTTCATCCCGGAAAACCGCGCTACGCAGGAGCTATCTGAAGAGCCTGTGTACTCTGACGATGGACTCCATGAAGTTACAATCCAACCGTACATTCTCCCACACAAGACAAAGTTTGCGAGTCCGGACAATTTTAAGAAGGCTGGTGGGCCTAAGGGGTGGAATTACCACCAAGGCGTGTACCTCTATAGAAATAAGCGCCTGATCGTTTACGGGACATGGTTTGATTTTATTCGGAAAGAACCCGCGTACAATCTGGCTCGTATCAAAGTCGACATTTCATCTGCCGACGATGAGCTTTGGAACATTGATATTAAGAAATCTGCGGCGTCTCTCCCTCTTTTTATGAGGGATACTATGGCGCGCGTTATTGATGTAGCAACAGAGAAATCTGCGACAGTCTATAATTCCAGGGGCACATACTCTAAGAATCCCACAATTCCGAACCTGAGCTATGTATGGGAGCAACGCAAGACCAACGGAAAATACTCCTTCCATATCAACAAAAAGCACATTCTTCTGAAATCCATCCGCACACAACTGGATGAAGAAGGCAAGGATTCCTTGTCAGCATATTTGTCCCTTGTTGAAAATTTCGCCCCGTTTATGGTATCCGGCGTCACAGCCTCCCTGCAGACCTCGGATAAAGAGAAAGAAGTCGATCTGGAATCCGTGGAATCTGTAATGGCGATAAACGAGCTGAAGAAATACGTCAGCCTCTTCCGAGTGAGAGGCTTCACAAATGATGAAATCCGGTCAACGCTTCTGGAGATGCCAAATTATCGACATCTGAAGCAGGTCATTATTGAATTGACGGAGGATAACTAATGCTGAATATTCCTGCCGGGCTCTCAGATGAAGAAAGAGGTATATATAAAGTCTGCTTCACTGCCTGCGAAAAGTTGATCAACGAAGGAAAGACCATCGCTGAAGCAGTTGATGCCGCAATTGCTAAGTACAGTTTTCTTGTCAGCGATGTCAATGAGCTACGCAGATTTCTCTATGCAGAGATTACCGTATATAGTGAACCGACAGTAGCCCTCATCGCAGAAAAGTACAAGAATTCCGATTGGTGGTCGAAGCGCAAGGCGGATTACTCTTTCCCGAAGGAGTATTCTGAGCGCTATTATGACTATATGTGTAATAAGCCGTCATGGGGTATTACAGCCATTAACGAAATAGACCGCTCTACGGACAAAACCATGAATGCCATTGTTGATCCTCAGCTTGGCGCCGAGGATGAACGAATTGGAATGATTTTCGGCTATGTCCAGTCCGGTAAGACGGCGCACTATATCAGCCTGATCAACAAGGCCTATGATGCCGGCTACAAAATTATCATTGTCCTGACAGGCATGCATGACAGCTTGCGGAGCCAGACGCAGTCACGTATTGATGAGGAAGTGCTGGGCTACGAAACCAGTATTGATTATTTTCTGAACAGTGCCCTGGAGAAGAATGCGATTGGTGTCGGCATTGGGTTCCAGAATCAGATCCGCGCTTTACCCATGCTCCAGTCCCTAACCACGCGGGATCAGAAGGGTGATTTCAGCAAGAGCACTCTCGGCGTGAAGATGACGAATCCGTTCATTATAGTCACAAAGAAAAATGCCGTTGTGCTCCGGAACATTCTAAAGTACTTCAACAATGCCCCATTTGCCGAAACAGAGAATGGAAAGAAGTATATCCCTGCTACATACCCGGCTCTCATCATCGATGATGAGGCAGACCAGGCGTCTGTAAACACGAAAGCTGTCCGTGAGAAAGACGGGAGCTACAAGAAGGACTATGATCCTTCCACAATCAACGGCCTGATCCGGAAACTCCTCCGCGTGTTTAAGACCAGATCTTATGTCGGATATACTGCTACGCCATATGCCAATATCTTTATTGATCCTAAGACGCCTGACACGGAGTACGGAAGCGATCTTTATCCAAGAGACTTTATTTTCCGTGCCCCACGCTCCAACATGTATGTAGGTGCCAGAGAGTTCTTTGGACTGGCTGGGGCCGAGGATGCACCTACAATGCCGTTGTTCCGGCCTATCATAAAAGGGGCAAGCTATCTTGGAAAAGGCACAAAGGTCGATGATCCCGTAGGGCCTATTCCCGATGATTTGAAGCTGGCTGTTCGATATTTCTATATTTCCACGGCGCTGAGAAACCTGCGCGGTCAGATTAACAAGCCGAACAGCATGCTCGTTCATGTCGTCCGTTTTGTTGGTCAGCAGAACATCATCAAGCGCAAAGTCCAGGACTACCGTGATGAGTTGGAGTCATACATCCGGTATAATGACATGGAAACCTGTGAGGAATTCCATCGCATTTGGAACAGTGACTATCTTCCCACACATTCTGATTTGCAGAGCAGCTTCTCCAGGTATATGGACGGTTGCACCATGCCGGAGTGGCCGGATATATGGAATGAGATCTGCCGCATTGTTCAGGACAAAGAGATTACTGTTTATGCCGTCAATGGCAAAAGCCTCGATGCCCTGATCTATAAAAACCATCAGGGCAGGCCCTTTAATGTCATAGTCATCGGTGGCGATAAGCTTTCTCGCGGATTGACACTTGAAGGGCTGACTGTGAGCTATTTCACGCGCTCCTCCAGCACATACGACACTCTCATGCAAATGGGCCGCTGGTTCGGGTTCAGGCCGGGCTATCTGGACGCTTGCAGACTTTTCACGACTAAAGATCTTTTTGCCAATTTCTCACACATTTCTATGGCCACAGAGGATCTCGCCAGCCAGTTTGACTTTATGGATGAGGTCAGCCAAACGCCGAAAGATTTTGGTCTCCGTGTGGCAACACACCCGACACTTCTGATCACAGCACGCAACAAGCTGAGAACCGGCATCGAGATGAAGAGTGATTTCAGCTGCAAGCTGAGCCAGACCAGAGTCTTTGATGTTGACGGCGAGACTTATGACCACAACTTTGAAGCAGTTGAGTCATTGCTGAAGGCAATCGGCAACCCACTCTCCAAACAAGGTTTTAAGGATCATTTCCAGAAAAACAATCCCGGCGATCATTACTTTTGGATCAACATTTCTGGCTACCACATTGCTTCCTTCTTTGAGGCGTATCAAACATCCAAATCTGCTACTCGGGCAAACAGTAAGTATATGGCTGAGTATGTCAGAGAGATGATGAAGGTCGGCGGAGTCACTGACTGGACCGTATGCTTGATGAATTTCAAGCGTGAGGACAAGCCCACTTTCTCTATTGCAGGCTTCGATGAGATCGGTGCCGGTATTTTCCGCGCCGAAGGGAAAGGTGTTCAGTCCCAAGGGAGCACCGTGTCCATTCATACCATGACATCTGAAGGGCATGAATTCTACGATTTCACAGCTGAGCAGCTGCGAAGGAAAGATGCCCGTGAGGCTGAATTAAAGGCTCAGAAGAAAAATGATAAGCGTTGTAGCGAAATCCTGCGCAGTGAGATTCGCGACCAAAAGCAGGGCTTCCTGATTCTATACCCGATTGCAGACGCCGGTGATCTCACGAAGATGAAAGGCGACCATAAAACTCCGTTTGGTTTTGCTGTTGTGTTCCCCGACCGCAAGGGTAAAGGCGACCTGAAAACGTATCGAATGAACGATGTCGCAGTGGAGAATGATAGCGATGAGTTTTACGACTGATATTTACAAGAAAATACTCGACGATATTTCACAGCGTAAAGATTTCCCCGGCTCGCATGCTTCTCGTCTGATTTCGTATAAAGGTGGAAACCACATCGTTTTTTCCATAAATGTGATTTCCGGGCTACGAGAGGCCTTTATCGCATTGGATGAACTACCAGACCATATTGATTTTCCCAAATGGCATGGGATTGCAATCGATGTTGTGCAGCTGCCGGCCTACGGGGACAAGCATTATATACGATTTGTTCAGCTGCCACAAAGTGCTGACTACATCTTCGAAATCGTCATTGAGGATCTGCGGGTGTCGGTATCGGCCCTTGACAGCATGGAAGCAACACTATCCACAGTGTATGCCATTCTTCTGAAGTGGAAGCGGTTCTTCCAGGCCGAAAGAGATCCGCTGATGTCTGATGAGCTTCAAGAAGGCCTTTACGGTGAGCTCCTGTTTCTGGCCTGGGCCATTACGAATATTGGGACAAGCGCCGTTTCTTGCTGGACAGGCGGAGCCAGAGAAACACACGATTTCTATTTTGCCGCACATGCCGTTGAAGTAAAAACGACTTCTAAAAAGGAGCCATATTACGCGACGATAAGTAGCGAGTATCAGCTCGACAACAGCGATATCCCAGGCCGGCTTTTCTTATGTTTTTATGCGCTACGTAAAAGCAGCAGTTCGGGAGAACGCTTGCCAGAGATCGTTCAAAGGATCCGGGATATGCTGATTGACGATCCCAGTGCAAAAATGCTCTTTGAGGACAAGCTGATTCAATATGGTTACTTTGAAGCCGCCGCGGAACTGTATACCACTGGCTTCCACCAGCGTGAGCAGTACTGCTTTGAAATATCTGAGCTTACTCCCCGGATAATACGTTCCATGTATAAGCCTGGCGTGGCTAAAGTCGCTTATGAACTGTCAATCGCACAATGTCTACCATGCGCTATTCCCATCGATGATTTATCTCAAGCCATCACGAGAGGTTGTGATCAGATATGCTGAACAGTAAAATACTCGAATTTTACACTGACCTGAGAGATGAAGTGATGGAAGGTGTAAAAAACAGAGATTATGAGTCCACTAATGCGGCATTCAAGAACGTGTTCCTGTCGTACTTGCTGGAGACGGGAGAAACGGTTCTCTCAGACTGTCAGTTTGTTGATTTCAAGAAGGATGCCGACAAGATCCGCCTTGATGGCTACTCGTTCAGCGATTACTTTAACTCCCTTACTTTGCTCATCAGCCTATTTGAACCCAAACCTGTACCCGGAACCATTCGTAAGACTGAGATAGAAAAACAACTGAAAAAAGCGCTCAAATTCTATAAGAGCTGTGCAACGGACTATTTTCAGGAAATTGAAGAGTCCGGAGAGGGTTACCAGGCGTATGAATTTATCGACGCACACAAGAAAGATATTGAGTCCGTCACAATCGTTTTAATCACTAACAATGAGGCAATCCCCTTTGTTCCGGAAGATAACAAAGCCGGTAAGATTCCCATCAAATATGATGTGTGGGATATTGAACGACTGTATAATGCAGTCTTTACCGGGGAGAACGTATACCGCCCCACTACAATTAAGCTCAAAAGCAAATACAAATCCCCGTTAACTATGATCCGTGTTCCTGCCGAGAATGAAATCTACGATTGCTTTGTAGGTATCATTTCCGGCCAGACGCTCGCTTCCGTATATAAAGACGAAGGACAGGATCTGATTCAGAAGAACGTACGTTCCTTCCTACAGGCAACGGGAAAGGTCAATAAAGGCATAAAAAATTCTCTGGCGAAAAATCCAGAGATGTTTATGGCATACAACAACGGTATATCGACGATTGCGGACAGTATCACGATTGACGAAGCCCTATCATCTGATTCTGTTGTGACCATTAACGATATTACCGGATGGCAGATCGTTAACGGCGGTCAGACCACGGCATCCATCTATAATGCCATGCAATCGAAGCTTCCTCTCGGTGATGTCTTCGTCCAAATCAAACTGACCGTATTGAAGCAGCACAGCAATGATGAAGAGATCATCCATAACATTTCCCAGTATGCGAACAGTCAGAATAAGATTAACATGTCTGACTTCAACGCTAACGATCCCTATCACGTCAATATGGAGAGGATATCCCGAACTACATATATTCCTGTAGAACGCGGAAAAGGCACAGAACAGTGGTTCTATGAGCGCGCCAGGGGCCAGTATCTGGTCGAGGTGAACCGTCAGCCTACGCCGTCTGCCAAAAAGCAGTTCCAGGCCAGATGTCCAAAGAGTAGGTGCATATCCAAAACTGTTGCTGCAAAATGTGTTATGGCTTGGAAGGGCTACCCTGATATTGTCAGCAAAGGCCTTGAAACGAATTTCGTGTTTTTCTCCGAGAAAATACAAAGTGGTGAGATCCCGCCCCCGTCAACAGCAGGCTATATTGAAATGATTTCTACAGTGATTCTGTTTAATACCTGCGATAAGATCATAAACAACTTGAATTATGGCGGGTTTAAGGCTCAGCAGGATTACTATACCGTTGCTCTTCTGGGGAAATACTATAGTGATTTGGTCAATTTCCAACGTATCTGGGAAAAGCAAGCCCTTAATGATGAGCTTGTCACTATCATCCCCATTCTTGCAGATTTTGTATGGGATCACTTTCAGAACCCAACCGTTCCTGGTGTGAACATCGGCCAATGGTGTAAAAAAGAAGACTGCTGGGAGTTGCTTCAAGAGAGATTCGAAGGCAGCGAAATCTATAAGAACAGGAAGATAGAGAATGTATAAAACCGTTGACTTGTTCGCCGGTGCAGGCGGTCTAAGCCTCGGTTTCCAGTTGACTGAGGCATTTGAGATAGTCGCTGCTGCGGAGAACAACCCAAACGCTTTAAAAACATATAAGCGTAATCACCCTAAGACCAAGCTGTATAAAGATGTCAGGACAATCAAATACGGGAAGCTACAAAAGGATCTTGGCCCTATTGATGTTGTAATCGGCGGTCCTCCCTGCCAGGGCTTTTCGAATGCCAACCGGCAAAAAGCACAGGCGATCAGCCAAAATAACACCCTTGTGAAAGCTTATGTGAAGGCCATACAGAAACTTCAACCCAAAGTGTTCGTCATGGAAAACGTGAGCATGATCAAGTCGGACACGCATCGTTTTTATTGTGCAGGCGGTGATGAGGCAATGATCAAAGAGTTAGGGCTGGGGCTTATTGAGCACAAAGCTGTATTAACAGAAAAATTCCCCGGCTTGGATGAGTTGTCCACGTTGCTTCAGAATGCCTTATCATTGTATTCTCAGTATCTTTGGCCTGAAGCGATATACAACGATATCAATGTTCTGTACAAGCGAAAGCACAACATTGAGAAGCTGAAAGCCTCTGCTGACAAGCGAAAAGCACGATTGAGCCGGTTCATAGAAAAAACGCATCTTGCTTACCCTCATGATGAGATCACGGATCGTTTCGTCGCGGTTTTCAAGGCAATCAAGCAGTACTATGAAAATGGTGATACAGACGCCATGGTCGAGACTTTGGAGCCTGCGGTTTCCTTGCAACGAATGTTTCGTCACTACAAGGAACTACACGACAACGATATTACCATTAACGGCTTTGATTTCACTAATGGCGTATGCGCGCTCGTTAAATCCTATTCTGTCATTGATTATATAAAGAAATCCCTTGGCGACGGACATGGGCCATATCATATAGATGAAAAAGTTCTGAATGCTATTGATTATGGTGTACCACAATATAGAGAGCGTTTTATATTATTTGGGAGCCGTATCGGTCCTGTTCCTGCTTTTCCAGAAAAGACTGTGCTTTCCGAACACTATCGTACAGTTAAGGATGCCATTGGTGATATTGAGGATATTGAGCCGAGCCAAGATCCTCAAAAAGCCATCTTCCCGTTAAAACCAATAGAGTTTCCTGAAGGAAGTTTCCTCGCATATGCCCGAGATAGTAAGCAATTATACAATCATTTCAACACAAGCACCAGTAAAGTTGCTCAGGAGAGGTATGATGCACTTGAAGAAGGTGGTAACTTCCTTTCTCTTCCGGATGAGCTGAAAAGCACATATTCCGATGCAAAACGGACACAGAGCACCATCTATTGGAAGTTGAAATATAATCAACCGTCTAACACAGTAGTAAATGTGCGAAAATCTATGTGGGTTCATCCTAAGCACAATCGTGCGCTCAGTGTGCGGGAGGCAGCAAGATTACAGTCTTTCCCTGATAGCTTTCGGTTCTGCGGCCCAAAAGATTCGCAGTATCAGCAGGTTGGAAACGCCGTTCCCCCGCTGTTTGCAAAGGAGATAGCTAAGAGCATTGCTACATATCTTGATGGTTTTAACGATCAGACAAGATAATACGGAGCTCCTCAAATTCTGAATTTGAGGGGCTCCATTTCTATTCAATGAATTGAATTCTGTCGAGGACAGTTTCTTTACCTCCAGAAAAAATGAGAAGAACTATTTCGCAATATAGGTGTGAATCATCATCTCTAAACAATGAAAAATGGTATTCAGCATCTTCTTTTACAAAGTAATAGTATTCTTCATTTCGTTTAAATCTATCTTTGACGAACCTTACAGTGAAAATATCCACAATATGCACCTTGTTACTTGCTCAAAATGCCGAGCTTACCATTCAAACATTGCATTACACTGATTGCATAGTATCTCGGTATGACCTGTACCTCATCACGCTCATAAACGGGAAAATGCCGGGATAGGTAGATCAAAACTGTATCGCCGACTTGAACTGTGGGAATGGGAAACGATGGCCGGACCATTATAATCTTGTCCTCAAGCGAGACATATATGGCTGCCGTGCGTCTGCGAAACAGCGTCTTCTCTATCGCAGAGCAGGTTCCCCGCAAACAGATGCAGTTGCCGCTTGCCCAATCGGAAAAAAGAGAGCTCCCGACAAACAGACTATATACCATACATATTAGCGGTGGGAGCGCAAAACGGATGCCGGGAGTAAAAAATAAACAAACAACAAGCAATATTGCGCTTATTAGTGCGGCAAGCAGCCGAAAGGCCAGTACACGCTGAAGCGGACTAGGCAGAGAGAAAAACTGCTCTCGAAGCGATGAAAGCTTCATATCAGCACCAACCGCTTTCGCTTGAGAAGAGTGAGCAGCGATTCAACTACGAAATCCCTGCAACGTGCTTTTTCCATCTGGTTTTCCAGTATATTCTCCCGAATATTATTCTCCGTATAGATCAGAGAGACGAGCTTCTGACGGTTCTCAACACCCAGAAGCTTTGCAGAAGGGCTGATCCTGCGCTCGGTCAGATAAACAAGCTCGGCGACTGTGAGTCTAAGGCCGGCTTCCCGCAGCCAGAGCATAAAGTGCGCCTGCTGCCATCGGAGAGGAAGGAGTTCAATTGTGTCCGTCGGACACAAGATACAACGGGTCAGGATCCGGTAACGGGAGAGGGGAGTGTCCTCATCCTCCCAGTCGATCAGCCCCATCCGGTACAGATGATCCGCCGCAGCAGAGGCTATAGCCTCTGAAAAGCCGGTTCTGCCGTTGAGCCAGAGTG
>Ga0247609_10007867_pt1 | contig 10097 bp, 7 predicted proteins | sample 172DNAGHGlowgp2_FD_193487 | JGI IMG/M metagenome (GOLD analysis project Ga0247609, IMG submission 193487) | Sheep rumen microbial communities from Palmerston North, Manawatu-Wanganui, New Zealand - 1728 DNA GHGlow gp2 | ecosystem: Host-associated > Mammals > Digestive system > Stomach > Rumen ...
AGCCCCATAATCCATCAATGGTACCATCATCAATAATAGTTACTTTTTCACTAGCTATTTTCTCACCTATTTTACCTGCTAAAACGCTTTGATTGTTTGCAGTAGCTTCAGCTTCCATAGCATGACCACATGCTTCATGAAATATAACAGCACCAAAACCAGGGCCTAGAATAACTGGCATTTCTTTACCGATACATTTACTAGCATATAATTTATCTAAACCAAATTTAAGCATGTTATCAAGTTCTTTATCGATATTCTTATCTAGCAATTCTAAACCAGCATTTGATCCCCATTGAAAAGACGATCTTGCAGACTTATCTTCATCTTTAAAAGTTACATCTACATACATCCTTGTATTATATCTTTTTTCTGATCTATTAATACCCATATAATTAGAAATATTAACATTTTTATCATACTCAACTAGTATCAATTCTACTTGAACAATTCTTTTATCTAGTTTTCTTATTCTACTATCCAACTTTTTTAAATAATCTTTTATTTTATCTTCACTATATTCATCATATTTAATAACTATTTTATTATTATATTTTTGTTCATCACCTAGGGTAATATCTTTATATAAAACTTTAGAATTTACATTCTTTTTCAGTTCATTTGAAAGCTTTAAAATATCTTCTTTATCATCAGTAGCTATTGACGCATAGAATACTTCACTATCTTTAGCAATTCTAAGTCCATAACCTGCACTTTGAATAAAACCTATACCATCCAACTTAGAATCTATATAAGTATATCTTTTATAAGTTTCATTTTCTTCATATATTTCTGCAAAATCAGCTCCAGTTGACAGCATATTATTAAGTATTTTTTCTTTAAAACTCTTATCCATATTTTCCTCCTTGTTTTAAATATTTTTTAGCGAAGAGAAAAAGGGAGTTTCAATACAACTCCTATTTTTCTTCGTAATTAGCTTCTTGGACATTATCATCACTATTATTATCTGATGAAGAATCTCCACCTTCAGCTTGTTTAGATTTTGCAGCTTCTTCATAAGCCTTAGTAGCTAAAGCCATAGCTTTTTCTTGTAGTTTATCTTTAGCATCTTTAATATCATCTATATTATCTTTTTCTAACGCTTCTTTTAATTTTTTTATTAAATCTTCTGCTTCTTCTTTATCTGAATCAGAAACTTTATCACCTAAATCTTTGATAGCTTTTTCAGTTTGGAATACTAATGAATCAGCTTCATTTTTAAGTTCAGCCTCTTCTTTACGTTTTTCATCAGCTTCTTTATTGGCTTCAGCTTCCTTAACCATTTTATCAATTTCTTCATCAGTTAAGTTAGTTGAGGATGTAATTGTAATGCTTTGTTCTTTTCCTGTACCTAAATCTTTAGCTGATACATTAACAATACCATTAGCATCTATATCGAATTTAACTTCGATTTGTGGAATACCACGTGGTGCAGGAGGAATACCTGTTAATTGGAAGTGACCTAAAGTTTTATTATCTTGAACCATTGGTCTTTCACCTTGTAAGATATGAATATCTACAGCAGGTTGATTATCTGCAGCTGTACTAAATACTTGACTCTTGCTAGTTGGAATAGTTGTATTCTTAGGTATTAATACAGTCATTACGTTACCAAGAGTCTCAATACCTAATGAAAGTGGTGTAACATCTAGTAATACTAAATCATTAACTTCTCCAGTTAATACACCACCTTGAATAGCAGCACCCATTGCTACACATTCATCAGGGTTAACACCTTTAGATGGCTCTTGTCCTAATTCTTTTTTAACTAATTCTTGAATATATGGTATACGAGTAGATCCACCAACTAGTAATACCTTATTAATATCACTTGGTTTTAATTTAGCATCTTTTAATGCTGTTTTAACAGGCCCAAGAGTACTTTCAAATAAATCCATATTTAATTCTTCAAACTTACTTCTTGTTAAAGATACTTCCAAATGTAATGGTCCTCCATCATTTTGAGCTATAAATGGAATACTAATTTGTGCAGTTGTCATACCAGACAAATCTTTCTTAGCTTTTTCAGCAGCATCTTTAATACGTTGCATAGCCATTTTATCTTTAGAAAGATCTACACCATTATCTTTCTTAAATTCAGATACTAAGTAATCCATTATTCTTTGATCGAAATCATCTCCACCTAAATGGTTATTACCACTAGTAGATTTAACTTCAAAAATACCATCACCTAGTTCAAGAATAGATACATCGAATGTACCTCCACCTAAATCGTATACTAATACTGTGTGAGTATTGTCTTGTTTATCAATACCATATGCAAGAGCTGCAGCTGTAGGCTCATTAATAATACGTTTAACATCTAAACCAGCAATTTTACCTGCATTTTTAGTTGCTTGTCTTTGTGAATCATTAAAGTATGCAGGAACTGTAATAACAGCTTCAGATACTTTTTCACCTAAATATGCTTCAGCATCACTCTTTAATTTCATTAAGATTTTAGCAGATATTTCTTCAGGAGTATATTTTTTTCCATCAATTTCCACTTTATCTTTAGTACCCATTTTTCTTTTGATAGAAGAAACAGTATTATCTACATTTGTTACAGCTTGTCTTTTAGCAGTTTCCCCAACTAGTTCCTCTCCATCTTTCTTAATAGCTACAACTGAAGGTGTAGTTCTATTTCCTTCTGGATTTGGTATAACATGTGCTTCTCCACCTTCTAAAACAGCAACACATGAATTTGTTGTACCTAAATCAATTCCTATAATTTTTCCCATATATATTTCCTTCTTTCTTATTTACTTACTTTTACCATAGCATGTCTAATAACTTTGCCTTTATAGGTATATCCTTTTTGTAATACATCAATTACCATATTTGATTCAATACCAGGAGCTTCTTCAACTAATACAGCTTCCATAGTATTCGGATCAAAAGGTTTATGTAAACAATCTATCACTTCAACTTCATATGATTTTAATACATCACTTAAGTTTCCATATATCATCTTAAATCCACTCAAGAATTTACTAACTTCATCAAGTAAATTAGTATCATCCATACTAATAGCTCTTTCAAAATTATCTAATGTAGGTAACAATTTCTTTATTAAGTCTTCACCTTCAAATTTGAGTAAATTTTGAACCTTTTCTTCATTTCTGCGCATCATATTTTGCATCTCTGCACTTATACGCAAAACCTTATCATTTAAAACGTTGTTTTCATCTTTCAACTTCTTAATTTCTTTTTCTAACTTTATCTTTTGATGATCTTCTTTTTTATTGAAAATCCCTTTTTTTTGTTCTTCTTTATTATGTACTTCTTTCTTTAGATTAGTTTCATTAGCTGCTTCAACTTTCTTTTCTTCTTTCATTTTTTCACTCATTCTTTCTCTTCTCCAACTCCTTATTAATAAACTCTAACAAACCAAACACTTTATCATATTCCATACGTTTTGGTCCAACAATAGCTATCGTTCCTTCCTCGCCATTTAAATTATAACGAGTTTTTACTACTGTTACATTAGAATCAAACTTGCTTTCATCCCCAATATAAACATTTATACCATCATTTATACTTTCGATATTCTTAACTAAGTTTTCATCCTCAAATTTATTAATAATATTCTTAATTTCTTCAACATTATCATATTCCGGTTGCTTCAACATATTACTTTTCCCTGAAAAAAAGATATTCGTACTATTCTTAGTAAAATCATTAAAAGCATCATAAAATATTTCATAAACAGCTTCATATTGTTTAATTCTCTTACTAATAATAGGTTTAACTTCAAGCTCCAATCTTTCTGACACCTCATCTATTGGTGTACCAATTAAAAGCTTATTTATTATTTCAGAAGTTTTAACTAATTCATCTATAAATATATAATCAGGAATTCTAAAAGTTTTATTTTCTACTATTCCCTTATCAGTACAAACCAAAGCAACTACTTGATTATTATCTATTGGAACAATACTAACTTGCCTTAAAGTATTTTCTTTAGAACTCTTACCTAATACAACACTTGTATAATTAGTAATCTCACTAATAATCTGCATACATTCTTGAATAGTATCACTTATTTGTAATTCTTGATTATGAAAAATAGTTTGTAGTTTTAACATCTCTTCACCATTCAACTCTTTAGGTTTCATAAGATTTTCCACATAATACTTATAACCTTTTTCAGATGGTATTCTTCCACTAGATACATGATTCTTTTCTAAATAACCTAATTGCTCTAGAAAAGCCATTTCATTCCTTATCGTAGCAGAAGATAAATTAAACTTATCACACAATCCTTTACTACCAACAGGCTTGATAGTTTTTATATAAGTCTCTACTATCTCTTTTAGCAGTTCTTTTTGTCTTTCATCCATAAAATCACCACCATTAGCACTGGTAACTTTTTAGTGCTAAATTCATTATAGCAAAAAATTAGCACTTGTCAATAGAAAATGCTAATTATATAAAATATAAGTTAAAAGTGCCATATTATGATATAATATGTATTAGAAAATGGTGATAATATGACAACAAAAAAGAAAAGAAAAAAAAGATTAAGACTTAGATATGAAGGGGTAAAATTTCTGACCTATTTTATATTTTTTTTACTTCTTTTTATATACACTATCACTAATTCAATAAAAATATATTCCTTTTACCAATATAAAAAAACCGACGAATATAAAATAAGAACAATGGGCTATAGTTTAGAAGAAACTAAAGATTTTTTAAAAATAATCAATGATGACATCAAAGAATTCTTATTAACAAATCCCAAAGAAGATATTTATTATTCTATTACCCAAGAAAAATATTTTTTACCAAAAAACTACATAAAATATATAGAATATCAAAAGAGTAATCAAAACTTATCACTTGAAGATATAATTGCAATGGTAAACGTTCATTCAAGTGAAGGATGGTATAATAATACTTACAAAACTGATATGTCCAAAAAAAATTTAATATTAGTAAACAAATTTTATCAACTAGAAGAAGGATATCAAAGAGATGATCTTGTAAAAATTCCTTTACAATATTCTTATGATGATAATAAAGCTGCTAAAGAAGTAGTCGATAAATATATAGAAATGCATAAAAAAGTTAAAGAAGAATTAGGTATTCATCTAATGGTTAATTCATCATTTAGATCATATGAAGAACAAAATGAAATATACAAATCTTTTCGTAGTAAAGGTGAAGCATATGCTGATGCATACGCAGCAAGGCCAGGTTTTTCTGAACATCAAACCGGTTTAGCTATCGACATTACATCAACAGCTCATCCTTATACTAAAGACTTTAAAGAATCAGAAGAATTTGAATGGTTAAAAAACAACTGCTATAAATATGGTTTTATTCTAAGATATCCTGAAGGAAAAGAAAAAATTACTGGTTATAGCACTGAAAGCTGGCATTTTAGATATGTTGGAGTAGAAAACGCTACAAAAATTTTCAAAGAAGGTATTACATTAGATGAATACTATGCTTATTTCATAGAAAAATAAATAGATATTATTCTAAAATAATATCTATTTTTTAAACTCTATCAATGATTTTCTTAACTAAAATACCTGTCCCTAAATCATATTCAATACGACTACCATCAACATTTTCTTTTCCTATTAAATTAGTAACAGAAGGTAAAAAACCGTCACAAAAATAAGAAGAACAGAAATTAATAACAGTATTAAGAGAATCTAATCCATATTCCGCATCTAATAATTCTTTTATTTGTTCATCTTTTTTGCAAACCAAAGGATCATCCTGAATATGACCAAAATTTTCTAACATAACTTTAATTTTCTTATTATGTTCAACAAGAAAATCTCTTTCTTCTTTTGAATATTTTTCTCTTGTAAATATTGATATAGTAGCATAATTAATTAATCCCCCCTCGTGAAATGGAAGTTCCCCTTTAAACCTATCAAAAAACATACATTTAACAATTGGATATAGTACACTATTAGCAACCGTAACTAATTGAACTTCATTTTCCTTCTCAACAATATCCAAATCATAAAAACCAAAACTAGCCTTTATATTATTAAAATTTTCAATTAAATAATTATATAAATTATATTTCGCAACCTCATGATATAAAGGTGTATTCTCTAAAAACGACTTGATTTTTTCTTCACTATAACTTGTCGTTAATATCGTTTCCGTCCCATCAATTAGTGAAGTTAAAAAAGAACAATCTTCCTTTGATATTATTGGTTTAATAGATTTTAACCAATTTCTTAATACCGTTTCTTCTATAATGCTCATAATAACATCTCCTTTTTTAGAAACATGAATTAATTCTAACTTATTTCCATAATTAAAACAATAAAAAATAACCAAACTTTTTTGTCTGGTTATTATTTATTAATTATCATTGAAAAATCAGCGCCTGCTAAGTTTCTTTCACTCTTCTTCAAATCATTCTTTACATATACTTCATCATCATTAACTTTAACTATTATTTTTCCATTCTCTTCATTTGAAGAAACACTATTAATAGCTACATAACTATTTTCAAACATAGTTCTAACAGCATACGAGTCAAAAACTTTAATATTATATACATCATTAACAACTAACAAACCAGCCCCTGCAAAATTATAATCTGTAGCATTTTCAAATAATAAATTACCTTTAAAATCATATACTTCAAAGCTTTGATCTTTTTTTACTATTAACATTTCTCCATCATAAGCAACAATAGGGCTATTTAATTCCTTAGAATAAACAGAATTATTTTTTACATCTATAATAACCCAATCCTCACCTTTTCTAGCTGCGAAAAAGTTTTGACTATCTATTTTCTCTCCAGTTGGAACAAAAATACCTATATAATCATAATCAAAACTAACCATATCTACAATCTTATCACCATTAAATCTAATAACTCCCCACTTACCATTTTCATCCTTAGCAATAAAAGTTTGTAATTCATTTTTATTATAATTTTTAATAGCTTGATACTCCTTTACTACTTTACTTGTAGTAAAATCATAAACCTTAACTCCACCATCTCTATGAAGAGTTTCATCCTCAGCGTCATCATCGAATAACAAGACAAACCTATTATTAATAATCTTCCTAATTTGATAATCTTGTGAAACATCCACTGCTTTTAAATCATATAAAGCATCATCAGTATATCCATATACATAGCCACAAGAAGAATGTGAACACTTATAAGTTCCTACAACACTACCACCACTTTTAATATTTAAAACTCCATCATTAAACTCTTTTTCTTCTTCAGTACGCATGTTTTCTTCAGTAACGCTACTAGTTTCATCAACAAAACTAATAAACTTTGCAACTCCTCCAACAACACCAAATATAAAACAAAGGGCACAAGAAGCAATCATAACTATTAGAGCTATTTTCTTATTGTTCTTTTCCTTAGTTTTAATATCATTTCCTTCCACTTATATCACCAACTAACTAATATTACTCCCCTGTTTTCTCTTTATTTTCTGATTTTCCAATATTTTCAGAAGGCTCTTCTTTTTCTTTATTGCTTTCACCTTCAACCGGTTCAGCAGTTTTCTCCTTAGCAACTACATCTTTATACTCTGTTCCGTCAAATACAGAAATTACAAAAGTTCTTGCTTTACCGTCAGTTGTAGAACTTACCTTAAATGCCGGATTTTCTGTACGACAATAAGTAGAAGAACCTAAAGCAACGGAATCTTTTAATAGAGAATATCCCTCAAATGTATATAACATAACTCTATTATTCTTATCTACTCCAGCATAGAAAGTATCATATATTTGAACATATTTCAAATTAGAATCTATCACTGTACCATCACTACTCAAAACATCATAATTAGTTCCTTTTATTTTAACCAAATCTAAATCCTTTGAATAGCCTCTAATCTTATATTTATACTCTGTTCCATTACCACCAAGTATAATCCATTTATCACCTTGTGTCTTAGCTATAAATCTATTTCCTTCCCTCTCAATATGTTTATATTCAAAAGGATAAACTGATTGAACACCATTAACTCCGACACTTATAATACCAAACAATCCTTTTTTATTAACAGCAACAACATTAAAATCGCCTGTAGTTAAAACAAAATTATTATCATTATGAGGTGTATAAGTATTAACTTGTGTATAAGTAGACTTAGCTTTATTCTCAACTAAGTCATATAAAATAATATTCTTAGCACCATCTTGTACAAATACAAATCTATTATTAAACATTGGAACAACACTACGTCTATTTTCTTCACCAACACTCATCATATCATTATCTTCAAAAATCGAATCCGTAGCTGGCATACAATTAGATAACGTTGGATTATTAGTAGTTACATTATTTACTACACTACACTTATAACTACCAGCAACAGTAGTTTTTGTTTCATCTGTATAAAAATACAACAAACCATCAAAATAACTATAATACTTCAAAGATTTATTTAAAGTTCCTTCTAATATATTAATAGAAACATTCTTATCTTCTTCATACTTTTTCGTATAAGGCATTATTTCAATTGTATTCTTTTGAACAGTAGGTTTAAACGATAACATTGTCTTTTTTAACTTACCATTTTCATCATACATATATCCTGGTACATAATCGTTATTCTTTAAAGAAATTCCAACTTCATTATACTTAGATCCTTCATTATCTCTAACATATAACATATTCTTATCATCAACAACAAATATATATTTATCACTAACTGTAGCAAAGCGATAATTTTCTAGTATGGTATTATTCTTTGAATCAATAACACTATATTTATCATTTTCACGAACAACTAAATAATTACTGTTATAGTATTTTACTTCCCCAGTAGTTGATAGATTACTACTTAACATCTTACCAACTTTATTTATTATTACATAACCTTTTCCATTTTCCCCTACAAGCTCATCGGTACCATCAATCATATATAATTTATTATACATTGGTGATATCACAATATTTAAAGTGTCCTTAAATTGATATAAACCATATTTAGAATTAGTATCTTTTAATATTAAGAAATTTCCATCAAAAGCCTTAGTATCTAAATATTCACCTTTTTCTTCTTTAGCACTCAAAGAATATAGAATAGTCTTTCCATCATCATGGATAAAAACATAATCATCGTTATAAACAGGCATTCTTTCAATCTTGTCTTTCCCCTCGGAATCAAGTACTCTTGGAACATCTAAAGATTCACGATAAGAATTTATAGCAACATAACACTTATCCTCATCTTTATCCTTACATTCATAAACACCAAGTTCATTGTCTTTAGAAGATAGAATATGTAATTTACCATTCTTATAATAATAATTATCAACTATATTAACAGTTTCTTCTTTCTTCTTTTCTTCTTTCTTCTCGTTATTCTTATTACCTTTACCAAGTAACATAATTAATAAAATAATAAGAATAATCATTATTAATATTCCACTAACAATAAAAATAATTTTTTTCTTCTTAGATAGTTTTTTCCATTTAGCTAATAAGCCTTCTTTGTTATTATCAGCCTCGTCTACTTCTTTATTTTTCTTTTCCTCTTCTAATAGTTTCTCAGCTTCATTAATATTCTTTTCTGTTAAAGCTTCTTCAGCGTTTTCCAAAGCCTCTTTTTCCTCATCACTTATTTCTATTAGTTCTTTTAATTCCTTAGTATCAGTATCTACCATTTCTTCTTCATTCTCTTCAAAATTAGTAGATAATTCATCTTCATAATCTTTATATTTTTCTGCTCTAGACATCAAAGCAGATTCATTTTCTTCATTTTCAAAATCATCATTTATTATTTGAATAGGTTTAGTATCATCTAAATCAGATTTTTTCCTCATAGCTTTTACCTCTCTTACTATTCAATATTATAATTTATTTTCCCAAAAAAGAAAAGGAAAACTACTATTTTTCCTTTTCATCACTACTAGCCTTTTTCCCAGCTATTTTTTTCATATTTCCTAATATATTATAATGCTCTCTAACTTTATATTCTAAATCATCTCTAACATCAGTATGTTCTCTCAAATAATTCTTAACATTTTCTTTACCTTGCCCAATCTTCTCTCCATTATATGAATACCAAGCACCACTTTTATCTAACACACCAATATCAGCTGCAATATCAATTATATCACTTTCCTTAGAAACA
>Ga0247609_10007870_pt1 | contig 10093 bp, 8 predicted proteins | sample 172DNAGHGlowgp2_FD_193487 | JGI IMG/M metagenome (GOLD analysis project Ga0247609, IMG submission 193487) | Sheep rumen microbial communities from Palmerston North, Manawatu-Wanganui, New Zealand - 1728 DNA GHGlow gp2 | ecosystem: Host-associated > Mammals > Digestive system > Stomach > Rumen ...
CGCAATATTCTTTTTGCGCTATTACAAGAAGAGCACAAAACATTTATTTTGAATCTTTCTAACGAGGCTGAAAAAGCAATTTCAATCTTTAGTATTGGCGATGTTATAAAATATATCAATGAAAATATTCAAGATATTTTTGATAAGGACAAAGCCTCTCATGATGTAAGGTTCGCCACTCTTGATTTTATTGCAAAATACAGTAATGGTATCAGCAAAGAATCATATGCATTTCTGTGTGCAGAATATGGATATCTATTGATTGATAGATTTGATCAATTTGAAAATATTTTTGAAAAAAACCCGGATTTGTTTGAGACTATATATCCAACGGGGCATTTGGAAGAGATAAATTCTTTTCGCTTGGATAATACTCTAGAAGTATGGCGACATCTACTTAACAAAGAAAAAAGTAGTTTAAAAGATATAGTGTCATCGCGCTTAATTATTCTTGCTAAAGACATTAAAAAATTGAGCGAAACAGCTTCAGTTGACAATATAATGCAAGTCGAAGGAACAATACGGAAATTCCATTTGTTTTTACAGAGGATTAAAAGCCCTTTGGCAAATGAATTTGCAGAATATGCCCAAAAAGCAGAAGAACTATTGTCAAAAAATGTTTCAGAGAGAGGACAGGTTTTCCAGTATAAAATTCCTGTTGAAGAGATTATAAGCAAATGGAAGAAAACAGAAAATTGGGAAATTCGCCTTTTAGTGTTAACGCATGATTTAAAACCGGATGAAAATAATCTTGCTTTTGTTAGTCGTTTATCAAATGAGCCTGAGGGTAACCATTATTTATTTGATTCTGTTAGTACTAATATTCCTACGGATGAATATTTCACCATAAGTCATCAGCAAAAGCTTTCTATCATGGCAAGTATTGGGATGGGAACCATGACCGGAATACTAAGAAATCAGGATACATTAATTGATTATCAAAAACTTGTAGTCTCCGCGATTTCGCTGATTATCGAACAATTAAGTATAGATGAAAAACAGCTCCAGCAAGATGTGGGAATGTTTTTTTCCTTAGTTCAACTAGTCGCCAATAATCTTGATTTAAATAACGATACTATGCATGGAATTTGTTATGGACTATCTATGTATACATGCGCACTTTCAGAGAAATTATTACGCATATTATATATTCATTTGGCTAAAGAAGAAAGGTATATACCTGTTGATAAAGCGACTTTAGGAGAATTGCTTTCGGTTAATAATACTTATATAGTAGGTGTATTTGGAGAAAATCATATTAAGAATCTATCATTTTTTCTTCAAAAAACATTTCCATCAAATGTGGGTCAGAACATAAGAAATTCACTTGCTCATTGGGTTAATGTTTCAACAGATTCTATGACATATGTTTTCGTGACAAAAATGCTTTGGATATTTACTGACATTCTTAATACGTTGTTTTGGTATTGTTTAAAAGATGTGATTAAAAGAAATGATAGCAATTAAATATATGCTATCTGTGCGTGGAGAATGGATTATGAAAGTTGTTCAAATCACTTGCCCCAATTGTGGTGGAATGCTTAATATAGACGAAGACAAGAAAAAGGATTATTGTCAGTATTGCGGTACTCCTGTTTTTTTGGATGATGAAGTTAAGCATATTCAGATTGATGATGCGGAAGATGCCGGATATAAATTTGAAAAGGGACGTATAAAGGCTCAGGAAGAAAAGATCCGAGAAGAACGTGAGGCAAGAGAAAGAGCAGAAAAAGAAAAGGCATTTCAGAAACAGCAGGAACTAGCGCGAATAAGGGCAGAACAGGAACAAAGAAGAATAGCTAATCTAGGAAGAAAGAGCAAGAAATCAAAAGTAATTCTGATAGTCACTTTATCATTATTAGGCTTAATTCTTTTCATTATTTTCTTCTGTTGTTTGGGTATCATTTTGTTTCCGTCTCCATCAGGTAACGGAACGAGCAACACGAATCAATCCAATGGAATTTTGACTCAGACTATCAAAAGAAAGGTATCATCATTAGACGAAATAGATGATGCTTTCATAAATGAACTGAAGTCAAAAGCGGATGATGAATTAAAGTTATACATTGAGACCTATCAGAAGGATGAAGTGGCTTATAAGGATCTCATGGATGATGGAGAGTATTTGGGAGAATGCTTTGCTTATGATGGAGCAAACGAAAATGAATTATATTTCATTTACAAGATTAATAATACTCTTGAAGCAATTGATAATGTTAACTTAAGAAAGTACACCAAAGAAAGAAACATTATCTATTATGTGGGTTATAAGAATATAGTTGTCAAAGATGACGGTTCTTTTGAATATGATGAAAGTGTTGTTGACACACCATCAAATACCATATCAGATTTTGCTGCAAAGAAAATGTATCAACCTATCTTTTATCAATATAATCATCCGGGATATATGTTTATTTCGGATTTGTTCGAAGTAATCGAAGGACAGTATTCAATTGTTGAATATAATCCCGGTAAAGATGATTTATTGAAAGATAATCATTCACCAACATACGATATGACATTTTATTCTGACAACTTTGAACATGTAGGTGTCGTAAATTATGATAGTTATACTGATGCTAGTGGAGAAGTATACAATGATTGTCAAAACTATTTTTATCATAACGCGTTTACTGATCCCGTATGTGTTGATTATTATGTCGGTACAGAATATGACACGCTTTCATTTACCTATACATCAGGAACAACATACTTTGGTGATAATACGAAAATTCATTTTGCGCTTATTGATAAAGATACATTCGAGACATTTTATGAATCGGAAGATGTCGTAAAAGGACAGTCGACCAGAGTTGATGTTGATATTACAAATCATAAAAACATACGTATGCAGTTAAAGGCTACAGAAGGAAATGTTGTCGATGTTTATGTTAAAGATGTTTTGCTAAGTAATCAATAATTGGAAACCAAAATAATGGAGATAAATAATATGTATCAATTATTATTAAACGCACCACAATCTTCTCAAGGCGCACAAAGTGTCGTTGATGCTTTTATGGCTATGCTGGGTTTGTCTTTTATTCTTTCGATTTTAATCCCCATTTTAATATTTTTGTTTTTCTTAACAATTCTTATTCTTTTAGGAGTATTAACTCAGTCAATTGCCGGAAAGAAGGGCTATAACAGATTTGGATTCTTTTGGTATGGATTTTTCTTTTTCCCGATTGCTGTTGGAGTGGCAATTTTAGCTCCGCCAAAACCTAGAGAAGGATATTCAAGACAATCTTCTGCAGAACAAGATAAAGAAGAATTAGCAAAATATGCAGAAATGTATGAAGCCGGTACGCTTTCCTGGACCCAGTTTTGTCAGAAAAAAGAGGAGATTCTTCAGAGGGAATATAGGAAATAATTAGAGAAAGCGGAACTATGATTAAGAGGGTGGAAAAATGTTTAGTGAAGAATATATCGGTACTGTAAGAAGTTTTGTATATGATGTGTTTTTTAAACTGAAGTTTAACTATAACACGATAAACAAAATTGATAGGATAATTCCTTTTCAGTATTATCCGCTCATTCTGATTTTATTAGGAATAATAATTCTTTTAATATGTATTGGTATTATTCTTAAGAGATTTGGCTGTAGAAGAGAAGCAAAAATTGAAGAAAAAGAGTTTATTCAAAGCGAAGAAGTTAAAAGAGAAGAGGAAGACAAACGTCTGGCTACATATCACAGCATTACTCAAATGATGGGTGAAGAATTATGTGTTTCAGAGGCAAAAATAGAATTTGAACTTGAAAAAATATTTAAGAATTCTCCGCAGTTGAAAGATGCCGAAACATATCATAGAGTTACTGTAAACAGAACACCCAGTGAAAGAGATGTTATCTTGTCAAATTGGTATATGAATAACGATACGGTTGAGGTAATTAAAAATCTGATCAATGAGGAATTAAAGAAAACTGAAGTTAATAATATCAGGAATGAGCAGATTATCAGAGAAGCACAAACAATCCCCATAAATTCACAGAGTACATGGGAATGCAAGAACTGTGGAAATATTAACTATAGTTCCGAGAATAAGTGTTTGAAGTGCGGACAATTAAAAAATCAATAGTTAAGGTATGTTTTTCTATAAGGGAGGATTAAAATGGGTAGTTTGCTTGTATATTTGTTGCCTTCAGTTTTTTACTTATTATTATTTGGTGCGTTGGCTTTGATTCCAAGCTCAATAGCATCGAAAAAAGGGTATAGTGCAGTAGGATTTTATTTCTTTGGACTATTTCTATTTGTTCCGGCATTAATAGTTGCTATTTGCATAGTTGATAAAGACATTCAATTTGAAAAGGATAATTTGGATCTTCTTTTGAGATATAATCAAGCATATTCTAAGGGCTTAATATCTAAAGAAGCATTTGAAAAAAGAAAAAAAGAGTTATTAGAGGATTTGGATTTAGATTAGTATAATATTATGTAAGTGAAGGAAAAGTATAAGATGGAAAAAGAAAGAAAAAATTGGTGTATTTAAAATAGTATATGTAATTTGATTTATGTATTTATGGGGGTTAAATATGAAATTGTTACACACATCAGACTGGCATCTCGGTATGACATTTAGTGGGGGAATATCATACAAAGAAGACCAGGAGTTTGCTATTCAAAAGATTTGCGAGATAGCTGTTAACGAGAAAGTTGATGGCATCTTATTGGCGGGAGACGTATTTGACAAGAGTATTGCTTCTCATGATGCTCTTGATACTTATAATGCCGTAATTACTTATATTTGTACCACATTGAATATTCCTGTATATATAATAGCCGGTAATCATGATGGTGCGGATCGTATTTCTCAACTTAGAGAATTGCTTAAGAAAAGCGGTTTGTTTATTTGTGGTGCGCTGGAAGAAAAACCTTATGTTGTATCTTTAAACGATACAGATATTTTTCTTTTACCTTGGATATCTACGGACAAGGTTAAATCTATATATCCCCAAGAAGCAGAATCTATAAAAACAATGGAAGATGCTTATAAGGTAGTCTTAGATCATTATCGTGATGAATTCAAACCAAATAAAAAGAATATTTTAGTTGCTCATGCATACATAGTAGATGCTGAAACATCTGTTTCAGATAAAGCGGCTGAAATTGGTACTGCCACTAAGGTTAGTGCTTCTGTTTTCGACGGCTTTGATTATGTCGCATTAGGACATCTTCATGGTCCACAGATGATAAATGATCATATCAGATACAGTGGAACTCCTATGGCATATTCATTTGGAAGAGAAGAAAACCAAGAGAAAAGTGTTGTAATAATAGATACAGATACTATGGAGCAAAAGGTGGTAGCAATACCTCAACTTCGCAAGAGATTAACTATAAAAGGCAAGTATAAAGAGATCTTTGATAAAGAATACCCAAGAGATATTTTGGATGCTTATATAAGGCTTGAATTGACTGATACATTTGTGACTCTTGAAACAATTGCATCCTTTAGAGAAAAGTTTACCAATCTATTGGAAGTATCAGGAAAGAGTCTTGAAAAAGAAGATGTGAAGATAACAATGACTGTTGATGAACTTGAAAGAGTTGTTACAGATCCTGTCGAAGTGTTTGTTAGATATTGTCAGGATAGTATAGGGGAAGCTCCTACGGAACATATAGTTAATCTTTTTAAAGATGCTGTAGAAAAATATGAAAAGGAGGAAATAAATCAATGAAACCTATTAAGATAGAATTTCAGGCATTTGGCCCGTATACGGGACATGAAGTAGTAGATTTTAACGAGATAGCCTCCAAAGGATTGTTTTTGATTTGCGGCAAAACTGGTATTGGAAAAACTATGATTCTTGATGCCATGACTTTTGCTCTTTATGGCAAGAGTAGTGGTAATGTAAGAGACGATTTTGAAGCAATGCGTAGTACTAACGCAGATTTTAATACGCCTACATTCGTTAAGTTTATATTTGAAAATAATGGAGATTATTATCTTTTTGAAAGAAGACTTGAGAGAAAAAGGACTAATCTTTCAGCTTCATATAATATGCAAAAGAAAGGCGATGACGGGGTTTGGAAATGCATAGACACAGAGAATCCAAGAGCAACGGATTTAAACAATAAAGCTGTTGAATTAATTGGCCTGGAGTATGGACAGTTTTCTCAGGTTATTGTTCTTCCGCAAGGAAAGTTTGAAAAGTTATTGACATCAAATTCAGATGAAAAAGAAAAAATATTAACAAGTATATTTGGGGAAGACAAATGGAAATATATTGCAGAGAAATTCTTCGAGGAAACACAGCAAAGGAAAACTGAGCTGGAGAATAAGAAACAACGCATTGATAGAAGCCTTGAAGATGAAGACTGTGATACGTTTACAGATTTGCGTTTGGTAATTGAACACAAAGAGAAGGAATTGTCAGGCATAAATGAAGAATATATAAAAGAGGATTTTGCAAAAAAGAATGAAAACTTGCAAAAACAATTGATGCTTATAAATAGTTTCAAAAATCTTCATAATCACGAAAATGCATTAAGAGAACTTAAAGAACAAAAAGATGACAGGGAAGCTTGGGAGGAAACTCTTCTTTGGGGCACGAAAGCAGATAAGACAAGGAAATATATTGATGCTTTTGATTCTGCGATAAAAGAACTTAATGACAGAGAATCTGATGAGAGAAAAGCATTAAAGGATAAAGGAGAAAAAGAAAAGACCTTTGAAAATGCTGAAAAGAACTATAATGATATAATTGCAAAAAAGGAAGAGGTTGAAGAATATAAAAAGAAAAAGATAGAGTATGAAGGAAAGACATCGGATTACGAAGGTCTTGAAAATGCTTCAAATGAAGTAAAAACATTGAAAAGTAATTTAAAAAAAGATGAAAAAACTTTGAATGAGGCTAAGGATTCATACGAACAATATGCGCAAGTAATTTCCTCATTAAAAAACAAATATGATGAACTTCAAGCAGAGCATAATAATCTTCTTAATACGTATTTAGCTGGCATAACGGGGGAACTGGCATCAAAACTTGAAGAAGGAAAACCATGCCCTGTTTGTGGGTCGACCACTCATCCCATGAAGGCTTCAGTTGCTGAGAATAATGTTTCTAAAGAGGATGTGGATGCCAAAAAGATTGAAGCAGACGATGCGTATAAAAATATGAATGATGCTATCCAAGAACAAAATGCTGCAAAAGATAATTATGATTCTCTAACGAAAGAGTATGATAAGGCAAAAGAAGTAGTTATTGAAAAAGAGACAAAGCTTAAGGCAATGCAGAAAAGCCTAATTGAGGGAATAGATTCTTTTAAAGCTCTGAATACGGCAATTTCAAACTTTAAAAAGGCAATAGATTTTTATGAAAAGGCTTTAGCTGACGCAGAAAAAGATAAGACTTCTGCAACAAAATATTTAACAGAGGCAGAGTCTAAATGTAAGGCTTGCGAGAAAGAGACGAAGAAAGCAAAAGACAAGTATATAAAAGCGGAGGAAGAATTAAATAAATCTCTCTCAGATAATGAATTTGAAGATGCTGATTCGGCTAGAGAATTCTTGCTTACTGCGGAAGAAATTGAAGAATATCAAAAAGATATAGCAGAATATGATGCTAATGTTAAGTCGGAAGAAAAGCAAATCAAAGATTTGATGAAGACTTTAAAGGACGTTGAGGAGCCGGATGAGACGGAATGTAAAAAGGCAATCAAGGAACTTGATGACAGAAAAGTAGAATTTGAAAAGCAGAAAGCCTTTTTGGAGGGAGAAATTAAAAGGCTTAAAGCTAAAGAAGAGAGTCTCTTAAAAGAATCTGAAGGGCTTCCGGAACAGATACGAATAGCATCCGAAGATTATTTATTTGCCAAAAAACTTCGTGGCGATTCGGGAACCGGACTACAAAGATATGTACTTGGAATTATGTTTTCACAGGTTATTGCTTCAGCCAACAAGATGCTTGAAATGGTTCATGGTGGACGTTACAGACTTTTCAGATCCGATGATAAGGCTCAAGGAAGCAATAAAAGAGGCTTAGACCTAAAGGTATATGACAGTCATAGTGCTGAAAGTGAAGGCCGTTTTGTAAGTACTCTTTCCGGCGGAGAGAAATTCCTTGCTTCATTAGCTCTTTCCATTGGTATGTCTACCATTGCACAAAAGAGTGGTATTAAGATTGAAGCACTCTTTATTGACGAAGGTTTCGGCTCCTTAGACGAGGATTCCATTGGTGATGCCATGAATATACTTAACAGTATTCAGGAAGCAAATGGACTTGTGGGAATTATCTCACATGTACAGATTCTGCAAGATAGAATACCCTCAAAACTTATGGTAGAACAACAAGGAAAGGGAAGTCATATTGTACAGACTATAGGATAAAGTATGGGAAACGATGGAGGATTTAAAATGCAAACAATAGAATTAATTCAAGGATCGTGCGCAAATCAAAATGTTGATGTAGTAGTAAATGCGGCCAATAGATATTTACTTTCAGGTGGAGGCATATGTGGTGCGATTTTTAGTAAAGCAGGCGAAAATGAATTGACGGAAGCTTGTAAACAATATAAAACACCCCTTAATGATGGTGATGCGGTAATAACACCTTCTTTTGGCATAAAAAATGCCAAGGCAATTATTCATGCTGTAGGACCGAATTTTTCAAGTACGCCAAAAGCTTTCAAGGAATTGTATTATGCATATTATAATTCAATGCTGGTTATGAAAGAAAATGGATATCATAGTATTGCTTTTCCTCTGATTAGTTCGAGTATTTTTGGTGGAAATCTAGAGAATCCGGTGGAAGAATCAACTAAACAATGCTGTAGAGCATTTAATAAGTTTACAGAGGAATTTCTCGGGTATGAAATAAAGGTTTATTTATGTGCTTTTAAGTCTTCAGAGTATAATGAAGCAATAAAACATCCGTATTTTTCGGGAGAATTATCGCATAACACATGGGATAGTGGTGCAGGAGTTTTCCATTGATGAAGTGGAAAAACTTCGAAAAAAAGATGATTAATGTGAATATTATTTAAGATTTGCAAAATATCACCAATGATTAAGATATAAAAGAATAGCAAAATGAATAGCATTAATAAAGAGCGCTTGAAAAAAAAGGAACAAATAGGTAAAATATTATAGAAATTTGTTCTCGATGAGGAACAATTAAATGAGGTTAAATGAATGAATTATATTACGACCAAAGAAGTCTCTGAAAAATGGGGAATTACAACACGAAGAGTCACAAAATTGTGCAAAGAAGGAAGAATAGATGGAGCCTTGATGATGGGGAATATATGGGTTATTCCTAAAGATTCACCTAGGCCGGAGCAGTTTGTTAGGGGAAGAAAAAAGCAAAAAAACGAGCAGGAATTATAAAGAAAACTAGGAGACTATTATATTATAATGAGACAACAATTAAAAGAGACGCTTATTCCTTCATTTTTGGAAGAAACAAGCAACATAGAAAAAAAAGAAATAGAGAATTCATTGATCAATGTCTTTTTAGAACAAAAACCAATTAATGAGATTGTTCAAAAATCGCTTAGTAGTTTAAACATAAGTTTAGATATAGAAACAATTACGTACATTTTTGAAGCTTTGCTAGATGACAATGAAATAAACGAAAATGGAATTGTATTTACCCCGCAGTATATAGCATCATATATTTGTGATGGAATCTTTGGAGATGCTTTTGAATGGAATGATGATATTAAGATAATTGATCCTGGATGTGGATGCGGTATATTTCTTGTTGCAGCGGTGATATATATTAACAATAAATTTGGCATTCCTTACGACCGTATTATTAAAAATAATATTTATGGTATTGATTTAATTCAAGAAAATGTTAATAGGTGTAAAAGAGTATTAAAATGCTTGGCAAATGAAAAAGGATTTAGCCTTGAGATTTCAGACTGCAACATTGTTTGTGCTGACAGTTTAAAAGAAGATTGGTCAGATTTATTTGGAATAGGTGAATATTCTTATATTATAGGAAATCCGCCGTATGTAAATCCCCATGATATGAGTAAAGAAACCACATTGTTTTTAAAAAAGACTTTTGAAACTACTAAAAATGGGGTATTTAATATTTTTTATGCATTTATCGAAAGAGGAATGCAATTTTTGTCTTCTTCTGGAAA